>Ga0307515_10001539_pt1 | contig 51594 bp, 42 predicted proteins | sample 17_EM_MG_FD_194513 | JGI IMG/M metagenome (GOLD analysis project Ga0307515, IMG submission 194513) | Populus trichocarpa ectomycorrhiza microbial communities from riparian zone in the Pacific Northwest, United States - 17_EM | ecosystem: Host-associated > Plants > Roots > Unclassified | place...
CGCGTTGGGCTGTTAAAATAATCGCCTTTTCCACCACCTGCAAAAGTAGTCACCTGCCCGTAAATAGTTGCCGGTACCGGCCCACCGGTGTTCTTAGGACTCAATGCCGCTATAACTTTATTTACGGTATAAACATTGGGGGTTGTGTAACTAATTTTGGGAGGGGCTACTATTACATCTGTTTTTACTTCGATGTTTAAGGTAAAGCTGCTACTGCCACCCGCATTATAAGCGGTAACCTTATAATCTGTTGCAGGCCATAAAACTGTCGGTGTTCCTGTTATAATGCCAGTTTTAGGATCAAACACCAAACCGGCTGGCAGGGCCTTATCAATAATGTAACCCGTTGTTATTATTTTTTTTAAATAATTGCCGTTGAAATCAGATACAATTAAATTACCGTCGGGCGCCAAAGTTATGCCTGCCGGACTATTAAAATAAACACCTGTTCCAACTCCGGTCTCGGCACCTCTTGGCCCTCCGCCTGCAATAGTTGTAACCACCCGGTCGGGCGTTATTTTCCTTATGGTACCGTTCCCCCAATCGGTCACATACAAGTTTCCCGATTTATCAATAGTAATACCCGTTGGATAAGCAAACTTTGCGGCGGGGCCGGTACCATCGCCTGAACCAAATGTACCGCTGCCGGCAACAGTCGTTACATCACCAAAAGGGCTTACTTTTCTTATAACGTTCCCTCTTTGCTCGGCAACATATAAATTACCCGCGGCATCAACTACCATCCCTGCCGGCTGGTTAAAGCTTGCTGTATTGTATTTACCATCAGCAGTGGCGGCCCTGCCACTGCCAACAAAGGTATATACATAACCAGTAGGAGATATTTTACGAATAAGGTTACTTCCGTCAGATACATATAGGTTACCAGCTGCATCTATCGCTATCGCATTAGGATTTACAATACTGGCAGCCGTACCCTGCCCATCTTTGGGCCTTCCAATTAACAAGCCACCCGCAAAAACAGTAATAGTACCATCGGGCGTTATCTTTAATATATTATGCCTGGCATAATTAGCAACATACAAATTACCTGCTGCATCCCTCACAAGATCATGCGGAAGATTAAATTTTGGAGAAGAGAAATTCGGCCCGCCGGGAATTCCATCCGGCGCCAGGGTTGATACTTTACCTTCCGGTGTAATTTTACGAATACGGTAATTATCGGCATCGGCCAGATAAATATTACCTTCGGCATCAGTCGTCATGCCATAAGGCTCTGTAAATTGTGCCTGTGCGCCATCGCCATCGGCGGTGCCATTTCTGCCGGTACCGGCAAATATGGTAGTTTCGCCATAAATTGTCGCAGGCACCTCGCCGCCGGTATTAGTTGGCTTTAACGGTACAATGAGTGCACCTTTTTTGTACACATTAGGAGTGCTGTAGCTAATATCAGGCGCGCTAACCGCCGGGGGCAAAGCATTGGCCTTTACCTCTATCATGAGCGGGAAGCTGCTTTCCCCACTTAAATTATAGGCCGTAACTGTGTATTTGGTAAGCGCCGATACCTCTGCAGGCGTCCCGCTGATGGCCCCTGTTGCCGGGTCAAAAATCAATCCGGCAGGCAAAGGCTTATCAATGCTATATCCGGTTACCTGTATTTTTCTTATTATATTATTGCCTTGGTCTGCTACAAACAAATTACCCAGGGCATCAACGGCAACGCCAAGCGGAGCAAAAAACTTTGCTTTTTTTCCGATATCGTTAACCTTACCGGATGAACTGCCCGCCACCGTAGTTACCACGCCATCTGGTGTTATCCTGCGTATAAGATTGTTCCCGGTATCGGCAACATATATATTCCCTAATGCGTCAATTGTTAAACCATTGGGAAAATTAAAGCTTGCATTAACGCCTTTACCATCAATAGCACCGATAACATTTCTGTTACCGGCAAATGTGCTTACTGTACCATTGGGAGCAATTTTGCGGATTATGGAATTTCCACCATCGGCAACGTATATATTACCTGCAGCGTCTGCAACAAGTCCTGTTGGGCCATTAAAACTTGCCGCTATACCTTTACCATCCAATGCTCCCCTGTTTCCGCTGCCGGCAAATGTAGTTTTTACACCGCCGGGGGTAATTTTTAAGATAACATGATTAAAAGGTTGCGATATAAACAAATTGCCCAATGCATCTGCAGCCACGCCGTAAGGTTGATATATACCTGTTGCGGCAGATGATACATCTGCCGCCATGGTAATTTTCCTGATGCTTGAGTTTACGCCATCGCCTACGTATAAGTTGCCGGCCGCGTCTTTACTTATATACACGGGAATCGAGAACCTGGCGGCAATACCTTTGCCATCAACATTTCCTTGTGAGCCGTCGCCCGCGAATACAGACACTTCCCCGGCAGGCGTAATTTTCCTGACCTGGTGATTTTGAGAGTCGGCTACATAAACATTCCCCGTAATATCGGTAACAACACTTACAGGTGCATGGAATGATGCCACTGCACCTTGCCCGTTTACATTACCAATAAAGCCGCTACCAGCCAAAGTACTAACCCCTCCATATGCATTTGCCGGAACCGTGCCTCCTTTATTTACAGGTTTTAATACATTTATAGCTGTATTAACCTTGTAAACATTTGGTGTTGAATAACTGATATCAGGGGCCTGGCCAAAAGATTTAAATACCGTAAATAACAGTAAAATTATAGTGGCCAATGTTTTTAACGATGCTTGCACTTGCTTAAGTTAATTTGTAAAACAAGCAAAGCAGTAAGGGTTTACAGGTGCCGAAGCTTAAAGGTTTGTACAGGTTAGGCATAAAATATACTTTAAATACGAGAGCCCAAAATATTAGCTGATAAACAATACTAAATTACGCATTTATCCATCAAATAATCAAATTAAAAACCATGCATTTTAATAAGAAAAGCCAGCCACCGCTTAACCCTATTTTTGCACAAAAAAAAGCCGGACTATGCCCGGCTTATATTTAAAAAAGAATAAATTTTAAAGCTCTTAGTTGCGCCTGAAACCGCCTTTACCACCGCCAGTGTTGCCACCGCCGTTAAAACCAGGACCTTTGTCTTCGGCTATGTTAACCGTAATCCTGCGTCCATAATAACTTGCGCCATTCATACACCTTATCGCTTCTTTCGCTTCGTTATCGTTCACCATCTCTACAAACCCAAAACCCTTACTCTCTTTTGTTTCGCGGTCTTTAATGATCCTGAGGGACTTAACTGGTCCAAAATCACCAAAAACTGCTGTTAATTCGGCCTCATCTACTTCTAAAGGAAGCCCTGCAATAAATACTTTCATCAATGTCTTTAAAATTTGCATAAAGGTACAAAAAATAAGGGGCATTTTACCTGTTACCTTTGTAAATAGCTTGGTTGCAACGGCTTTTTTACCTTTAAATTACGCAGTCATTTTAACCTGCACAACAAATAACCGCTATTAAAACAAGTGTTGATTTATTTAAGCTGTAGCTCAAAACTACCTTCTACACGATAAAATGGTGAGTTTTCCTTATCGTCTTTAGCCAAAAAAGTAAAGAATGTACCTTTTGCTATCGTATTATCCTTATTGTACTTATCAATTGTTATTTTGCCCGAATCATCCTTGCCAACAAATTTGGTTAGGGTGTATTGCAGCAGTGGTTTTTTTTCGTCAACCGTAAACAAAAACTGGCTACCGGCAACTTTACTATTGATATTGGCCGATGCAAAACCCTCTGAACTTATACCAAAACTCATGGTATGATCCTTGTTGATGGCTGTAATGCCAAAATACTTGTTATCGTCGTTATGTACGTTGATGAATGCTATCGAATCTGTCCCTGCATCAAAAGTGTAGGTAGAATCTTCGATGGTTACTTTTAAGGTTCCCTTTGCTGCCAAAAAATTACCCGGGCTATTAATAATTCCTAAGGCCGCACTATCAGCTGCAGTGGCCGGCTTGGTGGTCTCCATATCCTTAACACTCTCATCTTTCTGACATGATGAAACCACCACCGAGATAAGTAAAGCATATAAAACAAACCATTTAGTAAACCGGATACTCATAGGCTAATCGATGGTTAAAGCTAACAATAAAAACTCTAAAAATTTATCAATACAAATCAATTTAGTAAATATTTAACGTTTTTTAACGCCCTTATGATAAATAAACAGTGTTATGATATTATTGTTCACTTATTCTAAAAAATACATTTAAGTAAAATGAATATTATCCCGGTGTTTGACGGATATTTCCAAGCCTGGTTTAATAACAAACCGGCTTATAACCTTTCAACTAAAAAACCTCACCTACATTAATGAACAAGCCCTTTGATCCTTCCCGGCCAAAGCCATAATCAATGGCGATATTAGTTTTTGATACTTTATTAAGCTTAATACGCAAGCCCGGGCCAAAGGCGGGTTGTATAGCCTGCAACCTACTGCCCGGTGCCGCCGAAAAAGATTGCCCGTTTACAAACAATACGCCGCCTAATAAACCGTTGCGGCTTATTTTAAAACGATATTCGCTTTCAAGGTATACCATTTGCGCGCCCCTGAACCTGCCCTGTATATAACCCCGTCCGGTAGTAAAACCCGGATCGTGCCCGGTAGCCGGCAGATCAAGATAGGCAGGTCGGCCATTTAGCACCAACCAGTTGTACGACCAAAAGGCAATTACATTGTCGGAGTTTGCAGGCAGCCGGTAATATTTTCGTACATCAATAATTAACGATCGCCATGGCGTAGTACTCCCCAGGAAAGTAAAATTATCACGATAATTTATTAGTGTATAAAAACCACGTGATGGATTAATAGAGTTATCGCGGCTATCAAACAAGGCGTTAAAGGTTACCCCTGTTGATATGGCACGGGATACAGGTCCGTATCTTTCATAATCTGATACACCTCCATTTAACTGCCCTTTTTCGGCCATGTTCCAGCGATCATCAAAAATATACCCAAGGCCGGCAAAAAAATTGCCCCCTATGTGCCTTAATACAGTTTCGTTAAACCTAAAAAAAGAGTAAACAAGCGGGTTCTCATTGTGTATATCTGATTGGGAGCCCAGGCCAAAACTGCTTTGAGGGTATTTATAAAACCTTAAATCGCCAATGAAAGCGAATTGATTATCTTTTGTATAGATATAGGATTGCAGCGGAATGATTACCTGCTTTTTTTGAGTATAAGCAGGATTTATGGTTATGGTAGATATGCGTGCTTCCGGGCTGGTGCGAAAAGCTATATTGCCCGAAATAGTAGCGGCCAGGCCTGTTTGCAATGTATAACCAACAGCCGGCAAAATCGACAAAACAGGCTTTGTGGTAATTGAATCAACTTTTATATGCTTATCTGCTTTAACAAAAGCAGCTTTTATTACATCAAATATATCTTTTTCATAAGCCGTATCAACCGGGGCGGCAACAATGGTGTCTTTAAGTTTTGAGTGGCCAAGCGGGATATACTTTTTATCCTGCGCGTATAATACCGTGCAACTAAACAGCAGGACAATGAGTGCAAAGCTAAAAGTGAATATTTTTTTGCCAGGCATTATTATTTGGCATTTTAAAGTTGGTAAAATTGCAAGTATAACACAATTACTCAACCTTTCGGCCTGCCAATTCTTAATTAATATCCAAATGATTTTGAAGGTTATTCAAAAACTGGCTAAAGTACGAACAATTTGCGGCGACTGTTTGAATATCCAAAGTTTCAAAGATTCTTAAATTATGAGTTTCCGAATACCTTCCTTTGCTTTTCAACTTAAGTTCGCCCTTGGGATCAGGTATCGAAGAAGGATCGTGGTGTTGAGGAATATTGCATTTATACAGATGGTTGAATTTATCTATATCCGAGAATATCAGCGCCTCCAACTCATAAATATTTAACAGGAAAATAGCTTTACCATCTACCACCCGCCTATATTCGGCAAAGTACTCCTTTCTCAATCTTATTTTGTCTTGTTCATTAATTAAGCCATCCAAATCACGGATAAAAATTACCAGATCAGGTTTTTCATATTGATACTCAAGCCGCAATAACCTTTTGGTTGGCTGAACCTGGTCAAGCTGCGATCCGCGAATGTGGTTAATCAACGGAAAAAACAGCACATCGTTATAAATCTGGTTCAATAATACACTTATGCAATTTGTATCGTGCGGGGCTTCGCCCACTAACCCAATCTTCATACTATTTTTCTAAATCCGAATAGCGCCAATAATCACTTAAATACATTTCATCCATATAAGCTTTTGCCTTTTCAGTTTGATTAGCATTTAAGTTTGATATGGTTGTTCCATTTTCGGGGTAATGGCTGCATATAAAAAGGGAACTTAGGGTATCCTTAGTTAAAACATCCAATGCCTGGGGCGAGTGGGTTGTGATAATTATCTGGGCATCTTCTGAGGCAACCTTTAAAAAGTTCATAAATTGCTCTAACTGGTGCGGGTGGATTCCTAATTCGGGTTCTTCGAGTAAAATTATTTTACTTTTATTAGCTACCGATGGTAATTTGGAAAGTACGGCCGAACCTTCACGCACATTTATGTCTGCAAAAAGAGAAAACATTCTTTTTGTTCCGTCCGAAAGGCTTGAAAAAGGAAGCCAATCGTCATTGACTAAATATTCTAATAAAATATTTTCAATTTTTAATTGGCCGTTACTTTCATCATGATAAATATTAAAGGATGGGTTTATCCTTATTTTTTGAACTGGCAAATAGCTATTAATTGACTCGTTGAAAAGCTCACATTGTAATTCAAAATAATTTGAGATAATTTTTGAAGCATCCTCAATTACCAAAGCAGGATTATGTTTTAGCCTATTTCTAATTGGTGAGAATTCTACAAATAAATCAAAGCAAACGATTTTGAGAAAATAACAATTTTCTTCATTTAATGACATCATCAGACTCTCATCTACTGAAGTCCCTCCCACCGTAAACGACATTGGAGACGCAATAATTAAATTATTCTCTGAACTTCGCAAGCCGTGTGGTAGCAAAATCGGCAAAAACGTTAGTTTTTTCTCATCAACTTCTTTTTCAAATGGGGCAATGGAATTGAAGCGTTTACTTTTCCCTTTATATTTAAAGGTAAATTTGCCATTGTCATTAGACAAAAATTCTTTAATACCTGCAGCATTCATGTTTAAATCAATCGTCTTATCCGATAACAATTCAAACTTATCCCTCCCAGCAAAAGTTAATTCTGTTTTACTGTTGATTAGGTTCTTATGATTATAAGTTAAAGCGTCATTCAAAAATGTTATAAAATTGGTTTTACCGCTACCATTTTTACCAATAATGATATTTAAGCCAGGGTTTAGCTTAACGTCCAGATTTTTTATTGTTCGGTAACCCTGTAGTTTAGCTTCTGCTAAAAATATCCTATTCATTTATTTAATTAGTTTACCCTTATCAACAAAAATACAATATAAATGGTCATTGTCACTTTTAAATAACCCGGCATCAAATTTACGATAGAATTTTATTGCGCCTTCAACCTCGGGTCGAAAGTAAATTTGTTGACGCTGCGGATTTTTATTTTTTCGAAATCAGGGTGGGTCGGGTTAAGCAGGTAGTTATATTCCAGGTCAATAATTGCCGATGGCACTTTTAAAACCGCGGTTTCCATTTTACGCAGCCACTCATCTCCAAGTTGTTGGGTAAGGGGATAATTGATCACCTTAGCCCATTGCTCGTTGAGTGTGGTAAGTTGCCTGATCGTTATTTCGGTAATGGGTAGTTTATCAGAGACGTCAATAATGATCACCGAAAAATTGCCGCTTTGTAACGACGTACCCACCGAATGGGCAAGTTTCTCCAAACAGGAAAGCGCCAGGGAACCGCCCGTGTAAATAATATACTGGCCCGCCGAGTTCCATCGCCCGTCAATTCCCGACCCTTTGCGGTCATAGGCATACTTGGTTTGGCTTATGCGGTAGGTGAGCAAGTTTAATTAGTGAATTAGTGAATTAGTGATTTACTGAATTGCTGAGTTATTGATTTAGTCGAATTATCTAAATTTGAGGCAACCATGCACAATCAATAATTCGATAATTCAATAATTCAATAATTAAGCTAAAACCCCGTAATCGATACGGACAAGCTGGGCTATCACAATGTTGATGCCGGTGATGGTATCAAGCAAATCAAAGGGGATAGCATCAATGCCGGGGTTATAATGTTTTAACCAGCTTTTAAATTCATCAAGGTTGCCAAAGGTATCAAGGCCTTTATTAAAAAGTTCAAAAAGCTGGATGATGTGCTCGCTTAAGCCCTGGTTTAAATCCCGTGAACCCTGGATGTGTTTACGCAGGGTTGGCTCGGTGATATCAAGCCATTTGGCAACATCAATTTGCGTGGCTCCCGTAACACGAATTAAATCGGTAATGGCGGCAGATTGCAAACCGTGTTTTATAGCGCCAAGCTTGGCCAGGGGCGATTTAAAATAAGTTTCATACGGCACAAAAAGATCATGTACCATAAATGCTGATGCATCATGCTCAGGTATTACATAAGGCTTTGAAGGCGCCTGCTTAGCGCTTGTTGTAGTATACTGCCCTTTTTCTGATTTCATACACAAATGTAATTATTTTCTTTTTAAAAAGAAAATAATTTAGTTCTTTTTGGTTCATTGGTTCATTGGTTCATTGGTTCATTGGTTCATTGGTTCATTGGTTCATTGGTTCATTGGTTCATTGGTTCATTGGAACGCGGGCATGGCGGGTAAAAGCTGTCGACGGCATCAGACTTCCGAAGTTTTAAAAACTTCGGAAGTCTCCCGGCAACCGGATTAACGACGAAGCACAAGACAGGACCAATGAACTAATGAACCAGTGAACCAATCAACTAAATTATTTTACCAAAAAAATTAGCATATTCAAAAAACAATCCTTACATTTGATTCTACTTTATGCCAATCGGCATTTTAAACATAACAATGAAAACTTCTTATAAATTCAAAAACGCCCAACAGTTGGGGGAGTTGATAGACGATTATTTTTTATACATCAAAGGCGAGTATGAATTAACGCAGCCAAAAGGACGATCGGCAAAGCCAAGTCAGAAAATTTATAGTCGCGAGCCCGAATTCCCTACCATTAGCAGCCTGGCTTTATTCCTGGGATTTAGTAGTATGACGGATTTTAAGCAATATGAAGGGATGCGAAACTATTCAAGGCCTTTTAATCATGCCAGGCTGCGTATTGAAGCCGCATACCAACAATTACTTTTTGAAAAGCCAACCGCTACCATATTCGCACTGAAAAGCATGGGCTGGAACGATAAACAGGAAGCGACTAAAACATCAACCGAAAGCCACAAAACCCTCAAGGTCGAGATAACCAGTACCGGCCCGAAACCTGCATCTACCGAAAAGGAAGTGGATGTTTTAATTTGAGAATTTGAAAATGAATAGCCCAATGACCAATGACAGCGAAGCGAATGACTAATGACAGCGAAGCGAATGACCAATTAACCAACGACCCCAAATTTGAAGTATCCATCCTGTTTGGGCAAAATTACAATACCGACGCCCATGTTGTGGTAAACCAGGGCGGCACAAGCTCGGGTAAAACCTACGCTATTGGGCAGGTACTATTTTGCATAGCATGCCAGGCGCCCAAACAGGTTATAACCATAGTAGGCCAGGATATTCCAAATTTAAAAGCAGGCGTACTGCGCGATGCCTTATCTATTTACAATAGTTCGGCAGTATTGCAAACGGCGGTAAAAAGCTATAACAAAACCGACAGGATATTTGAGTTCCACAACGGTACCATCATAGAATTTAAAAGCTACGCCGATCCGCAGGATGCAAAATCGGGCAAGCGCGACTACCTGTTTATAAACGAAGCCAATGGCATCAACTACGCGGTTTATACCGAGCTGGCCCTACGCACCCGCAAGCGAATTTATATAGATTATAACCCTAACAGCACCTTTTGGGTACATGAACAGGTAATAGGTAAACCCGGCGTACAAACTATTATATCTGATCATCGTCATAACCCCTTTTTGGATGATGCCATCAGGACCAAAATAGAATCGCTAAAAACCGAGGACATCGAGCTTTGGAAAGTGTATGCCCGCGGTATTACCGGCAAAATTTCGGGCCTTATATTTCCCAACTGGTATATTTGCGAAAACATACCCGCCGAAGCCAGGCTCATTGCCACCGGTTTAGATTTTGGTTTTACCAACGACCCAACCGCCTGCCTGCAAGTATACCAGCAAAACGGCGAGCTATGGATACACGAATTGATATACCAAACCGGGCTCACCAATACCGATATAGCCACGAGGCTAAAAGCCGAAGGCCTGAGCCTTAAAACCGAGATTATTGCCGATAGCGCCGAGCCAAAATCGATAGAAGAATTTAAACGCATGGGCTGGTACATTACCGGGGCAAAAAAAGGTGCCGATAGCATCAACAACTCCATTGATATACTCAAACGGTACAAAATAAATGTAACCCGCGCCAGCGTTAATTTGCGCAAGGAGCTCGACCGTTATAAATGGCGTATCGACCGTAGCGGCAAAACTATTAACGAAGCTGTAGATTCCTACAACCACCTCATCGATGCGCTAAGGTATGTGGCTTTAAATAAACTGACAATAAATAACCCCGGGAGAAAATTAAGATCGCGACTGCCATATAATCCTAAAGCAACCATCCGCAGTGTATTTGACGAGCTGATAAGCCCACAAGGCTTCGCTTAAAGTTATTTGCAAATACCATCAAAAAAAGCACAACAACAAATTCAAAAAAACTTTGCGGCTCTGCGTCTTTGCGCGAAAAAAGTTATCCCCCCCCTTCCAATTTTGTTATGATAGAAAAAACATTAAAAACAACTACAGGCAAACTGCAAATCAAAATCCCTACGCAGTTAAGCGATGTTACGCTTGGGCAAATGATGGCCATGCAGGCCAAACCCAATTTAAATGATATTGAAGCCATCAGCATTTTATCGGGGATAGCTATTCACGAACTTCAGCAGGTAAAAGATGCCAACGATTTTCTTGTTTTTGCCGATAGTGTACTGGTACTGGCATACCAGATCAAATACCTGTACAACAGCGACGCGATACCCAAACAAGTAAGTTTCCTGCTGCCCGGCGAAAACCGGCCAAAAACAGTAAAAGTACTGGATAACCTATCAGTTGAACCGGCCGGCGCTTTTATGGCCGCGCGGGAGATTATTGCCGAAGAAGTAAACACCCACATTAAACAATTTGGCGAAGAGGATTGGAAAGAAAACTTCAATCCATCGTTAAACGCCTGTTGCCAGGTACTGGCCCACTATTTTTACTGCCGGGCAACAGGCAAACCCTACAACGAATACCAGGCCGAAGAATTTACAAACCAGGTAAAAAACATGCGGGTAACGGAGGCACTGCCCATATCCAAACATTTTTTTTCCTGTTATCCCAGCTTATCGAAACCGAGAACAAACTTCTGGCATCGCCTGCAACAATTTTGGAAAAACGGGCTGGCATACAATCGTTCGAAAAGTTTAAATATATCAACACCATAAATGCCCTCGCCGATGGCGACATCACCAAATGGGATACCATCCTGAATATGCCTTACGAAAGGGTGCTCACTAAGCTTCTTCTCAATAAAACCGAAGCGGAGTACCAGAAAAGGTATGGGGAAATTAGTCGGGAGTTCTAAGTTTTGAGTTTAAACCCTTGAGCGCCCGAAACCCTAAAAATAAAAGAGTCATGCCGAACTTGTTTCGGCATCCCACATGCTAAGTCTGCTACCTGCAAATCGAAAGTAAGTCGGCTACCGTCCTGTGGGATCATGAAACAAGTTCAGGATGACTATACGTTCAACGTTTTCAACTCTCCTGCTTTAAAATCAATAATTCACTAAATCAATAATTCACTAATTAAAAAATGCGCAACCAAATAGAAACCATCGTACAATCATTAACCGGCGGCCCAACGTTTGCATACGGTACCCAAAACGAGTTAAACACCCTGGCCGATGATAAAACTTTTCCGTGTGTGTTTATGTACCCCCTGCAGCCCATCGAGGTATCGCCGCAGGTAAACGGATCTGTTGATAACACATTTACCATTTATCTTGAATTCCTGTTCAAAACCGATTTCGGGCAGTTTACTGCCGATAACGAAACCTATGTGCAGCAGGCGCTGCAAATGGCTAACCAGTTTATTGTAAAAGCATCAAAGTACCGCGAAGGCGAAGGCCGGTACTTCCGCATAAAGGCAGGCATCAAGGCAAAATGCCTGCCCGTTTATAATAAGTTTGATGTAAATACTACGGGGATTGGGCTAACCATCACGCTGCCAACCATGTACTACGATACATTTTAATCTGACCTAAACACCTAAAAATCAAAACAATAAAAATATGGCTATAGTAGCAAACATCACCATTACCAACACCACCAGCCCCAGCGACGACCAGGTTTATGGCGACGGTCACATTTTTTTAACCGATTCTGAAACCAACCAGCCGGTAAACGGCAACAATGTTGTTGTAACCTTCACCCAAAATGTCAACGGTAACATTTCCACGCGGTCGGTCACCATACCGGGGCAGAGTATTAAAATATTTTCGGGCCTTATTGCCGATAAAATAACGGGGTATTTTGTAACGTTTAGTACACCGCAGCTTGGTACCGTTCCAGATCCGCCGCCACCTGTAAACACCTGCGACCTGAAGATCAATTTTATCCACGTAGATAAGCCCGAATCGGCGCCCGGCGCAGCCGATGCCCAGGTTACGGTTAACGCGTCGTCAACCTATGGCCCTATCCTGTATAGTATCGATCTGGGCGATACGTGGCAGGCATCAGCTACATTCTTCAACCTTAGCGGCGGCCTGCTTTCCGTGTTAGTTAAAGACGCCAATAGCCTTGGCTGTACGGCCAATGGTTCGGTAAACATCCCTACACTAACCGACCTTTTGATCAGCGATCCATCAGTAACCATCGGCGGCAATACCTCCCGCTGGAACGCGGCATTTAATCCCGTGGTGTTCACCTATCAGCGTAAAGATTTTAGCGTATCGGCCGTTACCACCAATTACGAAGCCGGCTACGCCTGCATCACCCTAAACACAAACCTAACCAACCTGGCCGGCGACTACCTGGTAAAAACCGGCGACAAAATTTACATCAACGCCGGCTTTTACCAGGGTGTTTATGAAATAGTAAAACCTTATACGTATAATCAGCTGGTTATAAAAACCCCATTTGTTGGCGATGCAACCGGTTTTATCAACATTAACAATTTGCGCCCGTACTATAAGGTAATTACACAAATTACCTATATAGATAAACTCACCGGCCGCCAGGAAACCATCACCTCAAACAACCGGCCTGATAGCACAGGGCTGGTAAAGGCAGATTTATCAAACTTTTTGCAAAGCCTTTTGCGCCCCGCCGATAACAGCGATTATACCCAAACCAATTTTCGCGACGATAACCTGAGCGCCAGCTATCAAATACAGTATGCCCAACATTGGGACGATGGTACAACCGACGGCCACACCTCGGCCTTTGTAAACCTTGCCAATCCTTATTACCTGGTTTACGCCGCAAAGCAACTGGGCGAGCAATATGGCGGCAACCTGGCAGCATATGTCCCTTTTGCCCAGGTTACTGATGCTAATCAACGCGCCCGCTGGATAACTGATTTTACCGAGCCGGCCTACTCTATAGGCTATCCTTTTGATATCGGTTTTATTTACAGCGAAGAGATGGTTGGCCGGCAATTATATTGCGAATTAACCTTGCTGGATATTAACCGCCAGCCATTAGCCGGCGGCACCCAGGTAAGCAGCCTGCTTAACGAAGATGGCTCATGGCTGTTAAGCCAGGATGGCAGCAAATACCTTATTGCCGGGCAAAACCAGGTAAGTTTTCCTGTTCCCGGCCAGTTAGGCTTAAACCGGCTGATGATTAATAACAGCTTCCCGCGCGAGGCATTTTACTTTAACCTCACCCTTAAGTATGACGATGAGCATGGCACACATACCATAACCCAAACGCAGACTATAAGGATAGACGATGCAGTAGACGACCAATCTGTTTACCTGCGATGGATAGGCCTGAGCGGTTCATGGAATTATTACCGTTTTGTTTTTAACCAGGAGCTTAGCCTCGATGTACAAAATGCCACCATCATCAAAAACTACGTACACGATTGGGAAAACCAGCAGGGCATTGAAGAAGTGATCAGCAAAACTGCCGGCCAAAAAATGAAGGTAATGGCCGAAGACCTGTCGGTAGCTGATATCAAAGGCCTCCAATCCATCAAATACTCGCCCAAAGTACAAATGCTGATCAACAAAAACCCGGTAAAATGGCAAACCATCGTCATCAACACCGCCACCTTCAGCGAATACGAAACCCGCAACGGCCAGGCCCCTTTCAGCATCACGTTTAATATGCCATCGATAAATATACAAACGCAATAGGATTTGGGATTTCGGATGTCCGATTTCGGATTTATTTGATTTTGAAATTCACCAATAACAGCGCAGACTACCCGGCGACATGACCAACGATAGCCCGCCGAAAAGCACCAATGAACTAATGAACCAGTGAACTAATGAACCAACAAGATGAACGAATTACAGTTATATATAAATAACCAACTGGTCGATTTGAGCGAGGACAGCCCAATTGCCCTCAGTTTCCAGATCAATAACCTGGCCGAGGTTAAAAACCAGCAGGGCAATACCAGCAACCAGTTTAAGCTGCCGCTTACCCAGCGCAACCGGCAAATATTAGGCTTTGCCGATGATGTGGCATTTACAACCAGCCTGCCCTATGATTATTACGATGCCCGCATTATACAGGATGGGCTGGAGATTGTGCCATACGGCATTGCGCAACTCAACAACATCGAACAAAATACAGCCAGTATTACCGTACTAAGCGGCAATGTTGACTTTTTTGATGCTATTGAAGGTAAGCTGTACGATATGGGCGATAGTACAACGCCTTACGGCATCAACAAACCCTTTGATACCTATCAGCATAAGTGGAATGTGGAGAATGTTGTTGCATCGCAAATAAAAACCGATGGCTGGATATGGCCGGTTGTTGATTATGGCAACCTGGTTTACAATTTTGCAGGTGATAACGAAATTAATGTACGGCAGCTAAGGCCGGGCTTTTTTATAAAAACAGCTATCGATTTGATGCTGGCGAGTAACGGCTATAAGGGCACCGGTTCATTACTCAAAAACCCGGTTTATCCCCTGCTGATAGCCCAGTTCAGTAATGATAATTTTGTACATGGCACCGATTACCAAAACCAGCCGGCCACCAATGGCAGTATTGTTTATAATGGTTTAAATATCAATGTATCAAGGGCAAAAAATTCAGGCTTACAACCCGGCGGCGAAATCGGCTTTAGCAATATCCAATCCGATCCTAACAGCCATTATGCCAACAACAGGTACACTGCAAAGGAAATTATCACCGTTGAGGCTACACTCACTATCCCGAAATTCTATTTTTACGGCCGGGCATCTGGCGATCATAAAAGCAGTGTAGATATCAGCATTGTTTTGGATACCCCAGGCTTGCCAAGGCAATATTTACAAACCACAACCTTTGATTTTAATGATGGTTACGATTCCCCAAGAGATAGCGGCAGCGGCGGATCTATACAAGCCCACAAAACCTATTTAAACACAGCAATAAAAGCTACCGATATTGAAATGGGCGTTGGCCAGCAGTTATTGGTTGAATATGATTTTCATGGCGACGCGCCTTACAATTTCACTATTTATGCCGGGGCTACATTTTCCATCACAGCCCAAAATGAAACGGTATTATACGGCCAGGAAATTCAATGTGAAAGGATCTTCCCGGATATCAGCCAGAAAGACCTGCTGAAAGATACCTTACAGCGATTTGGCGTTATCTGCCAAACCGATAATACCACCCGCACCATTAATTTCGCATCCTTTAAGGATATTGTTGGCAATAGCCCCAATGCAAAAAACTGGACCGGCAAATGCCTCGACCAGGGTAAAACCGTGAGCTTCCAGCTGGGTGGCTACGCGCAGGTAAACAACATGAAATACAAAACCGACGACAATGTACTACCCAAAAGCTTTGCCGACGCGCAGATAAAAGTAGCCGATAAAACCCTGCCCGCTACTGCCGATTTGTTCGAGAGCCAGTTTGCCCCTACCCTTAACCGGCCTTATATCGGCGGTACCGTTGCCCAGATAAAAATGATTGACGATACATCCGACGACAACAGCTTTAGCATTGGCGTTACGCCACGGATATTGGTTGATTCCAAAGTACGGCTGGCAGGCAAAACCATCAAATTTACCGATGGTGATGCAGCCAAGGATATGTTTGTTAACGATTGGATATCGGCACCCTATTTTTACAAGCCCGATGGCGAACATAACCTATGCTTTACCGATATGCCGGGCAACGGCCAGGGCAAAATGCTGCCGGGTTTAAAAACCCTGTATTATCCCGAACTGGAGAAAATACTGCAGCAAACCAAAAAGGTAGTGCGCTATTTTTTACTTACGCCGCGCGACATCCTGGATCTTGACTTGCTGATACCCGTTTACCTGGAGCAGGACAGCTGCTACTACTACATCAATAAAATTGACAGCTGGCGCAAAGGGCAGCCTACTAAGGTGGAATTGGTGAAGCTGGGATGATGCTAAAAATAAATTTCTTGGCTTATTTGCAACAAACAAATGTGTTTATTATCTTTACCAATAAAATTAGCAAAACCTTATAGCAATGCCTAAAAACAAAACGACTATTGAAAGAAAGTATATAATTGCAGCCATAGTTGTGTTAATAATTGTTCTGGGCTGTTTTTTTAGGGTTTACATAATTGCCGCATATCAAACATTAACATTTAAAGTTGTAAAACCGGGCGATAAGTTTTACGCCACAGATGAGTTTGCACAAAGTTCAATACCAAAATCCTTATTTTGGCTGGTAATTAAAAAAACGCCCGCAGAAATTGATAAAATGGACCTGTCTGCAGAGAAAAAAATCGCTCTAAAAAAGCGTCTAACTGGTTTAGCTAACTTTAAAATAATTGATTCTGGAGCAGCATTTGTAGGAGACAGCTTACGGAAATACAAAACCTTATTTCTTGGAGAATGCCTGGATACAACATCGGCTCAATATAAAGATGTTGTTGATATAAGCAAAATGAGTATTAATAAAAAAGTTATTAACTTAAAATATAATAATGCCGATGCAATTCCCGAAGGCTATAAAATTTTAGACGATAGTTTCTACATGCGATCTTACGGCTACGGTTTGGATGTTAAATAACTTATTAAACTATTATTTGAGCTTGCCATTTGATCGATTTTTAATTTTATCGATTAGTCCCACCAATATAATTAGCAAACCTTTATCATGACACCTGACAAAAATCAAACCGAGTCAACTACCAATATTATTCCGGATAAAAAAAGTGGATTCAGAAAATATAAAGTATTAATGATTTTGGGGACATGTTTAGCCATCGCTATAGGGCTATTGTTGTATAACAGAACATATTTAACCCTATATTACATTGATTTAAAATACAATCCATTTCATGTAAATGATAAGCTTTACGCAAACGAATGGTATATAAATAAAAAGTCGAAATATGGTTCATACAATTTGGATTTATATAGAAAAATCCGGCCATTAAACAATGATGATATTGATGCCATGAATATTTCGTTGGCAGAGAAGGCACTAATTAAAAGTAATTTAAGTACTTCCAATAAACCGGCCCTTACGGAATGCGCATGGAGCATAAGCAGTGATAGTTTACGTAAATACAAAACGGCCTGTATTGGTAACTATACCGGATCCGAAATATTATCCATTAAAATTGACAAGAAATATTATCCCATGTTATTTTTTTCGATAACAACCAATAAAAAGGCATTACTAAAAAAAGAGTACGGCAGCCAGAACGAATTACCTCCAGGTTACGTTTATGATGATGGCCCTTTTTATGTTCGATCTTTTGATGTAACACAAAAAGAAGTTCAGCAATTTGGGGTAGTAATTAAGTAAACACAACATCTATACATACTGACAGTCAGCTTTACTCAATATTCATCGTGTGTTGTTCAAAGCTTATGTTTACCTGCCTTTAAGTTTACCTTATTCTCATAATTTTAAAGTATCAATAATTTTTAATAATAATTATGCCAAATGGCATAATTAAAATAAAGGACCATGTCGAATCAAAATAACAGTACGAACGTCACAGACGATGACATCAAAAAATCAAAAGAATATACCGATGCAATGGATAAACTAAAAACAGCCATTAGCGGTGTAAACAGTAAATTACCAGAATTTTCTGACGGCCTGCAAGCAGGCCTAAAAGCACTTGGCGAAAAATTGCCGGACGTTGTGGAAGCAATAACCAAGCTAAACGCTCAAAATAAAGAATTGGCTGCATCCGGCCAAAAACCTGTTAGCATATTGTCGCAATTAGCATCATCTATGTTTTCGTGGAATTCCCTGATATCCATCGGCATTACCTTACTTACCACTTATAGCGGTGCAATTATAAATTGGGTAAGTGATTTAATAAAAGGCGAAACACGGCTATCTGCCTTAGGTAAGGCAATGAAAGATAGTGCCATTGTGGCCAATGCACTTATTGAAACTCGATTGAGAGGCGCACAATCGGCCCAGGGAGAGCTTACAGCATTAAACTCTTTATACAGAGCCACACAGGAGCATGGTAAAGCTCTTGCATTCAAAAAGGGCGTTATCGATCAATTGAAAGATCAATGGCCCGCCGCTTTCAAAAACTTTAAAGATGAAGAAATAGCCGCCGGTAAAGCATCCGATGCCTATAAAAACTTGAAAGAGCAAATAATGGCAGCCGCTTACGCTGAAGCCTATAAAAACAAAATAGCCTCAAATACAAGTAGGGTTTTGGAAAATGATTTAAAAATAGCCAACGAAAGGGAGAAAAACCTAAAGATCTTGGTTGCTCAGAAAACGGCTCAAGATAATTTAGATTCATATAATCCCTCTAATAAAAACTCAGGTTATGAAAATTTTTTAAAATCGCAGGCTTTAACAAGGAAAGAGGATATAGGAGCCCAAAATGCTGTCGACGATCAAACAAAATTGCGGGAAGCGAGTGATAAAATTCTTTATGATTTAAATACCGATAGCAAATTACTGACCGAGCAGAACAATAAAATGGGCGACTCTATTGAAGCTCTTTTTAATAAATATGGATCAAGCGCGTTGACAGGAAAAGAAACCTTTAAAGAGCAAGAAAAACAACAATCCAAACTTAAAACTCAGACAGAAGACTATCTTTCTGAAGCCGAAAAACTCCGTAAGGATTCACTTGCGCGGCAGCTCCAAACTATTTTTGAGGGTTATGGTGCCGAAGCTCAGGCAGAAAACAAGAGATACGATCAGGAACTGGGAGGGCTAAAAACTCTATTTTCTAAAAAGAAGATTAGCCAGGAAGAGTTTAATAAAGTAAGTAAACAACTTACAGCCGAGCACAACGGTAACTTAAGCAAACTTATAGACAAATATAACCGTGAAGATGCCGCTAAGGTAGAGCAGGCCCAAAATGAGTTGATTGACCTGCAAAACAAAGGAATGCAGGAGGGCGCCGAAAAACAAAAGAAAATCCTGGTACAGCAACAGGAAGAAAACTTGCAACAAATTAAAAAAAGCGACGATGAAATAATTGCACAGCAGCAAAACCTACAGATTCAGATGGCATTGGCAATAGGTACCGGCGACACCAAAGATGCAGGCCTTTTGGCCCAAAACATAAGTGCAAAGGAAAAGTTGTTGGCAACAAACGCGGCTAAACGTATTGAAATTGAAAACCAAACACAAAATGAATTAGACAAAATTGATAAAGAAACCACCCAAAAAGAAAAGCTGAAAAAAGACCAGGAAAATATCGATGATGACCAATCAAAAGTTGATAACGCCAATAGCCCATCAGCAAAACTGGCCGCACAAAAGAAACTAATATGGGACCAGGCCCAATATGAAATTGATGCGGCGAATGGTAACAGCGTAAAAATATTACAAATTGAAACAAAACGAAATAAGGCCATTGCCGATTTGGATAAACAAAGCCGAAAGCAACGCCAGGACCAAGAGATCCAGATAGCCCAGCAAGTTGCCAGCGCCGCTTTCTCCCTCATCAGCAACAGCATCAAATCATCCAGCGAAGCCAAAATAAAAGGATTGGAAAGCGATAAGGCTAAAGAACTAAGCAACACCAACCTCACCAAAAGCCAGAAAGCAGCCATCGAGGCCAAATACAAAAAAAAGGAAAACGACGAAAAAGTAAAAGCTTTTAAAGCCGAGCAAAAAATGCAAATAGCCCAGGCGGTTATTAACGGCGCCATCGCCGTTACAAAAACATTGTCGACCATGGCCCTGCCAGCTGCCATTCCGTTTATAGCAGCAGATGTAGCCATGACGGCCATGCAAATAGCCACCATAGCATCGCAAAAGCCGCCGAAATTTGCACGGGGCGGCCAGTTTATATCTGATGGCCGGGGAGCCTTATTACCCGGCTACAGTCGTACCGATAATACCAATGCGTACCTGCGCTCGGGCGAGGCGGTTGTGGTATCCGAAGCCATGCGCAACCCCTGGGCCCGTAACCTGGTAAGCGCCATAAACGTGGCCCACGGCGGTCGCGATTTCTCGGCACCAAACCCGGGCAACGGTTACGCCATCGGCGGCATATTTACCGACGGCGGCAATGCCAACCGGTACTATAACCAACCGGTAAATGATGTAAAAGAACTGGCCAATACCGTAGCCTACCAGATGATTAACAACTTCCCCCCTATCTACGTAGATGTGAAGGACGTTAACAACCAGCAAAATATACTGGCGCAAACGGTGGATAGGGTGAATCTTTAATTCAAAAGTCAAAATTAAAAAGTTAAAAACAGGAGTATGCTGAAGAATAGCTATGTCAAAAAGCATAACGAACATACCCTTTTGCCTTTTGCCTTTTGCCTTTTGCCTTTTGCCTTTTGCCTTTTGCCTTTTGACTTTTGACTTTTGACTTTAAAAAATGAATATTAAAACAGCAAACACATTATTTGACAATGGCGTATTTTCGGCCATGTACAAGGCGGGGTTTATCACCACCAAAATTTTCACATACCGCGAAATTTACCTTTGGATCCACGCCCAGATGCAGATCCGCAATATCACCAAAAACCAGGCAGTACTGGAAGCTGAGGTAAAATTTGGTAAGGATGAACGTACCATCTGGCGGGCGTTGAATTGCTTTACAGAATAATCAGTTGCGGGATGCGTGAAATAGTTGTCAGAATAAGAATTTACAGGATTAAAGAATTAGCAGAATTTTAAACCCTGCATCAAAATCCAAAAAATCTGATAAATCCGAAAAATCCCGGTTCAGAAAAATTCACCTACTGACAAACTACTGTCACCATCGCATTAAACTATTGTTCCGATATTTGTATCGTTCAGTTGTCTGAATCAGAATTTACAGGATTAAAGATTTAGCAGAATTTTAAACCCTGCATCAAAATCCAAAAAATCTGATAAATCCGAAAAATCCCGGTTCAGACGAAATCAACTACTGACAAACTACTGTCACCACCAAAACAAAAACTAATCACGATCTTTGAATTATGCCAATCGGCATTAAAAACATCAGCAATAATAATCGAATTCAGGCTAATCTGAGCCAAACAAAACTTCCGGACTTTCCGACTTACCGGACTTCCGGACAAAAAATCTCATATCTAACATCTCAAATCTAAAAAGATGAGCTACAAAATCTACTTATACGATACCGAAACCGATTGCATCGGGTCGGGCAGTTTATCATCGGCATACATACAAACGCAGCTGCAGGAAGCCGCCGGGCAGGACCTGGAAGTGCACATCAGTTCGGTAGGCGGCAGCGCGTTTGATGCCATTGCCATATATGATCTGCTTAAAAAATATCCGGGTAATGTAACTACCTACATTGATGCCCTGGCCGCCTCGGCTGCCTCTATAGTGGCCATGGGTGGCAAAACCATCGTGATGAGCAAATATGCGCTGCTCATGATCCATAAACCCATGGTTGGCAGCGGCGGCAATGCCGATGAACTTTTAAAAGATGTGCAGATGTTGAATGTAGTACAATCGCGCCTGGCGCAAATCTACATGGACAAGTCCGGGTTGGACGGAGTAACAGTAAACAGTTTAATAAACTCCGTCACCTGGATGACTGCCGACCAGGCTCTTGACATGGGCTTTATTGACCAGGTAGAGGATTACAGCCCGGATATTACCAACAGCGTCCTCATCAAAAAATACACCGGCACCGCTCCTGCGGTTTACCAGCGATGCATTAACAAAATCTTAAACAATAAAAATAACATGAACATCGAAAACAAAGAACTTATCGAAAAAACCACGTCGGTTTTGGATAAGATTATGAACTTTTTCAAAAAAGTGGTTAACAAGCAAACCATTACCGACAAAGGCACCCTGCACCACGCCGCTGAGTTAGGCGAAGGCGCCGAAGTGTACAACGACGAAGACATGAGCACCCCCGCTGCAACCGACACCTACACCACCGCCGATGGTAAAAAAATTGACGTTAAAGAAGGCCAGGTGCAAAAAGTAGCCCCCGCGCCGGAAGCCGACCCCGAGGCCGAAGATGAGGACGATGATGTACCAACAAGCAAATTAAACCCGGCAAAAAAAGCTACCGAAATTCAAAACCGCCTGCAGCAACTGAAAGCACGGCTACACGCCCAAAACGCGCTGTTAACCGAAGCCCGCACCGCCCTTGAAGAAGCAAGTAACCGCCTGCAAAAAACCCGCACCGAAGTTAAAAACGAAATAAAATCAACCTACAGCCCCGAAGGCTCCAAACGCAGCAACAAAGCAAAACACGAAACCACACCCTTCTTCGCCCCACAAAGCGACCTGGCTAAGAATGCGGTGAAAAGGGCAATTTCTAAATAGTATCAAGTAGTAAGTATCAAGTAGCAAGACAGCTGCAATATTTAAGTAGCAAGTCGTAAGCATATAGTAGTAAGCACACTGCAACGCTTTAAGTCCGAAAGTCCATCAAAAGTCTCATAGTCCAATAGTGCTAAAAGCAGATAGCCAAAAATCTTGATACTTGATACTTACTACTTGATACCCTTCCCAAATCAACAATAGAACTCCAAAACAAAAACATGGCTCAATTTACATTCACCAACAACACCTATGCCGGCGAAGCGCTGGCCGGGTTCATGGCAAGCACGCTGCTGGAAGCCGATTCTGTAAAGCGTGGACTGCTCACCGTTATTAACGACGTTAAAGCACGCAAGATTATACTTGATGTAGACGATGACGTAGTACTGCAAGATCCATCGGGTATATTCCATGACCAGGGCACAACCACCCTGCAAACCGAAAGCTACCTTGACCCCGTAGTTTACGAATTCATGAAACAGGAACAATGGGACAAGCTGGCACAAAGCTGGGAAGCCCAATCCCTGAAACCCGGCGCCTTTATGGATTACGAAGGCATTGTCGACCTATCCGACTTTATGGTTCAGCGTTATTTAACCAAAATACAGGTAGCCAACGAGCGACTGTACTGGCTGGGTAAAGGATCAACTAAAGAAGCAACCTTTAGCGCCCCATTCGCCGGCTTATTGCCAACTATAGCCGCAGCATCCGGTGTTTACAAAGTAGGTTTAGGCAAACCAACAACATCTATGAGCGCTACAGCAATTAACGCATCGGGCGTTGTAAACGTAGCAGATACATCAACATTGGCCGACGGCGACGTAGTGACCATCACCAATGTTACCGGCACCAGTAAGGATACCACCAACGGTGGCGCGGGTATTGATTTACCGGGCCAATCGTACTTTATCCAGGTATTAACGTCAACCACGTTCAGGCTGGTACGCAACTATAACGAGGTTAACAGCCGCAAGCCTGCAACATTCCTGAACACCTCATCTGCGGCAACCATCAGCTACATCAATGTAAGCAACGTATTGCAGGTTTTAGGCAGCGTTTACGCCCAGCTTGACCCGGCCGACCGCATCCAGGAAGATTTTAACCTGCAAATCCCTTTACACGTAGGTTACGCTTACGCACAGGCACAGGCCAATAAAGCCCTGAACGTTATCAACGCCTTTACGGATATGAAGAAAATGGATTACCTGGGAATCCCATTACAAATCATGAACCACTGGCAGGCCAATACCATACTGGGTGCCCGTTCATCAAACCTGTTTTTAGGGGTCGATTTGCTGGGCGATGCTTCAGAACTATCAACCGTTTACATGAAGCCCTACACCAACGATAACGTAGTACGCATGAAAGCCCGCATGAAAGCAGCCGTAAACTTCAAGTTTGCCAATGAGCTATTTTACTTAAGTGCGTAGCACTTAATAGTATCAAGTCGCAAGTATCAAGATTTTTGGATGTTGGAATATTTAAACAAGTTAGAAATCCGATGCAACAGTCTTGATACTTGATACTAACTACTTGATACTAAATCACTAATTCAGTCATTCAATAATTCAATAATTAATCAATGTCAATTTACAATAAAATAAACGCGGGCTTTAAACTGGGTACAGATGAGCCTGTAACATCGGGGATAGAGGATGTTATATACATTTTTAACCAGGACGATATCACCCTTACTTATGATGTAGCCAATCCCTTAATCATTACCGGTTTAACAGCGGTAGGTACTGCAAAAATCTACAAGTTTGAGGGTACAAACAATAGCTTCAACACCATGAGCAAGCTCACCAAAACACAGGTGGGGCCACGTTATACCGAAGAGATAGATTTTAATATTGCCGGTTTATCTGTTGATATTAAAGGCCAGCTGATGGCCATGGGCTACGGCCGGTTACGCGCCATAGCGGTTAACAACTACAAATCGAGCGACTCGGCAATTGAGCTTTTTGGCGCCGTGAACGGATTGATCCTGACAGATGCCGAACGCAACGCTGCCGACGAAACCCTGGACGGCGGCTACAAACTAAAGCTAACCAATCCCGACAAGTTAAAAGAGCCCTACCCGCCCCGCGCCATATCTATCGCACCCGAATCAGGTTCGGCCACTTACACCAGTACTATTGCCGCTATCGAGGCGCTGTTGGCTATTTAATTATTGAATTATTGATTGACTGATTTATTGAATATTGGATTATCGCTGACAGTTAAATTAATACTCCATTTCAAAACCTGCCTTATCAATCAGTAATTCTGTCAATCAATAATTCAGTAATTAATCCCCCCTTATCAATCAATAATTCAATAACTCAATAATTCAATAATTAACACATGAAAACCTACTTACCGCAAATTGAGCGAAGAATATTGGTAAGGCCCAACCAAACCTACGGGATATTAAACTACGACCTGGATAACGCTTACCCGCAACGGATGCTGGAACTGGTTGCCGGATCGCCAACGGCTAAGGATTGCTGGAACAAACGGGCCAAGTTTATTGGAGGCAACGGGTTTGAAGCAACTGCTTTAGGCAAACAGATCATCAACGCCAAAGGCTTAACCCTGGCTAAGCTTTTGAAAGCGCTGGCAACAGATAAAGCCCTTTTTACCGGCTTCGGCATCCACGTAAATTACAATGCCAATTTCAAAATAGCTTCGGTTAATTACATTAAGTTCGAGGATATCCGCATGGGCGATACCGATTGCCCCGAAACTGCCAATAAGTTTGCCATTTATAACGATTGGGGCCGCAAGACATGGAAGAATATCATGCGCAGCAAGGTTATATTTTTAGATAAATATAACCCCGACCCGGCGGTTGTGCAGCAACAGGTTGACGATGCCGGCGGGTGGGACAAATACAAAGGGCAGCTGCTTTACTTTAACCCCGAAATTGATGATTACCCCCTGATAGAAGCAGACTCAGTTTGGGAGGATTTTGAAACCGAAGCCGGCATCAAAATTTTTAACAACCGCGAGGTCACCACAGGCTTTTTGCCATCAACCATGCTGTTCATGAAATCGCGCCGCGAAGAGGCCGATAACAGCAGGCCCGATGCCGATGAATTTGCAGGAATAAATACCCCCTCGCAGTTGGAACAGGATCTTGGAGCTTTCCAGGGAACCAAAAGCGCGCAAAAAATTATTGTTATCGAATACGAGGATGAAAATTCAAAACCAGAATTTAAGGCCTACCCTATCCAGAATAACGATAAGCTGTTTGAAACAACCGAACGATCCGTTGAAGCCCGCATCATCAAAGGTTTTTCTGTCCCCAAAGAACTGGTTAATCCCGAAAAATCATCCGGCTTAAGCAACGGCGGCGAAAAGAAACAGGCTATCATCGAATTTAACGACAATACCGCGCCCGACAGGCAGGAGCTGACCGAAACGCTTGCAGAAGTATTCAGTCACTTTTATACCAATATTAATCCGGCCGGTAATTGGGCTATTACACCTGTGCCAGCTATAGCTGCCGATGATAGTCCGGGGATTAAAGCGGGTAATGCAATCAATAACCTGCTTTCATCAGCCATCCCATTGCAAAATAAAATAGCCGCCCTGGTTTATGCATACGGCTTTAAACAGGCCGAAGCAGAGGCGATGTGTAAATAGCAGCAAGCCCCTCCTAAATCCTCCCCGGAAGGGAGGACTTCAAAACAATTATTAATCCATCGGCCAAAAGTCTCCCCTACCGGGGAGATTTAGAGAGAGCTTACAATTAACTTATCCATTAACACAATCAAAAAGTCTCCCCTACCGGGGGAGATTTAGAGGGGGCTACTATGATCTATCTCATCAACCAAACCACGTTTCAGCAATACGAGGATATTACTGTAAACATAAAACCCGAACGCCTGAAGATATTCATCAAAAAAGCGCAGGAACTGGATTTAAAACCCTTTTTGGGGCATGCCTTATACTATGATTTTTTAAACCACTTTAATGAAGATGGCACCTTACAGGACGATGCCCCGCAACCCTACAAAGACCTGCTGAATGGCACCGAGTACCTTGACGATTACGGCCATATTGTATTGTACGAAGGCCTGGCCCCAACCATGGTTTACTTCACCTTCGCCCGCTTTATTGAAAACGACGCGGTGCACTATACAGCCACCGGCCCGGTAATTAAAAGGCATGAAAACGGCGATGCCCTTTCATCTCCCGAAGTGGTAAAGCTGGTACAGCAGCAACGCAGCATTGCCAACGCCTACGCCAACGATATTGAAAAGTTTTTGTGGGATAACAAGGCCGATTTTCCGCTATGGCGATATAACGCCAAAAACAAAAGCAGCAGGCAGGCTGGCCCACGGATAAGGGGTGTAGATAAAAATGACTTTAATTATCCTGGCAGCTACAACAATTACAATTTAACCATTACCGAATTTTTAAACTGATGGCAACCGATAAAAAAATAACCGATCTACCGGTAGCATCCGCCATCGCCGCATCCGACAGCTCCATCCTGGTAAAAAACGGCACCGATTACCAATTTGCCTTTGATTCACTGCTGGAGTTTATTGGCACCGGATTAACCGTAGGCGCGGCCATCTCCTTCGGCACTACCCTGCCTGCCAACATATCGGGCAAAAACGGCGATGTTTTTATCAACACCGCCGCCGGTGCCATGGCACAAAAAATAGCCGGCACCTGGGCAGTGGTTTACACCTTCCCGTCCGGAAATGCAGCCGACGGAACCGTTTTGTACGGCACCAGCATCCCGGCAACCGCCACCGGCAAAAATGGCGACACTTATATAAACACGCTAACCGGCATCTTCTACAAAAAATCAGCCGGATCCTGGTCACAGGTATTTTCCATGCAAACCGGCCCGGCCGGGGTTGCGGGCCCGCAAGGCGCAACCGGCCCCGCCGGCGCCAACGGCAAAACCATTTTAAGCGGAACCACCAACCCCTCCAATTTGTATACTGGCACCAATGGCGATTATTACATCAATACCGCAACCTACACCTTCTTCGGCCCAAAAGCAGCCGGTGTTTGGCCGGCAGGCTTTTCGCTGGACAACACAGATGCGGAAGCGATAGCTGATGAGGCAGAGTTGAGAAGTGCAGCGGATGAAGAATTGCAGGGGCAGATAAATGCGCTTGCGGGCGGCACATTTGATATGACGGCTTACATAGCTGCCGCACCAACCTACGCCACCGAGGAGGCAGCCTTCACCGGAGGATTGGCCCCCTATACATTTTACAAAACACCAACAGGCGAATTAAGATACAAATTACCTGACACCGTTACTCCCAATGCGCCAACAGGGGGCACTGTTGATGATGCGGCAGACACATTCACATACACAGGAGGCGAAGCATAATGAAACGACCACTTACAGATCACGAATACCAAATAAATGGCGGCGAATGGATAGGCTGCACCACATCTAACTGTACCGATCACGGCGACGGCACTTACACTATCACCGATGGCTTAGACGTTGACATTCCCATAGGCCAGCTAAAAGTGCGGGTAAAGGCTTTGGGCGCTAATCCGGCAAGCGCAGCGTTGTTGAATTCAGTGGCATTTAATGCGTCGACAGCACGTAACTACCAGATAATTTTTATCGGTGATAGTATTTCGGCCGGTGTCGGCACAACAACCTCAGGCAGCTCGGCAAGCGGTGACTTCAATGGGGGCAACGATTTTCCGTCGCGGGCTCTGACACATTTAACCGGGCTTACGATCAGTAAACAGATCATGCCATTTCCTGGTCGTTCTGCTAATTGGTTTAATAACAATGCCATACATGATACTATTTTGCTTTTTGATAAGGTAAATCATACCGATATCTATTGTATCGTCGAATTCGGAGCAAACGATTTAGGTATAGGCGGCGAAGGTTTGGCAATCTATAAAACAGCTATAGCGCTAACGTGCGCTACGCTTAAAGCAGCCGGCGCAAAAGTTATACTTACTCCGATTTTGAACCGTAAAGATGACTTTGCAGGTGGCAGTTTTGCGGCGGATAGGAACAATGCAAATTCATGGTTAGTCGCCAACTATATTACCATTGGCGCTAATGCATTAGTGGATTATAGCGACCATCCTGAAATATTTAGCGATACCGCGCCGGATAACGCAACCTACTTCAATACTGTTGATCCTGATGGACTGACAAAAGTTCATCCTACTGATGTAGGAGCGGCAATTATTGGAACATGTGTGGCGACATCAATTACTATGCTATCAACCACAGCATCGCTTGCAATTACATTGCCAAACGAAGCTGCCGACTTTATTACTGCTGCTGGTATTACCGACAGTACACAGATTGCCGCCGTAACGACTTTGGTTAGCGACTTGAAAAGCGCCGGGTTATGGTGGAAATTACGAGCTATCTACCCATTTGTAGGAGGTACTTCAAGCGCCCACAAATTCAACCTGCGCAATGCAGTTGATAGCGATAGCGCCTATAGGTTGACATATTATAATACACCCACTCACGATGCTAACGGCATTACTTTTGCTAACGATTCAAAGGCCGATACAAAATTCACTCAAAATCAGCAATCGGCATTTACCTTTGGCAATATATCATTGCATTACTATTCGCGAACGGCAAACGCAAGCCCCGAGGGTGTTGATATGGGTATGGGTACAGGTTCGGTATTGAGATTAGGTTTCCGGTTAGGCTCACAAAGCTACACTGAAGTTAACCAATCGGGGGGTAGCGGAGTAGGCGAAAGCTATTTAAACGGGTTGGGTTTCTTTTCAACGGCCCGTGCCAATAATCTGAACTTACGAAGCTTTTATCGAAACGGCGTTTTGATCCGTGACACAGCAGATGCGGCAACAAACACACCATTAGGTACATTGTTGATTGGAGATCAAAACTTTACCGGCTCAAATAGTTATCCGTCAAACAGGAATTGCGCTTATGCAGCATTCGGCTATGGCTTAACCGCCGTGGAAGAAGCAACGCATTACACGATTGTGCAAGCCTATCAAACCGCTTTAGGCAGAAACGTTTAACCTGTTTTTATAAGCTTGCTTCCCGCTTTTTGCATAGGCAATTCAACGGTATAATACAGCATAGTTGACACCACTATTGTTAAAGATAATATGATGGTGTAGTTTAAAATGAAATTTAAAAACGCTGATGGTTCGTTTGTTGCATGATAAATGTTAATGATTTTGTATTTGTTAACAAAGTAAATAACACTCCAGTGCGTTAGGTAAATTGTGTAGCTGATGTTACCTATGTAGGTAAATATCGGGTTGAACAATAGCCATGGTTGGTAGCGCTGTAGTGCGATGATTAACAGAAGAAAGGTAAGCCCGAAATAAAAAATTTCTGATAATACCTGGTCGTGTTGTATAGAAATGCCCACGGCTAACATGACAAAAGCAGCTAACAATGTTTTGGAGTTTATTTTAAACCCGGTGTTGTCATTTAATAAATAATAAAGGATAATGCCCAAGGAAAAAACCGGCAATTGATTTGGGAGGTACAGAAATAAATATTCGCTCCATAACCGCCGGTCGGTAATTAAGCAATATCTTTCAAAAATCAGCAGTAAAACAAACCTTAATAGAAGGGTGGCTAATGTAAATAATACCGCCTGCTGTAGGTTTTTTATGTATCTAAACAAGAGGGGGAGCATACAATAAAACACCACCTCAATTGCTACTGACCAGCCGCCCGGCACAAGACTTGCAATCCAATAGGGACTAAAGCCATGCGTAAATGTAAAATTGGATATGATATTACCTAACGATATTCCAGGGGAATTACCAAGCCAATAGCGCGGCCCTGTGCCGTCTTGCCATAAGTAATAGATAATTGCGAGATAATATAATGGTGCTATCCTAAAAAAACGCCTGATAAAATAATTTTTTATTGGTGTATTTTCATTGTTGTTCCGGTAGCTAAATGATAGGAATAAGGTAAAAGCGCTGAGAATATAGAACAACTGAACGCCCCTTGCTCCGTTGTCCATTATCGAAATAATAAAGGGATGTAAATGATCTATACCGGCAGATTGTTGTCTCACATGTACTACCAAAACCGCTAAAATTGCCAGTGCACGTAAAATGGTGATATATTTCAGCTTTTTCATTCGGCGTAAATATCATCTTTTAGTCCCAAAAACGGTACAAGTGGTTTTAATTTTTTGGCGCAAGTGTTTTTTGATTTATCAATATTAAATGGCGACAGAATAGAATATTTTCAAGATTTTACAGATCAATCCGTATAGGCTGACAATATTTACATGAAGGTATGATCATTGAATATTTATTAAACAATCTCTCGACCTAATTCCCCCGTTCTTTCTAACAAGCTCAAATCGGGCACTAATCAACACATAGCCCACTAAAAACCTGGGGGTATCTTAAAGTAACTAATTATGGAAAAAAAATATTCGTTCTGGGAACGTATCACCGGTGATACGCCCTCATTTTTTAAAAAAGTTCAAATTTTAGGCGCGGGCCTTGTGGCTATTTCGGTTTCACTTACCGGAGTTGGCCTTGTTCCGGTTGCTGTTACAGGCATAATAGCTGCTGTGGGCACCACTATGGGTGCCATTGCCCAGCTTGCAGTAAAACAACCTGGACCCGATACCTCCGCTCCGGAAAAATAATTAATTCAACCAGTTATGACAACACTCGATCAACGTGAAATCAGGGGGATCACCCTCAAAAATATCACCGTTACTATCATCAGCACGATTAGTATTGTTGTTTCTGTGATGACAACTTACTTTCAACTAAAGGGCGATATCCGGGATGTGCGATCAACCCAGGAAACCCAAAACAGGGTTAACGAGATCCGCCTCAAGGTTCTTGAGGGAGAGGTGGCTATCCTGCAACAGGAAGTGAGGGAACTAAAAGACAACAAAAAATCGTGACCATGAAGTGGACACAAATAAACACATGTCCATTTTTTTAATAAAAATGAACATGTGTTGAGCATAGTTGGCTGTAACTATAATTTCAGATTATCCAGCCGGGAATAAATCTCCAGCATAGCGGCCTGGTCAATCAATGATTTTACTTTTTTTGGCCCTAAAAGTTTTTGATCATCTTTTTCTGAGGTCCAGGCGCGGTTGGCATCGTCTATCATGAACCGCAATTGGGCTTTATTTTTGTCCACTTTATACAATTCAATGTATCCCCTAAGCAGTACGGCATTAAACCAGTAGTTGCCCGGTAAGCGGCCGTTTCGGTAAAAATGTTTTTCGGCAGCTTTGGCCACATTTTGTGCATCGTTGAGGTACTTTTTGTCTTTGGTAATATTATATAACATTACGCCAGACTGCAGCATTGTCCCCGCGTTATAAGTATAATAAGCCGAATCAACTTTCATAGATGGCACCCTCACAGCATCATAATAAACGCCATTGGGTGATAACAAATATTTTTTTGCCCATTTGTAAGTAACAATAGCGGTATCCAAATAAGCTTTTTGATGAGTAGCCTGGTATAGCTGCAGGGCCACCAGTATCGCCGGACCATTGGAGCAGGTATTTTTTCCTTTTTTGTCGCCCTCAACCCAATAAAAGCCACCGCCACCAACCATATCATGGCCCGATAACAGGAAGCGATAGATCATTTGAGAAGTTTCCAGGTAATCCTTTTTATGATTGCGCGCATAGGCATCCATCAATGCGATGGCGATCCATTCGTTATCATCATAAAAACGCGAATCAACTTTTTCTTTAACTACCATGGCCTGGTAAGCCTGCACCGGTGGCCTGGCAGAATAATATTGATCAATAGCCTTCATAACCGGGGCTATGTAGTTTTTTGAGGGGTTGCCGGCCTCCATTTCGTTAGCGGCCTGCACCAACGCGCATAATGGCCACAAAAAAGAATGGTTGCCTTTATTGGCGGCGCTGTCATTGATCTCGAAGTACAGATTTGCCTTTGCATCATAAAACTTGTCATAAATGTTTTTATTAATAATGGCAATGCGTTCTTTATAATCTGCAGTAGTTTGGGCGGTAGTGTTCCAAACTATTGCCAGGCAAAAGCAAATGGTTAATATTATGTTTTTCATAGGTATATGCAGGGTCAAAGTGAATTCCTTCCGGCATTAATTCCGGAAGGAATTTTCAAAATTAAAACTTACCATCGGCTTTTAAGGCTGCCGCGGCTTCTATCATCATTATCCCACTTAACTGCGTGGTTAAATCGGTACTGCCTGATGGCAGGCTTTTCCAATCGGGGCTAATAAATAACGCCGGGCGACTGATGCCTTTGGTGTATAAGGTTTGCGCGTTAAATTTCAAAAACTTAACAATTGCATCACGGTCGGTTGAGTTTACAGCGGGCTCTTTTATCAGCAGGGCAAGGTATCTAACCAAAATACCTTTAAACAACCCGCCATCGCCCTGTCCTTCTGATTTTAGTAAACCACCGGGCGAAATATCCGTGTCGTTAATGGTAGCCTTGGCATTGCGTACCGCATCGGCAAGGTAATCGGTATTATTGGTTACATGATAAAGTTCAAGCGCGGCCCCCATATAAACGCCCTGGTTATAGGTGAATTTATTCTTGCTGATCTGCCCGTCGTGGTTACCATTAATGCCATCCCAAATGATGCCGCTTGATGGATCAACCAGCGTAGCGCTTAGCCAGGTATAAAGGCTTTTGGCCAGCGTAAGGTCTGCATCGTTCTTTTTCAATGCATACAAACGGCAGGCAAATATGACAGCGGGCGCGTTGGCAGGGGTATTCTTATAATCCAGCTGCGATTTGCGCCAGGCTATACCACCTCCCTGGTTGCTGTTTTGGCCGGTTTTGATGTCTGTCCAAAGTATATTCGCTGCATCCAGGTAATCGTTATCATTGGTTGCTTCATAAGCCCGCAGGCTTGCAAGGGCCAGCCATTCCATATCGTCATAATATTCATTTTGATATTTGTTCCCGTTGGTAATACGAGTGCCGTTCAGCAATGATTTCATTCGTTGTTTGTAAACCTCGTTTTTGGTGCGTAAAAAGGCATCGGTAAAAATATCCAGCGCATGTGCCTGGGGCCAGTAGTTATAGTTGGTGTTGCCTGCGTTATTTTGTACAAAATAGTTACCGTTGGCCGATAGATAGGTGCTGTAGGTTTTTTCCTGTAGCGAGTCGGCCGTAGCGGCGTATTTGTAATCAACCGTTGCTGTTTTATTATTGGGATAAAGCGGAAAAGGCTTATCCTTTAAGCACGATGTAAGCACAAGCGGTATCAATCCTGCAAATGCCCATTTCTGTATATGTTGGGTTATGATCTTCATAAATTGTGTTTTAAATTCTGTACCGGTAAAATAATACCGGCACAGAATTGATAAGTTATTTATTACTTAACGGTAACAACATGGGTATACGCAGGTACATCCGCACTCCAGATAATTTTGATATCCGCTTTACCGTTATCGGCACGGTGATCAAATTTAAAACAGTAATCGTACTGTGAATTGTTAACCGGCACCATGTAATAATAGGATGCGGCGGTGGTTGCGGTAGCCGGGCTATTATCTGAATTGGTACTGCCATAGTATTGCGTTGATGTTGCGCCAGTGGCATCTTTAAGCGTAAACATGAATTTATAACGCTCGTCCCTACCCCATGATTCCTGGTGGAACACGATGGATGCATTATCAATTTCCCAACTGCTGCTACCAACGTAAGGCAGATTAAACCATATCTTATTATCGGCAGCAAACCACAAACCTACCGATACAACTTCCGTCATTGATGCAGAAGCAGTAGTAAAATCAACCACTATCCGCTCAACTTTGGTAGCGCCGGTAATGGTAGTATTGCCATCTTTCAATAATTTAACGCCATCAAGTGAATAAGTTGCGGGTGTGCCCGTATTGCGTTCGGCAAAATGAAGTGTTCCTGCTTTTAATGAAGTATATGCTTCAAAAACGCCGGTTGATGTTTGTTTTAAATGTACGGCTTTACTCAGGTCATCACCGCCTTCGGTAGCAGTTCCTGTGAGATACAAATCGGCAGGAATTTCGCTAAACCCTGGCGCGCGCTGCACCTCAATGGTGCGCGATAAATTGCTTTTTTGAACGTTGATGCCTTTTGACGACATTACCGTCCATTTCAATTTACCTGTTTGCTGGGGTTGGATGCCGGCCAGGTCGGCAATTTTGTTCAGGTCTTTAAAAGAGATAGTCAGCTTGTTGTATAAGCCATTGCCATCAGACGGCATGGTATAAATAGGTTTTGAAAAATCGCCGGTTGTTTTATCAAAGGCAACTTCATACATCACCAGGCCATTATCTTCGGCCTGTGCCTGCTCCCATTCAAACGATGCTGAACCCGAAGCCGGTTCAAGTTTTATAAATTTGTTATCAACAGGGGCAAAAAAGTTTTTTACTGCCGATACCTGCGTATGATTAAGGGTTTTGTCTTTTTTACAACCGGAAACAATTATTAAAGCCAATATGCCTGCCATAAGGCAGAAAGTAATTTTTTTCATGATCTTAATTGATTATAATATTTTATAAATAATTATTGAACTACCAACCTGGATTTTGAGTAAGATTTGGATCAACGGCACGTTCATCCCTCGGAACCGGCCATAAATAGGCTTTGCTTTTATCAAAGCTTCGCAAATCGGCCCTGATGTATCCGTTATCTACAGAAGCCGGACCAAATTTGGCCCCATGCGACCAGCCGTTTAATACCACTTCAGCAGTTTTCCACCGGCGGATATCAAATATGCGTAAGCCTTCCATAGCCAACTCTGTACGACGCTCGTTTCGAACAATGGTACGTAGATCTGCCTGGGCAGCGCCACTAAAATTAAGCGCGGCAGGATCGGTAAAACCGGCACGGCTTCTTAAGGCTTTGATGGTTTTGTCCCATACGCCGCCATCCAACTGGCCCAATTCATTTTTAGCTTCGGCATACATCAGCAAAACATCAGCATAACGAATGAGGATAAGGTTTAAACCTGACTGGAAATTTACGGCAGATGTAGGGTCGTAATATTTGCGGATGTAATAACCTGTTGGCGAACCCACTTTACCGGGTGCATATTCATCCAGTTTATCCGTACCGGGATCAGATCCGGGTTTGGTATAAATAGTTTGGGTACTGCCATCCGGTTTTTTCCATTTGTATAAATTATAAACCAAAGTGTTGGTCATCCGCGGATCGCGGTTTACGTATGGGTTGTTCTCATCGTAACCAGACCCTGCATCGGAAATCTTTTTGCCATTGGTCATCAGGTAACTGTCAACCAATTCCTGTGTTGGTGCAAGGGCGTTTAGGCGGGCGCCAACTGCAAGCGGGGCAAAATCAAAAAACTGGCTGTAAGTTTTAATAAGCGGTACAAATTCCAGATCGAGTATCACCTCGCTATTGTACTCGTTTTGAGGTAAAAATACACCCTCGTATGATGAGAACAGGCTATAAGTGCCATTGCTGTTATCGTTAATCAATTTTTCGCAAGTGGTTGCCACATCCTGCCAGCGGCTGTCATAAAGGTAAGCCCTCGCTTTAAGGGCTATGGCCGCTCCCTTAGTAATACGGCCCCTGTCTGCAGCGGCGTATGCGGTATTAACCGGCAGTGCAGCGGCTGCATCATCCAATTCCTTAAGCACAAAATCAATTACCTGCGCCTTTGGTGTACGGGCAATGGTTTTAGCATCGGCTATAGATATATCTTTATCAAACAAAGGCACATCGCCAAACCATGTAGCCAGCTGAAAATAGTGATAGGCACGGATAAATTTGGCCTCGGCCTTCATCCTGCTTTTAAGGGTGGCATCCATCGATGTTACCCTATCTACATTCTCTAAAAATATATTACAGGTTTTGATGCCCGAATAATGATATTGCCACTCCTCTTTGATGCGCCCCAACGAAGGATCATAAGTTCCGGCTGCAAGCGACGCTACTCCATTGGCATCTCCACGCCCATTGTAAGCATTATCGGATGCACCTTCGTTGTAAAAGAAATAATCTGAGCGAAACATTTGCGAATACGCCGTATTTAATACACTGCTCGCTTTTTCGGTAGTTGTCCAGAAGTTGATATCGGTAAACTTATTTACCGGTGCCAGATCGAGCTTTTTACAGGCTGAAACCATAACAGTTAACAGGGTTATAAAAAACGCGGTTCTATATGTTGTTAATCTCTTCATGTATAATAAATTATAATGTTACATCAATACCAAACCCATAATATATCGGCGTAGGGTAAGACCTGCCGCTATTTGCACCGCCACCTTGTGGTACATTGGCGTTGCTGGTAAGCTCGGTTGATTCGGGGTCAAGGAATTTCATACCCGAGAAAGTGAGAATATTTTGACCAGAAACGTAAGCCCTAACTTTATGTGTACCTATGGCCCTGGCTACACTTTGCGGTAATGAATAACCCAGGGTTACGTTTTTAACGCGCAGGTACGAACCATCGAAAATGTACATATCAGATCCGCGCCTGAAGTTGTTGGTGTTTGACTGGCTGCCGGCTGCCGCAAGGCGCGGATAACGGGCATCAGGATTCTGAGGGGTCCAATAGTCCAGCTGGTGTTGATAAATCACCTGCGAATAGTTGAAATGGAAGGGCTCAACCTGTTCGCCACGTACAAACATGCTGCGCTTGCCTACCCCCTGCATAAACAGGTTAAAATCCAAGTTTTTATAGGTTACGTTATAGGTAAACCCAAATGTTAAACGCGGGAAACCATTGCCTAAAACAAACCTGTCGTTATCGTCAATAACCCCATCTTTGTTAACATCCACATAACGGTTATCACCCGGCGAAACAGTTAAACCGGCAGGTTTTGGTCCGTTAACAATATCATTAAGGTTTTGGAAATAGCCGTCGCGTTTTAAACCAACGTATGAGCCAATTGGCAGGCCAACTTTGTTAATAACCTGCAATTCATCATAGGTTTTTATCTGATCGCCGCCTTCAAGATATAATACTTTATTTTTAGTATCGGCTACGTTAAATGAAAACGAATGATTGAAATTTTTGCCGGATAAACGGTAGTTAACGGTTAGTTCCCATCCCCTGTTTTGGACCTTACCGGCATTATAATCAGGCAGTCCGGCGCCAAATACACCCGGCACTATTGGTGGCAGCAAAATATCCTTTGTTACTTTATTAAAATAATCGGCAGAGATAGTGAGGGTGTTTTTCAGGAAACCGGCATCAATACCCGCATTAAACGTAGCAGCACGCTCCCAACGGATGTCTGGGTTGGCAAATGAAATAGCCGCGCCGCCAACGCCGGCATTATTAAAGCCATAAGCATTTTGAAACGGGCCATAGGTACGTTGATATTGGTAATCGCCAACGTTTTGGTTGCCCAAAATACCGTACGAGGCCCTCAACTTCAGATCGCCATAGTTATCGCGGTAATTTTGCATAAAGTTCTCTTCAGTAATACGGTAACCTACCGACCCCGACGGGAAGAACGCGTTACGATTTTGCGTATTGAACTTTGACGAAGCATCAATCCTAAAATCAAACTCACCATATATCTTATTCTGATAGTTATAGCTGGCGCGACCAAAGGCAGAATTCAAACTTGTTTCCGTGGTATTATTATTAGTGTTTGACGATGCCGGATCGATTATGGTACCCGTTGTTGGTGTCCCCAATTCAGGATCGGTATATTTCAGGTAAAGTTTGTTACCCTGGTTGGTAGTCGACTCATTGGCCACACCAACAAGCACATCTACATTATGCGATTTATTGAATGTTTTGGTATACTGTGCAATTACCTGTGTATTTAAAAACAGGTTCTTGTTATTCTCGTCATTTGTATTCCTATCAGCACCGTATGTTCCCTTCGGGAAATAATCAACTTCTATCACCCTGCCAAACATGTGGTTTGATAGAAGTGTTCCGCCAAAAACACCTTTCAACTTAAAGTCTTTGGTTATAGCCAGCTCCGCGTTTAAATTACCGAAGATGTTGTCGTTGTCGCGTTTGCGGTAACCGCCTGCTTCTAAAATCCCCAGCGGATTAAATTCAGTTAACACATCATTGGTCAAATACCGGCCCTGGTCGTCTTTAATCTTATAATAAGTTGGCGTTCTGCCGGCATCAACTATAAGGGTTGACGTGCTGTAGGAGTGCTCCTTAATTTCGGTGCGGGAATAAGCCAGGATACTGGTCAGCTTTAATTTACCGTATTCGGTACTCAGGTTCATGCGGTAATTATAACGGCGCAAACCATAATTGGGCCCAACCAAATTGCTTCGCTGATCTGTAACCCCTGCCGATACCAGGTATGATGAAGATGAGTTGCCACCTGTTAGCGCGAGGTTATGGTTTTGCAATACCGCGTTTTTCAAAATGGCGTCCAAAAACCATTGCTGATCGCCTGCCTGCTGAAAATTACGGATGTCCTGCGGACTATAAATTGGCTGTAAGCCCGCGTTTACCACAGCCTCGCTCCTAAGGATGGCATTTTCATAGCTGTGAACCGGCTTATAACCTATATGTGGCTCCTGTACACCGCCCTGCCCATTGTAGGTAAGTTGGGTATTGGAGTTTTTCTTTCCCTTTTTGGTGGTAACCAATATTACGCCGTTTGCCGATCGTGAGCCGTAAATGGCCGCGCTACCGGCATCTTTCAAAACAGAAACACTTTCAATATCCTGCGGGTTAAGCAAATTGATATCGCCGCCGGTAATACCATCTATTACTACCAGCGGGCTGTTATCGCCCAATGTACTAACGCCGCGAATGTTAATGTTTTGATAAGCGCCCGGCTCAGAATTGGTTTGCTGGATGATAAGGTTTGGCGATGTACCTTGCAAAGCCTGCGTTAAATTAACAGATGGCTTACCCTCAATGGCCCGTGATGAGATCTGATCGACGGCGCCGATAATATTGGCGCGCTTTTGTGTGCCGTAACCAATCACAACTACTTCATTTAGCGAAGTTCGTTCGGGCGATAGTTGCACGTTAACCGTGGTTTGGTTGTTTACCGGCACTTCTTTTGGCGAATAGCCAATAAAACTAAATACCAGTATATCATCGCTGCCTACGTTAGGCAAAGTAAAAGTTCCATCTGCACCGGTAATGGTACCGGTGGTAGTCCCTTTTATTTTGATGCCCACGCCCGGAAAAGGTAAACCTGTTTCGTCGGTTACCTTGCCCGTAATTTTTAGGGGGACCGGCGGTGCCTGTTGTATGCCACCGGTACTGCTTTCTACCTCAGTTTTTTCGTCGATGACAATTACATCATCAATAATTTTATAGCTAAGGTTAAATGGAGTTAACACCTCATTAAGCACCGCTTTAATGCTTTTATTTTTGGCGTTCACCGTTACCCTGAAATCCGGCTTCAGCACATTATCCGCATAAGCAAATTTAATATGTTTATCGGCCGAGATCTTATCCAGCGCGTCAGTAAGCTTTGCGTTTTTGAGCTTAAGCGTAACTGAAACTTCCAGGAATCTCTGGCCAAATGAATCATTTGCTACCGCCGAAAGGCACATGAAGCAAACAACAAAGCAGGCGAGCGAGGTAAATTTCATTAATATTAATACATAACGAACTACTCCATTTGAAAATAGAGATATATTCATAGATTTGAGATAATTAAAGTGTTTGAAATTGAGTGCTTTGTTCTGAATTGGACCTCGAAACGTTGCACTTATTAATACGCTGCATTTTAAGTACCCTGTTCAAATCCCTTTGATCAGGGTTTTTTTATTGTATTTATGTCGTCATGCTCTTCTATTTAGGTTAGCTAATAATTGGTTATACTTTGGATGAATTGGTTTATTTTATTAATTAACAGCCTTTGCCTTTAAGGCGGTAGCCCCCCTTGTCCTGTATGGCCTTACCTTTAACAATTTTTGATAAAACCTTCATTACGGTTTCCAACGATTTATTGGTCAGGTCGGCTGTTATTGAACATCTCACGAGGTTGATATCGGCATTAACTTTAATATTGAAGCGATGCTCAATCGTATTTATTACCTCTGGCAGCGGCATCCGTTTAAATACCAGGTCGCCGCTTTTCCAGCGCACCAATACATCAACGTCAACCATTTCGGTTTTAACGGCCAGGTTATTGTCCTTATTAAGTATTACTTCCTGGGCGGGGGTTAAAAAAATGGTTTGCGATTTTTTGGCATTATTGGCCGCGGCTATTACTCCTACCTTGCCGCTCAGCACATCTACCTTCACAAAATGATCTTCGGGATAGGCTTTTATATTGAAACTTGTACCCAATACCTGGGTGCGGATGGCGCCCGTATGCACAATAAATGATTGCTCATTGTCATGTGCCACATCTAAAAAAGCCTCGCCTGTTAAAGATATCTCCCGGCGGCCGCCACGGAATTTATCGGGATAGGTAAGTTTACTGCCGCCGTTAAGCCAAATTTTAGTTCCGTCGGCAAGGGTTATGTTAACAATTTTGCCATTGGCCGCAGTAATTTGTTTAGTAGCTATCGGCGAAACATAGTTGAGAATATCATTGCGGTACAAATATGCCGACAAGCACAAACCGGCAAGCAACGATGCAGCAACCAACCATTGTTTTGTTAGGATTTTGATTTTACCGCCGCCATCAATTTGAGCGGTAATACGGCTGTACACTTTATCGCTGTTAAACTCAACACCATGATCGTTTGCTTCGGGGAATTTACCCAAATCCAATTCGTCAAAATACTGATTTACGATTTCCTCCTGTAAAGATTGGTCCTTTGACGGGATCTGTTTTTTCCTGAAATTAAACTTTCTCATGGTTTATATATGCAGGATGCATTGAACATGCCCTACCCCCCAAAACAGCCGAAAGTTTTTTTGAGAAATTTATTTCAACGTGTAAAAATCTAACTACAACAAGCCAAAGTGCCAACTATTATCACATCTTAATCCATAAAAACCGAACCCGTTGGCACAACATCCGCGTGCGAGAACGAACGAAGAAAACCCGATTTATATTCGGCTAGGTTTTGTTTATGATTTTGCGCTTTAAGGCTTTGGTACAAACCCAGTAACGACCAACCATTGCCAGGGTTACGCAGCAGGTCGGCACGGTAAACCTGCTCGGCCCGGACATTATCATCATTTTTTAAAAGGTAAGCACCTAAAAACTGCCTGGCCGGGATTGGCCATTGGGAGGGCTCGGCATAAATCATATGATCTTCAAATGCTACGGCTTTGTTAAGACTGGCTATACCATCTTCATATTTATTTTGTGCTAATAAAATTGCGCCTTCCAATATATTTTCGGCTATGGCAGCCCCTTCAAACGGCGTATTGAAAGGAACGTCCCTTATTTTTAAAACCGGGTTATTAATTTTCCCGCGTATTAACTGTAGCTGGTTGTTTGCCGAATCAGGCTTGCCGGTATAAATAAAGGCAAGGCCCTTTGCAAAGTTATTGAGTATCTGCGCATAAGTCCAACCCGGGGCCGGCGGGTCAGTATCTTTCAATATTTCATCCCATTTACCCAGGCGTACCATGGTGAGTACCGGCATCATATATAAATATTGGGCGTAACTGTCATTGGCCTCGGGTTTAATGCTATTACGGCAACGCAATGCAACTTCCTGCGCTTTTTCATACATCCCTCCGCTAAAGGCGCAATAGGTTTCCACAGCATATATATGTGGGATTGATTTGGCAAGCGGTAAATTTTTAGCTGCGGAAGCATACAAAACATAGCTTTTACCCGACTTTTCATTGGCATCAACCCCCTGAAAATATAACCCGTTGCGTTGATAAACATGACTGGCCATGTGCACCATATGCCCTACCGCCGGGAATAGCCGCTTCAAGGCTTCGGCATTGGGCATGGCCACTTCGGGATGATGTGATGCCTCCGTAAGATGAACATAATAGTGCAATGCTGCCGGGTTATCGGGTGTTGTTTTCAATACGCCTTTGCACAATTCTACCAGTTCGGGCGTCCATTCTTTGGCCACTCCATCGCTGGTCCAAAAATCCCAGGGATGTATCAACATCATAGCATCTACATACAGCATTTTTATGTCGGCGTCATCAGGATATACCGATACCAGTTTCCTCATACCTGCTGCATAAGCCTTTTCATCATGAGTGGTTTGATCTTTTAATGATGGGTACCTTAGGTTCATGACGCTGATAAGCGCTTTTTCCTTTTCGGATGCATTACCTGCAGTTGCATTTAACTGCTTTAAAACGGCGGCTAACCCCTTCGGTACTTTATAACTATGGGCCGCATTATAATAAGGCCCCATAGTTAAGGCCTGCCCCCAATAGGTCATGGACGAAGCAGGCTCAAAACGGGCGGCCTCTTTAAAAGATGCCAGTGCCTCTTTCATGTGATAGCTGTAATACATAGTTAAACCCTGGTTAAAATAAAACCGGGCGCTGTCATTATGGCTTAATACCGGATAGCTGTAACTGCCCCATCCCGGCAGCTTAATGATGTATTTTCCGTTGGATGTTGTATCTATATTCTCACCCGTTACCGACGATCCGCAGGTAACCGGATATTTAATTTTTGCGGGTTTTATAACCGGCGAAGTATGAATTTTGAATGCGAGCAAACCTATCCCTATGGAAACTAACGGGACTACAAAAAACAGCGATACCTTTTTCATTTTCAGTTTTTTAACAGAAGTATTGATAAACAGGCAACCAGTAAAAGTTTGTAATTGGGAAACCAATAAAGCAGCAGCTTATATTGATACTAACAAATTTAAATAATTGTTTTTGAATACTACAGAATGGATGCTATTTCATCATATATACCATCAACAGGGCAACAAGCGATGGCAGGTAATCTGTTAACCCGGTGCGCAGATAGCGCAGGGCAATAGTTATCTGGTTTTCGACGGTTTTGATAGAGATATTTAGCCGCGAGGCTATTTCTTTATTCGATAGGTATTCTTTACGGCTTAGCGTGAAAATCTGGCGGCATTTTTCGGGTAGCAGGGCCACATTGTTTTCCAGTAGCTGACTGATGTCACTCTGTAACAGTTTGCTGTCTGCTGTGTATTTTTCAATCAGTTCTTCCACAACCTCCAAATCAAGTGTGGCCTTTTTGGTGCGAATGTAATAGATAACCCGGTGACGGATGGCCACTTTCAGGTATGATTCGAGCGAGGTGATGTTAAGCTGGCCGCGTTTTGTCCAAAGGTCGATAAACAGCTCCTGCACCAGGTCTTCGCAAACATCGCGGTCGCGAAAAAGGTTGTAAGCAGCGTGGAATAGCTTGGCCGAATATCTTTTGTACAACAATTCAAATGCCTCACGGTCATCCAGCCTTAGTAAATCTAACAATTTAGCATCGGGCCACATTTGATATTCCTTACCTGGAAGCATAAATGGACTGTAAAACGGTTTCTGAATTGGATAGGCATAATTACAAGATTATTTTTAAATAAAAAATTCTTTTTTGTTTCAGGCAAATCCAGCAGGCAACAAAACCAGGGCAAACGCATCTGAATTGGGTTAACATAACTTAACACATTTCAGATATATTTTTCATAACCAACTATTAATCAAATATTTATATTTTCACTGGGTTAACATAAAAAGTACATCCAAATGTTTGTTTTATTGCCGGCCAAAACAGGTACCGAAGCAACCTGATGTCTTTGTCCTGGCAGCTTAATCAGAATACTAATAAAAAAAACGGCAGCTTATTAAAGCTGCCGGCTATCAAATGATATATAATGATTTAAACCACCTTACCCATTAACGGATCGCTGAAGCTGTGTTTGCCGTTTTCCACACGGCCGGCATAACGTTTTTCAAAGGATTTGTTGCCGGTTATCTTCAAACTAAAATCATACCAGCCATGGCTTTTAGAAAGATCAAGAACTAAAGTGCTTTCTCCTTTTTTATTTACTATGACCTTGTGATTATTGGTTTTGTACCCATGGTCCGTTATTTCGACATTGTAAATTTTTTGGTGGCTTAAATTAACCAGTTTTAAGGCGATATGAGCTTGCTGATAATCGCAGGCTACATCAATCAGCGGATCGGCCGCATTGCCTTTATATTCGCGATAAAAGCCATTAGGGCCGTAAACACGCAGGTGATACCCGCCGTTTTCAAACTCATGCAAAGGCCAGTTATCAGTAAGGGTGTCCCCGGCAGTAAGCGCATAGGCCCAGGTGCGTAAAGGCTCCATTTTCTCCGGCTTATCAAAGCTGGCATAGTTGCCCGGCGCATATACATTAAAGGGCGAGCCTAAAGCTTTATCGCCAAATAACTGCTTGCTTGCATTGAATTTTATTTGGAATGATTTTTTATCGGCACTCAATTTTCCATCAGCATACAACTGGTAAGGCAGGGCCGATGACGGTTTAATACCTTTTTCCTGTTGCGGCATATAGGGCGATGCATGCGGATTTTTATTGATCAGCGCTATCTCTTCTGCCGTTAGCAGTTTATAATCCGATGGCAGCTTTTTAAACTGCGCTTTATGGATCCCTTCTAAAAATACCTCCCTCTCCACAAATTCGGGGTTAGGGATCGTCTCACCATGGTAAGGGCGGAACGTGGTTGAAAGATCGCCGCAAACAGTGCGGCGCCAGTTACTTATATTGGGTTCAACAACCTTTTTACCTGTTTTATGGCTCAAAAATTTCTCTAAAAATTGCAAGGTCGATGTATGGTCGAAGACCTCTGAATTTACCCAGCCTCCCCTGCTCCATGGCGACGCGATAACCAATGGCACCCGGAAACCCAGGCCTATGGCGCTTTCGCGGTCAAAAACTTCCGGGAAATTATTTCGGGCCTTTTCCTGTTCGTAAGTTACAAACTCAACGCTGGTATCAATCCCTTCCGATACCTTGCCTGTTCCGGCTTTATGCGGATGCGGGGCCGTAAACGGCGGTACATGGTCAAAATAGCCATCGTTTTCGTCATAAGCCAAAATAAAAATGGTCTTTTTCCAAACCTCGGGGTTTTGGGTAAGTATATCCATTACTTCGGATACGTACCACGCGCCGTACCAGGCCGAACTGGGGTGATCAGAAAAATGCTCGGGTGCCGAAAGCCAGGAAACAGTGGGCAGCCGGCCGCTTTTTACATCATCCCTAAACTGGTGCAACACATCGCCTTTTGGTACCAGCACCTCGCGCCCTATACCATTGTCGTCATATTTTAAGGGACTTAATGTACGGTAATGCGGATCGTTGGTATTAGTTACAAAACCTTTTTGATGAAGATTTTTTTCGCGTTGCGATAGCCTGGCAAACTTACCGGGATCAAGGCTGGCCATGTCTTTTTTTACATTTTCCAGGTCGCGCCGTTTTTGTTTAAGCTGTTTTTTAAGGTGATCGATATGCGCGTCGCCGGCGGGTAAAGCGGCAATTTGCTTTTCAATAGCGGCCACCTCGCCTGGCAAATCTGTTGATTGCTTTTGCAGTCGGGCTATGTGCTTATCGTACAATTTAATATTATACTGGCTAAAAAACTCCAGCGGATTATCCTGGAAGTTTGACAACCACGGATCTTCTTCGCCAACCAGGCCTGTATCAATGGCAATTTCATTCTGGTAATGTCTCCATGATATCTGATGATCTTCCAGCCGCTCGGGGAAAGTAGCCCAGTTTAAGGTACCATAATCCATATCATCATTCCAAACATGGGCGAGAGAGTTTTCATGCTGTTCTGCGCGGATGGTGCCGGTAAAAAAGTAAAGCCTGTTAGGATTGGTACCTGTTAAGGCCGAACAAAAATTTTGATCGCAAACGGTAAAAGCATCGGCAAGGGCATAGTAAAAAGGGATATCCTCGCGGTTGTGGAAACCCATGGTCAGGGGCATATCCGAGTATTCTTTGATGCCATTACGCTTAACATTTAGCCATTGATCAAACTTGCCATCATTGCGCGCGTTCACCTGGTTGGCCCAGGAGTGCGGCAACGAACTCATCCAGGTTGCTTTTGTGTTTTTTATATCCAGGTGAAAAGGCGCGTAAGTTTCGCCTTTATGGTTTGATTGCAGCCAGACCTTATTTTTATTGGGCAGATCAATAGCCCGCGGATCATTATACCCACGTACCCCTTTCAGCATCCCGTAGGTATGATCAAATGAACGGTTTTCCTGCATCAGGATCACCACGTGTTCGGCATCAAGGTAAGTACTGCCCGGGGCAGGGTTAATGGCCATGGCCTTTTGAATAGATTCGGGCAAAAGGCTTGTTAATCCGGCTGCTCCGGTTAGTAAAGCCGCTTTTTTAAGAAAATCCCGTCTTGAATCGAGCATAATATTGGGTTGTATGTTATACGTGTTATGTTATACGTGAATGTTTTTTTAACAGCTATGGTCTATGAACCATCAACTATGGACTAACTATGATCTGGCAGCTATCACCTGCTCGCACAGGCCGAGCGAAAGTGTCATTCCGTTACCGCCGAGGCCGTTAATGATGGTTACGCCTGGCTCCACATCAACAATCAGTTCGGTTGCGCCGTTGGTCATTTTTGGTAATATTCCGTGCCATGATTGCAGCAGTTGCCAGTCCTTAAAATTAGCAAAAGTGTGTAAGTACCCTGTTATCATTTCATTAATAAACGCCTTATCAAAAGGATCATGTACCAGGCCATATTCGTGCGAGTCGCCGATGGTTAGTTCGCCATTGCCATTTTGCGACGCCATTACATGGATACCCCATTTTAAATGTGTAGCATATTGCTCCTGGTAACGCGCGCGCAACGCGGGTAACGAAGCTGCCACCTGGAAACCCGGGTAGTGTATCATAGATAAACCACCACACAGCGAAGGGCCAATCCGCCAGCCATCAGGCTGGCTCACCAGCCGCATCATTTGCAGCTTGCATTTGGTAATATCTGTTTGAGCAAATAACTCCGGGTAAAGCGTTTCAAAATCGGCACCACTGCAAACGTAAATTTCGTTGGCTTCCCAGGTACTTTTTCCCGAATATACTTTTGGATGCTCGATACGGCTGATAGCGGTATTCCAATGGAATTCAACGCCATATTTATCGGCCAGGTATGCTGCTACCTGCCCAACGGCCTCGCGCGATTCGATGATCATTTCTTCGCCGCTCCATAAGGCACCCTTTAAGCCATCGGTATTAATAGCGGGGGATTTTATAAAAGCTTCGCCGGGGTTTAGCAACGCGCAATCACGATGGGCCTGGTTGGCTTCCACATATTCCTGGATTACCTGTAGTTCATCGTTATGATAAGCCAGGTGTAATGAGCCAACTTCGTCATGCCAGATGTTAGCCTCGGTACAAATAGTTTTCCAGATGCTGCGCGATAACATGGCACGTTCATACATTGGCCCTGTTGCCTGCCCTATGGGCCATATCATTCCAAAATTGCGGATAGATGCGCCAACAGCCCGTTCATTACGCTCAAATACCGTTACCTTATAGCCGCGCATGGCCAGTGCCCTTGAAGTGGCCAGGCCAACTATACCGGCGCCTATTACTATAACTTTTTTGTTCATTGGTTCAGTGGTTCATTAGTTCATTGGCCCTGTCGCCAGGTCAACGCTTTCATTTTGAATTTTTACTTTTGAATTTTGACTTAATTTAGCGCTTTGCAAAAAATACAGCAGTGACAATACACCGCAAACCCCACCTACTACCGCTACTATCATTACGCCCTCTTTAAAAAATTGTCCCCAGCTAATGTTCGGATGGCCTAGCTCTTTTACCAGTAAAACGCTAACGCTGCCGAGATACCCTATAGAATCGGCCACATACATTATAAAACCAACGTTACTTTTGTAATGAAACGATGCTATCATCCGTTCAAAAAACACGGCATTATAGGGTACGTAGCCAAGGTAAAGGCCTAATCCAACCATAATCATCCACACCTGCGGTGTGATCATATGTGCCGAAAAAAAGACGGTAGACACTCCTACTAAAATACAGCCGCCAATGATCATTAAATGGATGATGCTAAAGGCAAGCAGGTTTCTTTTGATCAAAATGAGCAAACTCATGGCAACAAGCACCACAACTGATATTTTAATATCGGTTGTGGTAAATATAGAATTGTCTTTAACGCCTAAGCTTGCCCAAATCTCTACCTCGAAGTTATCACGTACATCGCGCATAATAGTGAGTAGTATATAAACTATAAGGGTTAGTATAATCCCGGGCAAAAAACGTATAATAAATTGCTTACGCTCATCCGCATTCATGGGTACGCGTTCGGCCCGCAGTGCCCTATCTTCCTGGGTGGGCGGCGGTATCAATTCCATACAGCCTACAAAAAACAGTAATGGCAATACAAATATAGCCCCCGTTAAAAAGGGCATCAGGTATTCGTTAACATACAAGTCCGTTATTAAGGTGCGGCCAATTGTTTTTACAAAACCCGATGCAAATATCAGGCTGATAGATAAAACCGAAGCCATAAACTCGGTGGAGCGGCGACCTTCAAGATATCCAAAAACCAAACCCCAGATTAAACCGAGCGGAAAACCGTTAACGAAGAGAAAAATAATATTCCATGGTGCAGGCACAACGGCAAAAGCAAGCAATGCCAACCAGGCTATACCAATTAATGTTAAAATATAACCTGCCCGGTTTTTGCTGTTTACTTCGGCAATAAATTTAATACCATAAAACTTGCTGCACATGTAGCCAACAATCTGGGCAATAACCAGCCAAACCTTATAATCAACATGAAAATATTGCTGACCGGTAAAGGTACCGGCAGCAAAAGCTTTCCTGAATGAATACATGCAGCTATAGGTGCCAAAAGCCGAAATTGCTGCCATTACCGATACCAGCGAATAAGGCCATTTGGCAACTTTGCCCCTTAACTGTTCTATCAGCCTCATATCCGCTATTGGTTAATCAATGTAAAATTTCAAATGTTTAGCAATACTAAACTTATTTCATTAAAGGCAAACTAAGTTTGTGTTAAGGTTTGGTTAATGTTGGGGAGTGGAGAGTGGTTGATTAGGTGAGTGGTTGAATGGTTAAAAATTACCCGCTGCCACATCAACTATTCAACCCAATCAACTACTCACTTAATCAACCACTCACCAACTCACTTCTTTTCCTCAAAAAAATAAACAACCAGCATGCTTGCTGTTGTGGTACCGGTGTTTTTAGGGGTGTGTGGTAAGCGGCCATCAAACAGCATCGAATCACCCTGGTTTAGCAGTACCTTATAGTCATCAAAATGATACTCCACATCACCGGTTAAAATATATTTGTATTCAAAGGCTTCTGTGGTCACCATTGGCCGCGACGAACCTGGTGTAAGTTCGAGTATGACAATGTCGACCGTTGACCGGCTGATAAATTGTGTAAATATTCTGTGGTAATGAAAACCCGATGCATGCTCCTTTTCAAAATGCTCATACTCGCTTTTACGCTTGATCAACACCGGGGAATAATTGCTTTTCGACCGGATATCTTTAAAAAACTCGTTCATATCAATTTCCAGCGCTTTAATAATATCTATCAATACAATAAGCGATGGTATAGTCCGGCTGTTCTCAATCTGCGATATCAGGCCTTTGCTCACGTTGGCCCTTATGGCCAACTCCTGCACGGTTATATTTTTTTCGCGGCGGCGTTCTTTTATCCGGTTACTGATCTGTATCAGTATATCTTGTTCCATTTGTTTAGCATTGGTAAACTTTCGCAAAGTAAAAAAAATTGTCAAGCCGCCCAACCCCCTGAAGGGGGGGATTTTGAATTGCATGGTGCTTTGCTCCCATTATTATTAATAAACTTGACTGTTCACTTTTTGGTATCTTATACATAAAACAGATACAAAACGTATCAATCAAAATGTTCCCCCTTCAGGGGGTTAGGGGGCTTTTTTCACAAACATTTAATAATATAGTAACCTCAATCGGCTTAATTTGCAATAAAAACCTACCAACATGACATATTCTGCATATGACCCCCGGGCCGTGGTGAAAGAAGTATTTTCACTTTATGAAAAATATGGCGACGAAGACTACATAGGCGAACCCGTTTCACAACTGGAACACATGTCGCAGGCAGCGGCCCTGGCCAAAGCCGAAGGCTTTGATGACGACGTTGTACTGGCTGCATTTTTTCATGACATTGGCCATTTATGTGCCGAGGCCGGTGAGGCCGAAAGTATGGATGGCATGGGCAATGTTGACCATGAACAAATTGGCGCCGATTTTTTGCTGGAGCGCGGTTTCTCCGAAAGGGTGGCCAACCTGGTACAGGGCCACGTTATTGCCAAAAGATACCTCACTTATAAATATCCCGAATACTATAACCGCTTATCTGACGCCAGTAAGGCCACACTCAATTTTCAGGGCGGGGTAATGACTGCCGAAGAAGCCGCCGACTTTGAGCTTAACCCTGACGCGGAACTAATAATAAGGCTTCGCTATTGGGACGATATGGCTAAAGAGATGAATACACCCGTTGATAACATCGACTATTTGAAAGGTATTGCACTTACCCATTTGCAACAGGTAAACCCTTAACCGGAACGTGTTAATTTTTTGTAACGGAGACATGATGTTTCCGTTACAAAAACCATCTGCTTAACACAGGGTAAACGAAAGCTTAAGTATAGCTTAATACTAAATTGGTTTACTAATAATAAACAAAGTTTAGCATTGCTGTATGAAAAAAGCAAATGTTTCACCCTTAAATTTTAGCAGATGAATAAGTTTTACCAGAGATTAAAAACCGTTATTACGGTTTTGTTATTTTGTATTGCGCCATCTATA
>Ga0307515_10001540_pt1 | contig 51551 bp, 46 predicted proteins | sample 17_EM_MG_FD_194513 | JGI IMG/M metagenome (GOLD analysis project Ga0307515, IMG submission 194513) | Populus trichocarpa ectomycorrhiza microbial communities from riparian zone in the Pacific Northwest, United States - 17_EM | ecosystem: Host-associated > Plants > Roots > Unclassified | place...
CCCTTCCGGTCGTTTTGTCTGGTGGGTTGAATCCTGCCAACGTGACCGATGGGGTGCTTCGCGTCCGGCCCTGGGCCGTTGACGTGAGCTCCGGCGTGGAGCAGAGCAAAGGCGTCAAGAACGCCGCTCTGATGCGCCGGTTCTGCAAGGCGGTGCGCGAAGCCGATGACCGCATCGCCGCCCCCTGAGATCAAGGACCTGTGATGCTGAAGTACCAACAACCCTATTCTCAACCGGACAGCCGCGGGCATTTCGGGCCCTACGGCGGCACGTTCGTCGCCGAAACGCTGATCCACGCGCTGCACGAGCTTGAGGCGGCCTACGAGAAGTACCGCCACGACCCCGAGTTCCAGGCCGAGTTCGCGAGTGAACTGAAGCACTTCGTCGGCCGGCCGAGCCCGATCTACCACGCGGCGCGCACCAGCCGCGAACTCGGCGGCGCGCAGATCTACTTGAAGCGCGAAGACCTCAACCACACCGGCGCGCACAAGATCAACAACACCATCGGCCAGGCGCTGCTGGCCCGACGCATGGGCAAGCCGCGGGTCATCGCCGAAACCGGCGCCGGCCAGCATGGTGTGGCCACCGCCACCATCTGCGCACGTTACGGCCTGGAATGTGTGGTCTACATGGGCAGCGAAGACGTGAAGCGGCAAAGCCCGAACGTCTTCCGCATGAACCTGCTCGGCGCCACCGTGGTGCCGGTGGAAAGCGGCAGCAAGACGCTGAAGGACGCGCTCAACGAAGCGCTGCGCGACTGGGTCACCAATGTCGAGAACACCTTCTACATCATCGGCACGGTGGCCGGCCCGCACCCTTACCCGATGATGGTGCGCGACTTCCAGCGTGTCATCGGCGACGAGTGCCTGCTGCAGATGCCTGAATTCACCGGCGGCCGCCAGCCCGATGCGGTGGTTGCCTGTGTCGGCGGTGGCAGCAATGCGATGGGCATCTTCTACCCCTACATCCAACATGAAGGCGTGCGGCTGATCGGCGTCGAAGCGGCGGGCGAAGGGCTGGAAACCGGCCGCCATGCCGCATCGCTGTCGGCGGGTTCACCAGGTGTGCTGCATGGCAACCGCACCTACCTGCTGCAGGATGCCAACGGCCAGATCATCGAGACCCATTCGATTTCGGCCGGCCTCGACTACCCCGGTGTCGGCCCCGAACATGCGTATCTGAAGGACATCGGCCGCGCCGAATACGTCGGCATCACCGACAACGAAGCGCTCGCCGCCTTCCACCACCTGTGCCGCAAGGAAGGCATCATCCCGGCGCTGGAATCCAGCCATGCCTTCGCCTATGCGCTGAAGTTGGCGACGACGATGCGGCCCGACCAGAGCATCCTGGTCAATCTCTCCGGCCGTGGCGACAAGGACATCAACACCGTCGCGGCGCTGCCGAACGGGGGTGTGCAATGAGCCGTATCGCGACGACCTTCAACGCGTTGAAGGCGCAGCGCCGCCAGGCACTCGTGCCCTACATCTGCTGCGGCGACCCCTTCGTCGACGCAACACCCGAAATCATGCTGGCGCTGGCCGACGGCGGCGCCGACATCATCGAACTCGGCGTGCCGTTTTCCGACCCGATGGCCGACGGCCCTGTGATCCAGAAAGCGAGTGAGCGTGCACTCGCACGCGGCATCGGCCTGCCGCAGGTGCTGGAAGCGGTGCGTGGCTTTCGCAAGAGCAACGGCAAGACGCCGGTTGTGCTGATGGGCTACGCGAACCCGATCGAACGTTACGACCAGCGTGAAGGCGAGGGCGCTTTCATCACCGCGGCGCGTGAAGCCGGCGTCGACGGCGTGCTCGTCGTCGACTACCCGCCCGAGGAATGTGAAGCCTTCGCCGCGCAGCTGAAGGCCGCCGGCCTGGACCTGATCTTCCTGCTGGCGCCCACCAGCACCGACGAGCGCATGCGCAGCGTCGGCAAGATCGCCAGCGGCTATGTGTACTATGTGTCGCTGAAAGGCGTCACCGGGGCCGGGCACCTGGACACGGCGGCGGTGGCGGCGATGCTGCCGCGCATCCGTGCCCATGTCTCGGTGCCGGTGGGTGTGGGCTTCGGCATCCGCGACGCCGCCACGGCCAAGGCGCTGGGCAAGGTGGCCGACGCGGTGGTCATCGGCTCGAAGCTGGTGCAGATCCTGGAAGTCGAGACCCGCGAGAATGTGGCCGCTGCGGCCCGCGCCTTCATGGCACAGATCCGCAGTGCGCTGGATTCGAACAGTGCGAACGTGAAGGAGTGAGTTCATGAGTTGGCTTGAGAAGCTGCTGCCGCCGAAGATCCAGCACACCGACCCCAACGAGCGCCGCACGGTGCCCGAAGGGCTGTGGATCAAATGTCCTGCGTGCGAGACGGTGCTCTACAAGACCGACCTGGACCAGAACCTCAACGTCTGCCCCAAGTGCGACCACCACCTCCGCATCGGTGCACGCGCCCGGCTCGACGCCTTCCTCGACCCCGAAGGCCGCTGGGAAATCGGCCAGGAAGTTCTGCCGGTCGACGCGCTGAAGTTCAAGGACAGCAAGAAGTACCCCGAGCGGCTGAAGGCGGCGCTGGAAAGCACCGGCGAGACCGACGCGCTGGTGGTGATGGGCGGCGCGGTGATGAGCGTGCCGCTGGTCGCGGCCTGCTTCGAATTCGAGTTCATGGGCGGCTCGATGGGCTCGGTGGTCGGTGAACGTTTTGTCCGTGGCGTCGAAGCTGCGGTCGAGCAGAAGGTGCCGTTTGTCAGCTTCACCGCGACCGGTGGCGCGCGCATGCAGGAAGGTCTGCTGAGCCTGCTGCAGATGGCCAAGACCAACGCCGCGCTGACGCGGCTGGCGAAGGCGAAACTGCCGTTCGTCAGCGTGCTGACCGACCCGACGATGGGCGGTGTCTCGGCGAGCTTCGCGTTTGTCGGTGACGTCGTCATCGCCGAGCCGAAGGCGCTGATCGGCTTCGCCGGCCCGCGGGTGATCGAGAACACCGTGCGCGAAAAACTGCCCGAAGGTTTCCAGCGCAGCGAGTTCCTGATGACCAAGGGCGCGCTGGACATGATCGTCGACCGCCGGCAGCTGCGCAGCACGATCGCGCGCGCCTTGGCGATGCTGCAGCGGCAAAGCGCCGACGCGGTGGCCTGAAGCCCTTCCCGCTTGACAATACCGGGCTCTGGCCATCGCGGCCGAGCCCGGTTTTTCTTTCATGACACAGCCGACCACCCTCGACGACTGGCTCGCCCACTGCGAGCGCATGCACCCGACCTCGATGGACCTGTCGCTGGAGCGCACGGTCGAGGTCCGGAAACGGCTCGGCCTGCAATTCACAGTGCCGCTGATCACCGTCGCCGGCACCAACGGCAAGGGCTCGACCTGCGCGATGCTGGAGTGCATCGCGCTGCAGGCCGGCTACAAGGTCGGGCTGTACCAGAAGCCCGAACTGGTGCACTTCACCGAACGTTGCCGTGTCGGCGGTCAGCCGGTGGCAGCGCAGGACCTGGTGCCGCACTTCGAAGCGGTGGACCGCGCGCGCGGCGAGATCACGCTGACGAAGTTCGAGTTCACGACACTCGCCATCGCCCGGCTGCTGTCGCTGGCCGGGCTCGACCTGGTGATTCTCGAAGTCGGGCTGGGCGGCCGCTTCGACGCCGTCAACGCCTTCGACACCGACTGCGCCGTCATCACCAGCATCGCCCTGGACCACACCGAGTACCTGGGCCCGGACCGCGAGAGCATCGGCTTCGAGAAGGCGCACATCATGCGCAGCGGCAAACCCGCCATCGTCAGCGACCCGCTGCCGCCGCAGAGCGTGGTCGATCACGCCAACACGGTCGGCGCCGATCTCTGGCTGGTGGGCCGCGACTTCAACCACAGCGGCGACCGCCAGCAATGGGGCTGGAGCGGCCGCGGCCGGCGCTACAGCGGCCTGGCCTACCCGGCCTTGCGCGGCGCCAACCAGCTGCTCAACGCGGCAGGCGTGCTGGCCGCCTTCGAAGCGCTGCGCGACGTGCTGCCGATCACGGCGCAGGCCATCCGCAATGGCTTCGCGCTGGTCGACCTGCCGGGCCGCTTCCAGATCGTTCCCGGCCAGCCGACGTTGGTGCTGGACGTGGCGCACAACCCGCAGTCGGTGGCGGCGCTGGCGGTGAACCTCGATGCGATGGGCTTCTATCCACGCACCCATGCCGTGCTCGGCATGATGCGCGACAAGGACATCGTCGGGGCGCTGGAGCGCATGCGTCCGCTCGTCGACACCTGGCATTTGTGCAACCTGCCGACTGCGCGTGCGGCGACGGCCGACGAACTGGCGGCCGTGGTCGGTCAGGACGGCAAAAGCGACACGCATCGCTACACCTCGCCGGCCGACGCGCTGGCCGCGGCGGCGGCGCTGGCCGACCCAGCCGATAGAATCGTGGTCTTCGGTTCGTTCTTCACCGTGGGCGGTGTGCTCCAGCATGGCCTGCCCCGCCTGACGGCCCGCCACGTCGGCTGAGTTCTCTCCCGTTTTCATGTCCTTGCCGTCGTTCCTGCAGCGCAAAGCCAATCCTCCCGCGCCGCGCCGCGCTTCTGCTGCGGCCGGCCCCGCCGACGACAGCGGCCCGGTGCAACAGGCCCGCACACGGGCCCGCCGCCGGCTGATCGGTGCCGTGGTGCTGCTGGGCCTGGGCATCGTCGGCTTCCCGCTGCTCTTCGAAACACAACCGCGGCCGATCGCGGTGGACATTCCCATCGAGACGCCGCGCAAGGACAGCGGCAGCGCCGCGCCGGTGGTGGTCCCCGTGCCCGCCCCGGCACCGGCACCACGCGCCTCGGCCCCCGTGGTTGCCGCCGCGCCGGCCGAGGAGTTCATCGAACCGGCGCCTGCCGCAGCGAAGTCGCCGCCCGCGCCGGTGGCAGCCAGCGCACCGGTGCCGAAGCCGCCGGCGGCCGACGACGGCCAGCGCGCCAAGGCCTTGCTGGATGACAAACCCGCCTCGGCGGCGGGCGAAGCGCGCTTCGTCGTCCAGGTCGGCGCCTACACCGACGCGGTGGCGCTGCGCGAAGCGCGGCAGAAGGTCGAAAAGCTCGGCCTGAAGACCTACACCCAGGTGGTCGAAACCGATGCAGGCAAACGCACCCGCGTGCGCGTCGGCCCCTTCGCCACCCGCGAAGAAGCCGACCGCACCGGTGCCAAGCTCAAGGCCGCGGGCCTGCCCGCGGCCATCCTCACGCTTTGAGGGCGGCGATGGACCTCGGCTGGATCGACTGGACGCTGCTCGCCGTGCTGGCAATCTCGGTCGTCATCGGCGTGATGCGCGGTTTCGTTTTCGAGATGATGTCGCTGCTGGGCTGGCTCGTCGCCTGGTTCGTGGCGCAATGGTTCGCTGCCGATGTCGGCCCGCATCTGCCCGTGGGCACGCCGGGCGGGCCTTTGAACCACGCAGCGGCGTTTGTGCTGTGTTTCATCGCCGCCATCATCGTCTGGAGCCTGCTGTCGCGCCTGCTGCGGATGTTGATCCATGCGACGCCGCTGTCGATCCCCGACCGCGCCTTGGGCGCCGGTTTCGGCCTGCTGCGCGGCGTGGTGCTGCTGCTGGCGGTGGCCACCGTGGTGGCCTTGACGCCGGCTGCCAAATCTGCGGGCTGGCGTGAATCGCGCGGCGCGATGTGGCTCAATACGGCCATGCACGGGCTGAAACCCGTGCTGCCGTCGCAGGTGGCCAAGCTGCTGCCTGCCTGAAAGGACATTCACCATGTGCGGCATCGTCGGTGTCATCGCGAAGACACCCGTCAACCAGCTGATCTACGACGCGCTGCTGCTGCTGCAGCACCGCGGCCAGGACGCCGCCGGCATCGTCACGATGCAGGGCACGAAGTGTTTCATGCACAAGGCGCGCGGCATGGTGCGCGATGTCTTCCGCACCCGCAACATGCGCGGGCTGCCAGGCAACGTCGGCCTTGGCCAGGCACGCTACCCGACCGCGGGCAACGCCTACAGCGAAGAAGAGGCGCAGCCGTTCTACGTCAACGCGCCGTTCGGCATCGTGCTCGTGCACAACGGCAACCTGACCAATGCGCCGACGCTGAAGGCCGAGCTGTTCGACATCGACCGCCGTCACATCAACACCGAGAGCGACACCGAGGTGCTGATCAACATCCTCGCGCACGAGCTCGAGAACGCGGCGCGCAACCTGCCGCTGACACCGGCGGAGATCTTCCGCGCCGTCGGCGCCGTGCACCGGCGCATCAAGGGTTCGTATGCCGTGGTGGCGCTGATCGCCGGCCACGGCCTGCTGGCGTTCCGCGACCCCTTCGGCATCCGCCCGCTGTGCATGGGCGCAGGCCCCGACGGCGAGGTGATGCTGGCCAGCGAAAGTGTCGCCATCGAAGGCAGCGGTTTCAAGGTGCAGCGCGACGTGGCGCCGGGCGAAGCCGTGTTCATCGACGAACAAGGCCAGGTGCACACGCACCAGTGCGCCGCGACGCCAACGCTCAACCCCTGCATCTTCGAATACGTCTACCTGGCGCGGCCCGACTCGGTGATGGACGGCATCTCGGTCTACCAGGCACGGCTGAACCTGGGCGAAACGCTGGCGCAAAGGCTGATCTCGACGATGCCGCCGAACGAGATCGATGTCGTGATTCCGATTCCCGAAAGCAGCCGGCCTTCGGCGATGCAGCTGGCGCACAAGATCGGCAAGCCCTACCGCGAAGGTTTCGTGAAGAACCGCTATGTCGGCCGCACCTTCATCATGCCGGGCCAGGCGGTGCGCAAGAAGAGCGTGCGGCAGAAGCTCAACGCCATCGGCGTCGAGTTCAAGGGCCGCAACGTGCTGCTGGTTGACGACAGCATCGTGCGCGGCACCACCAGCAAGGAAATCGTCCAGATGGCGCGCGAGGCCGGCGCCAACAAGGTCTACATGGCGAGTGCTGCGCCGCCGGTGCGCTACCCCAACGTCTATGGCATCGACATGCCAACCAAGGAAGAGCTGATCGCGCACAACCGCAGCATCGAAGAGATCCGCCAGTTCATCGGCGCCGATGCGCTGATCTACCAGGATGTGGACGCAATGAAACGTGTCATCGGTGCGCTCAATCCGAAGATCAAGAGCTTCGAAGCCAGCTGCTTCGACGGCATCTACATCACCGGTGATGTGTCGGCCTCGGACTTCGCGACGATGGAGGCGCAGCGCAAGCTGCAGTTTGACGAAGACGGCGAGACCAACCGTTCACGGCTGGCGCTGCAAAGCGGTGAGCCCGCATGAACGAGAGTGACACCGAAGCGGCGCGCATCGCGCGTGCGCGCTTGCCTGAAGGGTTGCGGCCGGAGACCCTGGCCGTGCGCACGGGCCTGGCGCCCAGCCAGCACGGCGAGAACTCCGAAGGCCTGTTCCTGACCAGCGCGTTCGTGCAGCCCGACGCCGAGACCTCGGCGCAGCGCTTCGCGCAGATGGAGGACTTCACCTACGCGCGCACCAGCAACCCCACGGTGCGCAGCCTGGAGCAGCGCCTGGCGGCGATGGAAGGCGCAGAAGGCGCGGTGGCCACCGCCACTGGCATGAGCGCGATCCTGCTGCTGATCATGGGGCTGCTGAAAGCCGGCGACCACGTGGTGTGCTCGCGCTCGGTGTTCGGCTCCACCGTGAGCCTGTTCGCCAAGGAGTTCGCCAAGTTTGGCGTCGAGACCAGCTTCGTCTCACAGACCGACATCGGTGAGTGGCGTGCCGCGCTGCGGCCGAGCACGCGGCTGCTGTTCGCCGAAACGCCGACCAATCCTCTCACCGAGGTCTGCGACATCCGCGCGCTGGCCGATCTGGCGCACGACGCCGGTGCCTTGCTGACGGTGGACAACACCTTCTGCTCGCCGACGCTGCAGCGCCCGCTGGCGCTGGGCGCCGATGTGGTGATGCATTCCGGCACCAAGTACCTCGACGGGCAGGGCCGTGTGATGGCCGGTGCGCTGTGTGGTGCAAACCGGCTGATCGTCGACGTGTTCGGGCCCACGCTGCGCACCGCGGGCATGACGCTGGCGCCGTTCAATGCCTGGGTCGTGCTCAAGGGGCTGGAGACGCTGGCGCTGCGCATGAAGGCGCAAAGCGAGGCGGCGCTGCAGGTGGCGCGCTGGCTGGAGCAGCACCCGGCCGTGTCGCGTGTGTACTACCCGGCGCTGGCCTCGCACCCGCAGCACGCGCTGGCGATGGCGCAGCAGTCGGGCCTGGGCGGGGCCGTGGTGTCGTTCGACCTGCGTGCCGACACGCCCGAGCAGGCGCGTGCCGCGGCCTTCCGCGTCATCGACAGCACCCGTGTGCTCAGCATCGCCACCAATCTGGGCGACACCAAATCCATCATCACCCATCCTGCCACCACCTCGCACGGCCGCCTCACCGAAGCGCAGCGCCAGGCCTCCGGCATCGGCCAGGGGCTGGTGCGGCTTTCCGTCGGGCTGGAGCATGTCGACGACATCACCGACGACCTGCAGCGTGGCCTGAATCTCTGACATGACCAGCACCGTCCGCACCCGCATCGCCCCGTCGCCGACGGGTTTCCTGCACCTCGGCACCGCCCGCACCGCGCTGTATTCCTGGGCTTACGCACGCCACTTCGGCGGCCAGTTCGTGCTGCGCATCGAAGACACCGATGTCGCACGTTCGACGCAAGACTCAGTGCAGCAGATCCTCGACTCGATGCACTGGCTGGGGCTGACGTACGACGAAGGCCCGGTCTACCAGATGCAGCGGCTGGAGCGTTATCAGGCGGTGGTCGAGCAGATGGTCGGCGCCGGCACCGCCTACCACTGCTACTGCACGCCCGAAGAACTCGATGCGATGCGTGAAGCCCAGCGGGCACGTGGCGAGAAGACGCACTACGACGGCCGTTGGCGCCCGGCACCCGGCAAGAACCTGCCGCCACCACCGGCCGACGTGAAACCGGTGGTGCGCTTCGCGAATCCGCAGGGCGGCATCGTCAGCTGGGACGACCTGGTGAAGGGCCCGATCAGCATCGCCAACGCCGAGATCGACGACCTCATCATCCTGCGTCCCGACGGTGTGCCCACCTACAACTTCGCCGTCGTCGTCGACGACTGGGACATGGCGATCAGCCATGTCTTCCGCGGCGACGAGCACATCAACAACACGCCCTGGCAGATCAACATCTTCAAGGCGCTCGGTGCAGCGCTGCCGAGGTTCGGCCATTGCCCCATCATCCTCGGCGACGACGGCCAGAAGCTGAGCAAACGCCGCGGCGCCGTCAGCGTCACCGCCTACGAAGACGCGGGCTACCTGCCCGAAGCGATGCTCAACTACCTGGCGCGGCTGGGCTGGAGCCATGGTGACACCGAGCTCTTCACGCTGGCCGAGATGGTGCAGTGGTTCGACGGCAGCCACCTCGCGAAGAGCCCGGCGCAGTGGGATCCCGCCAAGCTGGCCTGGGTCAACGCGCACTACATCAAGCAGGCCGACGATGGCCGGCTGGCGGGCCTGCTGCAGCAGCAACTGGCCACACGCGGCGTGGCCGTCACCGATCTGGACCACCTGGCGCGTGCAGCGGCGTTGTTCAAGGACCGCTGCAGCACCGTGGTCGAACTGGCCGACTGGAGCGCGATGCTCTTTGCGCCGGTGGCACCCAGCGCCGACGACCTGCAGGCCCATGTCACCGACGCCGTGAAGCCGGCCTTGCGCACGCTGCGCGACAGCCTGGCCGACGTTGCCTGGGACAAGGCCGGCATCGCTGCGGCGATGAAAGCGGCACTCGCCGCGCACCAGCTGAAGATGCCGCAACTCGCGCCGGCGCTGCGTGTGCTGGTGTGCGGTCGTGCACAAACGCCGTCGATCGACGCCGTGCTGGCGCTGTTCACACGCGACACGGTGCTGGGCCGCTTGCAGCACGTTTGAACCTTGGTTTATACTCACAGGCTCGCTTGAACGGCGTTGGTCGTCAAACACCAAGTTTGTACCTTTGGGGGTATAGCTCAGCTGGGAGAGCGCTTGCATGGCATGCAAGAGGTCAGCGGTTCGATCCCGCTTACCTCCACCAAACAAGCGTCGTTCAAGAGTGATTGCGAAGATTTCCTGTCCCCTTCGTCTAGAGGCCCAGGACACCACCCTTTCACGGTGATTACAGGGGTTCGAATCCCCTAGGGGACGCCACTTTATCCCCCGCTTGGTCTTCAGGCGGGCGGTGGCAAGAAAGAGCAACGGCACCTTCGGGTGCCGTTTTGCTTTTCTGGGGTCGATTTCGGCGCGCGAATGAACCCTCCCATGACTTCTCGGCTACTCCACCTTTACCGTCCGCAGACGGAGCGCGTTGCCGATCACACTGACCGATGACAAAGCCATGGCGGCTGCTGCAACGACAGGCGACAAGAGCACGCCGAAGAACGGGTAGAGCACCCCTGCCGCCAGCGGAATTCCTGCGACGTTGTAGGCGAACGAGAGGAACAGGTTCTGCCGAATGTTTCGCATGACGGCGCGTGACAGCGTCCTCGCGCGAACGATGCCCATCAGGTCGCCCTTGAGCAGCGTGATGCCGGCGCTTTCCATCGCCACGTCGGTGCCGGTGCCCATGGCAATGCCGACGGCGGCGGCGGCAAGGGCCGGAGAGTCGTTGACACCGTCACCTCCCATGGCCACGACCCGCCCTTCCTTCATCAGTCGCTGCACCACCGCGACCTTGTCTTCGGGGAACACCTCGGCGACCACCTCGTCAATGCCGAGCTGCTTGCCGACGGCCTCGGCGGTGGTTTTTCCGTCACCCGTCAGCATCACGATGCGAATGCCCGCATCCTTCAACGCCCGAAGCGCCTGCGGTGTCGTGGCCTTGATGGGGTCAGCGATGGCGACGAAGCCGGCGAGCTTGCCGTCGACGCCGACGAAGATGACGGTGGCGGCCCTGGAGCGCTGCGCTTCCGCAGCCTGGTTCAAGGGCGTCGAGTCGATGCCACTCTCGGCCAGGAATTTCGCGCTCCCGGAAACGACCCGCTGTCCGCCGACCGTGCCGACCACGCCTTTGCCGACGGGCGAGTCGAAGTCTGTGACAGCGGACAGATTCACCCTGCCGGCCTGCGCCGCGTTCACGATGGCCATGGCCAGCGGGTGTTCACTGGCCCGCTCAACGCTCGCCAGCTTCTGCAGCACGTCGTCCTGGTTGAACCCTTGGGCCGGCTCGATGTGAACCACCTTCGGTCGACCCTCGGTCAGGGTTCCAGTCTTGTCGAGCACCAGCGTGTCGACCTTCTCCATGTGCTCAAGTGCTTCGGCGTCGCGGATGAGCACGCCATGCTGCGCGCCCTTGCCGACACCGACCATGATGGACATCGGCGTGGCCAGACCGAGCGCACACGGACAAGCAATGATGAGGACCGCGACCGCCGTGATGAGGGCGTAGCTGAACGCCGGCGACGGGCCCCAGACCAGCCAGACGACGAACGTGAGGACCGCAATCAGGATGACGACCGGCACGAACCAGCCCGCCACCTGGTCGGCCATGCGCTGGATAGGCGCGCGGCTGCGCTGCGCAGCGGCCACCATGTGAACGATCTGCGAGAGCAGCGTGTCGGCGCCGACCTTCTCCGCGCGCATCACGAAGCCGCCGGTCTGGTTGAGCGTTCCGGCGGTCACTTTGGAGCCGACGGCTTTCGCGACCGGAATGGGTTCGCCGGTGACCATCGACTCGTCGACGTTGCCCTTGCCGTCGGTGAGTTCACCGTCGACCGGGACCTTCTCGCCGGGACGCACGCGCAGGAGGTCGTTGACCTGGATGGCATCGACCTGCACCGTTTCGTCGCTGCCGTCGACGGCCACCTTGACGGCCGTCTTCGGCGCCAGGCCGAGCAGCGCCTTGATGGCGCCCGACGTCTTCTCGCGCGCCCGGAGTTCGAGCACCTGGCCGAGCAGCACCAGCACCGTGATGACCGCCGCCGCCTCGAAGTAGATTTGGACGGCACCGCCCTCCAGCCGCAGCTGGGCAGGGAACAGCCCGGGCGCGATGGTCCCGACCATGCTGTAAATCCAGGCCGCGCCGGTACCCAAGGCAATCAGCGAGAACATGTTCAGGCTTCGGTTCTTCACCGACGCCACCGCGCGCACGAAGAACGGCCAGCCGGCCCAAAGCACCACGGGCGTTCCCAATAGCAGCTGAATCCAGTTCGAAGGCTGCTGCCCGAGAAGATGGTTCAAGTTCGTGAGATGCCCGCCCATCTCCAGCACGAAGACCGGCACCGTCAGCGCGGTGCCCATCCAGAAGCGCTTCGTCATGTCCCTCAGCTCGGGGCTCCCACCTTGCTCGGCCGTGGCCAGCACCGGCTCCAGCGCCATGCCGCAGATGGAGCAGTGGCCCGGCCCCATCTGACGCACCTGTGGGTGCATTGGGCAGGTGTACTCGACTTGGCTCTGGTCGCCCTTGGGTGCCGGCTTCGGCGCAGCCGGTGCGTGAGCATGAGGGCTGCGGTCGTGGTGAGCAGCGTCCATCACCGTGCCGTCGGGCATCGCGTGCTGCCCGTCCTTAGTGGCTGTTGACCGGCCGTGCACGGGTGTCCTTCGAGAAGTGCGGGAGCCAGACCGGCGGGGGCTCATGGTCGGCGAGTTCCATGTCGGGGCTCCAGTGCGCAGTGTGTTCTTCGGCCTTCTTGGACGCGCTTCCTGGCATCGACGAACACCCGGCCAGCAAGGCCACTGCCGGCACGCTCAAAACGACGACAGGTTTCATGGTCTTCTCCAGTGGCCCATGTCAACAGACTGCTCTCGACCGGAGTCCTCGCCGTTGATTCAGGTCAAGTCAGGACGCGGAAAGCAAGCGGGACGCCGCCAAGCTGCCCCTCCCGCAGAGGTCAGGCTGAGTCGGTCATCCGCAGCAGCACCCCGTGCGCGGCGCCGCCTTGACCACCGCGGCTGAAGCGCCCACCACAGCGACCGGCGTGAAGCCGGCTACCTTGATGGCATCGCTCAAGACGTCCGCACTCGAAGCAGCAGTTGGCTCAATCTGCACGCGGTGTGAGGCCAGGTCGACTTGCACCTTGGCGCCTGGGTCGACGAACGCCACTGCCTTGGTGATGGCGCCGGCGCAGTGACCGCAGGTCATGTCGTTGACTTCAAAGGTGACCATGTAGCTCTCCAATGGGTTCTCGATGAGCCAACTTTCGACCTTCCCACACTGGGAGGGTCAAGCGGTTTCGGTGCGAGTAAGGCACCGCCCGCTCGGCTGCTTGACCTTCCAACCATGGCAAGGTGCAAGATGCATCGCATGGACACTTCGCCGCTCGCCCTCCAGATCACCGGCATGACTTGCGCGTCCTGCGTCGCGCGGGTCGAGAAGTCGCTGCGCGCCGTGGCCGGTGTGCAGGACGCCAGCGTCAATCTCGCCACCGAGCAGGCCTCGGTCCGCGCCGACGCTGGTGTCAGCATGCAGACACTGGCCACTGCCGTGCGCAAGGCCGGCTACGACGTCGCCGCCGCCGAAACCGTGCTGCAGATCGAAGGCATGACCTGTGCGTCGTGTGTCGCGCGGGTCGAGAGGGCGCTGACCAGGGTGCCGGGTGTCAGCTCGGCCACGGTCAACCTCGCGACCGAACGAGCCACCGTCCAGGCGCTGTCCACGGTGTCGCCGGCGGCGCTGCGCGCGGCGGTCGAGAAGGCCGGCTACACGGCGCGCAGTATCGACACCAGCCATGCCGCCGCGCCGCGACTGCCTGCATGGTGGCCGGTGGCCGCCAGCGCCGCGTTGACGCTGCCGCTGGTGGCGCCGATGCTGGTGCAGCCTTTCGGCGTGCATGCGATGCTGAACGGCTGGCTGCAGCTGGCGCTTGCAACGCTGGTGCAGTTCGTCTTCGGCGCACGTTTCTACCGCGCCGGCTGGCTGGCGGTGCGCGCCGGCACCGGCAACATGGACTTGCTGGTGGCGCTGGGCACCTCGGCCGCCTACGGGCTGTCGCTGTACTTGCTGGTGCAGCACGCCGGCCACGGCATGCCGCACCTGTACTTCGAGGCCTCGGCGGCGGTGATCACGCTGGTGCTGTTGGGCAAGTGGCTCGAAGCCCGTGCCAAGCGGCAGACGGCCGATGCCATCCGCGCGCTCAACGCCTTGCGCCCGAGCACCGCGCGTGTGCGCCGCAACGGCGCCGAGATCGACTTGCCCGCCGAACAGATCGTCGTCGGCGACCTCGTCGTGGTGCGCCCCGGTGAACGTGTCGCGGTCGACGGCCAGATCGTCGAGGGCCGCAGCCATCTCGACGAGTCGCTGATCACCGGCGAAAGCCTGCCGGTGGCCAAGGGCGTGGGCGACAAGGTCACCGGCGGCAGCATCAATGCCGACGGCGCGCTGCTCGTGAAGACGCTGGCCATCGGCAGCGAGACGCTGCTGTCGCGCATCATCCGCATGGTCGAATCGGCGCAGGCTGCGAAGGCGCCGATCCAGCGCATCGTCGACCGTGTCAGCGCGGTCTTCGTGCCGGTGGTGCTGGTCGTCGCGCTGCTCACCTGCCTGGGCTGGGTGCTCGCCGGCAGCGGCTGGGAGCCGGCGATCATCAACGCCGTCGCGGTGCTCGTGATCGCCTGCCCGTGTGCGCTGGGGCTGGCCACGCCGACGGCCATCATGGCCGGCACCGGCGTCGCGGCGCAGCACGGCATCCTGATCCAGGACGCACAGGCGCTGGAGCTGGCGCATGCCGTCACCACCGTGGCTTTCGACAAGACCGGCACGCTGACCGAAGGCAAGCCGTCGCTGGTGGCCGTGCTGCCGGCCGCTGGCGTGCAGGCCGACGACGTGCTGGTGCAGTCCGCGGCGCTGCAGCAGCACAGCGAACACCCGCTGGCACGCGCCGTGGTGGCGCGGCTGCAGGCGCAGGGCCTGATGCCTGCCGTGGCAAACGACGTGCAGGCCTTGCCAGGCCGCGGCCTCGAAGGCCTGGTGCAAGGCGAACGTATCGCGCTTGGCAGCAACCGCCTGCTGCAGGAACGTGGCATCGACGCCGGTGCGCTGGTGGCCGAGGCACAACGTCTGGCGGATGAAGGCCGCACCGTGTCGTGGCTGCTGCGTGGCGGAGAGATCCCCCACGTGCTGGGCCTGCTCGCCTTCGGCGACGCCATCAAGCCCGCGGCGAGTGCTGCCGTGGCCCGGCTGCACACGCTGGGCGTCAAGACCGTGATGCTCACCGGCGACAACGCCGGCAGCGCCGCGGCGGTGGCACGTGAACTCGGCATCACCGACTTCCGCGCCAACGTGTTGCCCGCCGACAAGGCGGCCATCGTGCAGCAGCTGCGTGCCGCCGGCGAGGTGGTGGCGATGGTCGGCGACGGCATCAACGACGCGCCTGCGCTGGCAGCGGCCGATGTCGGCATCGCGATGGCCACCGGCACCGACGTGGCGATGCAGACCGCCGGCGTCACGCTGATGCGCGGTGACCCGCGGCTGGTGGCCGACGCGCTGGACGTCTCGCGCCGCACCGTCGCCACCATCCACCGCGGCCTCTTCTGGGCGTTTGCCTACAACGTCGTCGGCATTCCGCTCGCGGCCTTCGGCCTGCTGAGCCCGGTAGTCGCCGGTGCCGCGATGGCCTTCAGCAGCGTCAGCGTGGTCGCCAACGCCTTGCTGCTGCGGCGCTGGCGGCCGGCTTGAGGCCCCTGTAGGACGGCGCCCCGTTTACCTTTCGCAAAGCACCGAGCCTGCGCAGCGTGACTATGATGAACCACGATGAAAACGAACTGCCTCTTTTCCGCCAGCCTGATCGCCGCGGGCGCGCTGCTGGCCACGGGTTCGGCGCACGCGACAGCGGGCGAAGTGGTCGATGCCGTCGTCAACAAGGCCTCCGGCGTCGCGGTGACGGTCGAACATGCCGTCAAGCGGGGTGTGAAGGCCGCTGCCTCGGGCGTCGAGACCGGCGCCAAGGCCGTGGGTGCCGCAGCCGACAAGGTGGCCAAGTCGGTCGGCCTGCCGCCTTCGAGCCCGGCGTCCGCAGCGTCCGCGCCGCGAAGCTGACGCACTTCGCGCCGCGTGGCGCACAGCAGCCATGAACATCGGTGAAGCTGCCAGCGCCTCGGGCGTCTCGGCGAAGATGATCCGCCACTACGAACAGGTCGGCCTGGTGCCCGCCGCCGCACGCACCGAGGCCGGCTACAGGCAGTATGGCGACGGCGACGTGCACACGCTGCGCTTCATCCGCCATGCGCGCGACCTGGGCTTCTCGATCGCCGAGATCGGCGAACTCGTCGGTCTCTGGCACGACCGCAGCCGGCCGAGCCGGCAGGTCAAGGCGCTGGCCGAAAAACACATCCACGACCTGGAGCAGAAGGCTGCCGAACTGCTGGCGATGAAGGCGACACTGCAACACCTGGTGCATTGCTGCCATGGCGACGACCGGCCCGATTGCCCGATTCTCGAAGGCCTGGCCGGCCACAAGGTCTGAGCCGTGCCCATGCTACGCTTGCCCGCAATGAAACCCTGGCGTGTCTGGCTGCTGCTGTGCTTGATGCTGCTCGTGCCCTTCCGTGGCGCGGTGGCAGCGGCCATGTTGTGCCCGCCGGCGGCGACCGGCCATCACGTGGCGCAAGAGCATGCACACCAGAGTGAACATGCCGGGCACGGCGAAACAAGCCAGGTGGCCGACGACCACGGCGACCGCTGTCGTCTCTGCGCTGCGTTCTGCTCGGTGGCCGGCATCGTGCATACCGCACCTGCGGACCTGCCCGCGCTGGGTGGCATGAAAACCGTCTTCCCCGAAAGTGGCGGCCCCGCGCCCAGCTTCCTGGCCGACGGCCAGGAACGTCCACCCCGAAGCATCTGACCCCTGCAGGCCCGGCATGCCCGGGCCTGGATGGCGCTCGTGCCCCAAGCACGGGCCTTGGCCGGCCGGGTTTGCCCCGTGGCCGGCGGTTTGATGGTGGTCACCCATGAATGCTTCGATCCCTTGCGCGGCGGCAGCCTTGCTGCTGGCCGGCTGCGCCTCGTTCACGCCCGATGGCGGTTTCGCCCAGGTGCAGCAGCTCACCCGCGAACGTACCGGCCAGGTTCCTGCCATGCAGCGCAGCGCCGAGCCCGGTGCCGAGCTGCAGGCGCGTGTCGACGCGTTGCTGCAAGCCCCGCTCAGCGCCGACGCCGCCATCGCGCTGGCGCTGCTGAACCACCGCGGCCTGCAGGCCCGGTTTGCCGAGCTGGGCATCGCCGAGGCCGACCTCGTCAGCGCCGGCCGCTTGCGCAACCCGTCGTTCAGCTTCGGGCGACTGGCGGGCGCCGGCAGCGTCGAGATCGACCGCGTGGTGATGTTCGACGTGCTGTCGCTGCTGACGATGCCGATGGCGCGCGACCTCGAACAAGATCGTTTCGCGCAGGCGCAGTTACAGGCTGCGTTCGATGCCGTCGGTGTGGCCGCCGAAGCGCGCCAGGCTTTCTTCGGCGCCGTCGCGGCGCAGCAACTGCTGCAGTACCACCGCCAGGTGATGGAAGCTGCCGAGGCTTCGAACGAACTGGCGCGGCGCATGGTGCAGGCCGGCAGCTTCAGCGCCTTGTCGCAGATGCGCGAGCAGGCCTTTCATGCCGACACCACGGCGCAGCTGGCACGTGCGCTGCACAGGGCTAGCGCCGAACGTGAGCGGCTGGCGCGTGCGCTCGGCGTCGCCGATGCGCTGGCGCTGCGGCTGCCCGAGCGCCTGCCGCCGCTGCCGGCGCAGCCCACGGCGCCGCGCGACGCCGAGCAGGCCGCGATGGACCAGCGCCTCGATGTGCTGATGGCCCGGCGCAGCACCGAAGCCACCGCACGTGCGCTGGGCCTGTCGAAGACGACCCGCTTCGTCAACGTGCTGCACCTGGGTTATCAGAACCAGAGCGCCAGCGGCGAGGCGCGGCGCAACGGCTACGAGATCGAACTCTCGCTGCCGCTGTTCGACTTCGGCAGCACCCGTGTGGCGCGTGCCGAGGCCACCTACCTGCAGGCTTTGCACCAGACGGCGCAGATCGCCAACGACGCACGCAGCGAAGTGCGCGAAACCTACTCGGCCTACCGCACGGCCTACGAGCTGGCGCGCCACTACCGCGACGAGGTCGTGCCGCTGCGCAAGCGCATCTCCGACGAGGTGCTGCTGCGCTACAACGGCATGCTCGGCAGCGTCTTCGAACTGCTCGCCGATGCGCGTGAACAGGTCGGCGCCGTTTCGGCATCGGTCGAAGCCTTGCGCGACTTCTGGGTCGCCGACGCACAACTGCAGACCGCCCTCAGCGGCCGTTCACCCGGCCCGGCGCTGGCGCTGCGCCCCGCCGCCGGAGCGCCCGCAGCCGGCAAGGCCGGGCACTGAAAAGACCACCATGACACAACGCAGAACCTTCTTCCGCGCTGCCGGCGCCACGCTGCTGGGCGCGGCCGCCGTCAGCCGCGCCGGCGCCGCACTGCTGCCCGAAGCGGCGGTGCAGACCTCGGCCGCCATGCAGCCGCCGCCGCTGCCGCCCAGCGGCCGGCCCTTCCAACCCATCGTCACGCTCAACGGCTGGTCGCTGCCCTGGCGCATCAAGGACAACGTCAAGGAGTTCCACCTCGTTGCCGAACCCGTGCTGCGCGAGATCGCACCGGGCATGAAAGCCAGGCTCTGGGGCTACAACGGCCAGAGCCCGGGGCCGACGATCGAAGCGGTGGAGGGCGACCGTGTGCGCATCTTCGTCACCAACAAGCTGCCGGAAGAGACGACGGTGCACTGGCACGGCATCCTGCTGCCTTCGGGCATGGACGGTGTGGCCGGCCTGACGCAGCCGCCCATCGCCGTCGGCAAGACCTGGGTCTATGAATTCGTGCTGCAGCGTGCCGGCACCTTCATGTACCACCCGCATGCCGACGAGATGACGCAGATGGCGATGGGCATGATGGGCCTGTTCATCGTGCACCCGAAGGACCCGCGCCAGCACAGGGTCGACCGCGACTTCGGCTTCCTGCTCAACGCCTACGACATCACACCCGGCAGCGCGACGCCGCAGGTGAACACGATGCTCGACTTCAACCTCTGGACCTGGAACAGCCGTGCCTTCCCCGGCATCGACCCATTCGTCGCGAAGAGCGGCGACCGCGTGCGCATCCGCGTCGGCAACCTGACGATGACCAACCATCCGATCCACATGCACGGCCCGCACTTCGAGGTGACCGGTACCGACGGCGGCTGGGTGCCGAAGAGCGCGCGCTGGCCCGAGGTGACGACCGACATCGCGGTGGGCCAGATGCGTGCCTTCGAGTTCAACGCGATTCCGGGCGACTGGGCGATCCACTGCCACAAGGCGCACCACACGATGAACGCGATGGGCCATGGTGTGCCGACGATGATCGGCGTCGACCACCGCGGTGTCGCCGAGAAGATCCTCAAGCTCGTGCCCGACTACATGGTGATGGGCGAAAAGGGCATGGCCGAGATGGGCGCGATGGAGATGCCGCTGCCGCACAACACGCTGCCGATGATGACCGGCACCGGCCCCTTCGGCCCGGTGGCGATGGGCGGCATGTTCAGCGTGGTGAAAGTGCGCGACGACGTGAAGGCCGGCGACTACGGCGACCCGGGTCCGTACGCCCACCCGCCCGGCACGCTGGCCAGCGAATACACCGGCGAACTCGGCGCTGCGCCAAACGCGGCCGTGGCCGCACCCGCGGCCGACGCCGCGACCGTGAAGGCGCGCAAACCCACCGGCCACGCAGGCCATTGATCAAGGAAGCTGCACGATGATGAAACCCCTGTTGTTCGCAGCCGCCATGACCCTGGCGCTGCCCGCGCTGGCGCATGGCGACGCCCATGCCACCCCGAAGAAGGCCTACGACGCGCAGCGTGTCGAAGACAAGGCCTTCGGCCGCGAAGGCGACCCCAAGCGTGTCAGCCGCACCATCAAGCTCGCGATGAGCGACCAGATGCGCTTCACGCCCGCGGCGCTGACGGTGCGCCGCGGCGAGACCGTGCGCCTGGTGGTGCACAACGGCGGCAAGCAACTGCACGAACTGGTGCTGGGTACCAGCGCCGAGCTGCAAGCCCATGCCGAGCTGATGCGCAAGTTCCCCGGCATGGAACACGACGAGCCGCACATGACCCATGTGCAGCCGGGCCGCGACGGCAGCATCGTCTGGCAGTTCACGCAGGCCGGCGAGTTCAGCTTCGCCTGCCTGATCCCCGGGCATTTCGAAGCCGGCATGGTCGGCAAGGTGGTGGTGCGATGAAGATGACGAGACGACTTCTGGCCCTGGCATTGACGCTGCAGGCGTTCACCGCGGCAGCACAGCCGCAGACCGAAGGTGAAGTCCGCAAGGTCGACAAGGAAGCGGCCAAGCTGACGCTGCGCCACGGCCGCATCGAGAACCTGGACATGCCGCCGATGACGATGGTGTTCCGCGTCGCCAGCCCGGCGTTGCTCGACGGGCTGAAAGAAGGCGACCGCGTGCGTTTCGCGGCCGAAAAGATCGGCGGTTTGTTCACGGTCACCGCCATCGAGCCTGCGAAGTAGCGGCTTGGAGAGCCTCTCTTGGCTGTGATATAGTCATGGGCTCTACCGGGGAGTGGTAGTTCAGTTGGTTAGAATACCGGCCTGTCACGCCGGGGGTCGCGGGTTCGAGTCCCGTCCACTCCGCCATGTATCTAAGCCTAAGTAGTTGATCTACTTAGGCTTTTTTGCTTTCTGGCGGCACCAAAACTCAGCAACCCATATCTCAACTCATATTCCAGTGCTGGTCCGTACTGGACACTCTCGGGCTTCCTCGGCCCTTCGGTGTCGGGCACTTGGAGTTTCCGTAAGTGATGTACGGCCGCATGGTTGGAATACGGGCGCCTGCGCCAGAGCGGCGACGCACCATGCGTGCCAGTCGGGGGCACCGATGGAGACCCGTTCGGAGTCAGCATCGAAGTCGAGCTGGCATTCTGAGGCAGCCAACACAACGATCTACGTCTCGACCTCGAAGGCGGCCTTGAACGTTGGCCCGTTGACCACCACGACTAGGAATGCCCCGCTGCGCATCAAAGCGTCAAGCGTGGAGACGACCGTGCTGGCCAGCTTCGGGTAAGCGATCAAGAGATCGTCCTTCAGCGGATTCGCCACCAGCCCCACAGCGCCGCGAGCAAGGTCAGTTGTCTGATCTCGGCTGTTGACCGGGTCGTGGAGGCGCGCTGACAGGAGCGGGCGCGTCGTCCGTACACGCTTGCCCTTCATTGCCTCGATCTGTTGAGTCCCGCCCTGGAAGACGGTGGACGCTGGTTTCCATGTCGGCATGAGATCGTTCCTCCTCAAGTGCTCGGTCACTCTAGCGGTGGCCAGCCCTGGCACACATCCGTGAGGCAGTGGAGGCGACGGGAAGCACTTGGGCGTCGTGGTGGAGCATAGGTGCTATCTCCAGTCAGACCCGGCTGCGAAGTGAGGAAAATATGCAGGCACCGAGGTCAACCTGATCCACCTTTTCAGGTGCTCTTACCCCTACTACCCCCCCCTCAGCCGCACCTGGCGAAATATGAAGTTTCGACTGCTGGAGTGTCGATCGAGTGCGGCGGCTTGTGCTTCGAGCTAGTGGTAGGCAATGGTGGCGAGTGACCGTGCGCCCCAAGCCAAAGTAACAGGACCCCAAGGCCGTAGATGCCTCAGCGGCCTCGCGGAGCCTTTCGGCTGCCTGCAAGCCCCAGTCCCACCGCCGCCTCCCCGCAGACCACCAGGGCGCAGCTTGGCGTTGGGGGCCGGCACACCACAATTTGCGCAGTGGGGGCCTGCTCAGGTCGCGAAGCGAAGTTACGCGGACACCAAACGGATCAGGTGCAGCCGTGGCCTTGGCACCAGCGCCGAGCCACTCGCCGCCCCACAATCGATGCGTTCAGAACGCCGTACTGCATAGGCCAAAGGTCACAATCCCTAGCAACTCGCCACCCGTACTGCATTCCGGTCCATAGACATCGCCCGTTCCTCCCCCATGCCTTCATCCAAGTCCACCTACGATCTGCCGTCCGGAGCGCCAAGCCCCGTCGTCAAAGAAGAGCACATCGAATACGGCTTCATTGGCAAGCTTCAGAACCTGAAGTACGAATATCGTGACGACATCCGCGATCGCACCGCACTGGAAAAGAACTTCCGGGAGAAGTTCGAGGTCCTCAACCGCGTCAAGCTGACCGAGGCCGAGTTCGCCAGGCTGCTGGATGAAATCGTCACCCCGGATGTCTACACCGCTGCCAAGACCCTGCGCGGCATCAATGCCTTCACCCGCGATGACGGCACGCCGCTGAACTACACGCTGGTGAACATCAAAGACTGGTGCAAAAACCACTTTGAGGTCATCCATCAGCTCCGCATCAACACCGACAACAGCCACCACCGCTACGACGTTCTCATTCTCATCAACGGCGTGCCCTGTGTGCAGATCGAGCTGAAAACCCTGGGCGTGAATCCGCGCCGGGCCATGGAGCAGATCGTCGAATACAAGCACGACCCCGGCAACGGCTACACCAAGACGCTGCTCTGCTTCATGCAGCTCTTCATCGTCAGCAACCGCGACCGCACCTACTACTTCGCCAACAACAACGCCCGTCACTTTGCTTTCAATGCCGACGAGCGCTTCCTGCCGATCTATGAATTCGCAGGCGAGGACAACCGCAAAGTCACCCAACTCGACGAGTTCGCCGAGCACTTCCTGAAGAAATGCGACCTCGGCCGCACCGTCAGCCGCTACATGGTGCTGCTCGCGGGTGAGCAAAAGCTCATGATCATGCGGCCCTATCAGGTCTATGCCGTACAGCACATCGTTAAGTGCATCGATGAAGACAACGGCAATGGCTACATCTGGCACACCACTGGCAGCGGCAAGACGCTCACCTCCTTCAAGGCCTCTACGCTGCTGAAGGAAAACGACCACATCCACAAGTGTGTGTTCGTCGTGGACCGTAAAGACCTCGACCGCCAGACGCGGGAGGAATTCAACAAATTCCAGGAAGGCTGCGTCGAAGAAAACACCAACACCGCCGCCCTTGTCAGGCGGCTGCTTTCGGAGGACTACGCCGACAAGGTCATCGTCACCACGATCCAGAAGCTCGGCCTGGCGCTGGACGAAAACAGCAAGCGCAACAAGCAGCGCAGCAAAAACGGCCAGGCGACCTACAAGGAACAGCTCGAAGCGTTGAAGGACAAACGCATCGTCTTCATCTTCGACGAATGCCACCGCTCGCAGTTTGGCGAGAACCACAAGGCCATCAAAGCGTTCTTTCCCAAGGCGCAACTCTTCGGATTCACCGGCACGCCCATCTTCGAGGCCAATGCAACCTTGCAGAAAGTCGAGGATTCCCAGGCCTCCATGCGCACCACGGCAGACCTGTTCCAGAAGCAGCTCCACGCCTACACCATCACCCACGCCATCGAGGACGGGAACGTCCTGCGCTTCCACGTCGACTACTTCAAGCCAAAAGAGGAAAAAGGCAAGAAACTGCTAAAGCCCGGCGAGGCCATTGCCAAGAAGGCCGTCATCGAAGCCATCCTCGCCAAACACGATGCCGCCACGGGCGGACGCCGCTTCAACGCCATCCTCGCCACCGCGTCCATCAACGACGCCATCGAATACCACGCGCTGTTCAAGACGATGCAGGCGGACAAACAGGCCGCCGATCCCGACTTCAAGCCGGTCAACATCGCCTGCGTCTTCTCCCCGCCTGCCGAGGGCGACCCGGATGTGAAGCAAATCCAGGAAGACCTGCCGCAGGAGCAGGCAGACAACGAAGAGGACCCCGAGGGCAAGAAAGCCGCGCTCAAGGCCCTCCTTGCCGATTACAACGCCCGCTACGGCACCAACCACCGCTTGAGCGAGTTCGACCTCTACTACCAGGACGTGCAAAAGCGCATCAAGGACCAGCAGTGGCCGAATGCCGACTACTCCCCGGCGCAAAAGATCGACATCACCATCGTGGTGGACATGCTGCTCACCGGCTTCGATTCCAAGTTCCTGAACACGCTCTACGTGGACAAGAACCTCAAGCACCATGGCTTGATCCAGGCCTTTTCGCGCACCAACCGCGTGCTCAACGGCACCAAGCCCTACGGCAACATCCTCGACTTCCGCCAGCAGCAGGATTCAGTGGACGCCGCCATTGCCCTTTTCTCGGGCGATAAAACCGGCGAGCAGGCGCGGGAAATCTGGCTGGTGGACAAGGCGCCCGTCGTCATCCAGAAGCTGGAAGCCGCCGTGCAGAAGCTGGGCGACTTCATGAAGTCCCAGGGCCTGACCTGCGCGCCCTCTGCCGTGGCCAACCTGAAGGGCGACGCGGCCCGCGCCGCCTTCGTCACCCACTTCAAGGAAGTGCAGCGGCTCAAGACCCAGCTGGACCAATACACCGACCTTACCGGGGACAACAAGGCCACCATCGAGCAGGTGCTGCCCAATGAAAACCTGCGCGGCTTCAAAGGCCAGTATCTGGAAACCGCCAAGCAGCTCAGAGCGCAGCAGGGCAAGGGCGGCAAGGATGGTGATAGACCCGGCGCCGAAGACCCAGTGGACCAGCTCGACTTCGAGTTCGTCCTCTTCGCCTCCGCCGTCATCGACTACGACTACATCATGGGCCTCATCGCCAAGTTCTCGGCCAAGGGGCCGGGCAAGTCGAAGATGACCCGCGAGGAACTCATCGGCCTCATCAGCTCCGATGCCAAGTTCATGAACGAGCGCGACGACATCGCCGAATACATCGCCACGCTCAAGGCCGGCGAGGGTCTCTCTGAGGCTGCCATCCGCGAGGGCTATACCCGCTTCAAGGCCGAGAAGAACGCCAAGGACCTCGCCGCCATCGCCGCCAAGCACGGCCTTTCCACCGCCGTCCTGCAAACCTTCGTGGACGGCATCCTCGACCGCATGATCTTCGATGGCGAACAACTCAGCGACCTCATGGCCCCGCTCAACCTCGGCTGGAAGGCCCGCACCCAGGCCGAACTCGCCCTGATGGAAGACCTGCACCCCCTCCTCGCCAAACGTGCCGGCGGCCGCGACATCTCAGGACTCAGCGCGTATGAGAAGTAAGATGAAAACAACCGCTACGAAGGAAGAGGGAAAGCCCGCGCTGGTGCCGAAGCTGCGGTTTCCGGAGTTTCGGGAGGCGGAGGGGTGGGCACTTGAGCCGATGGGCGATGTCTATTCGTTCAAAGGCAACAACTCACTATCACGCGACAAACTGAACTATGTGGCTGGTTCAGTGAAGAACATCCATTACGGCGACATTCACACCAAGTTCTCGACCCACTTCGACATCACGAAGGAGATTGTCCCATTCATCAATGATCCCGAAGAGGCCGTCGTTCGCGCTGAAAACCTGTGCTCCGATGGTGACATGATTTTTGCAGACGCTTCCGAGGACTTGGCAGACATCGGCAAGAGTATCGAGGTTGTCCGCCTGAATGGGGAACGCGTGGTTTCGGGACTGCACACGATTCTCGCCCGGCGGGTAGGAGAACGAATCGCATTGGGGTTTGGTGGACACCTCTTCAAATCGGGATGGGCTCGCACTCAGATTCAGAAGGAAGCTCAAGGGGCGAAGGTCTTGGGCATTTCTCCGACACGTCTGCGGAACCTTCGCTTGCCGTTGCCGCACGACCAAGCCGAACAACAAAAAATCGCCGAGTGCCTGAGTTCGGTGGCCGAACTGACGACCGCGCAAGCGCGGAAAGTGGATGCGCTCAAGACCCATAAAAAGGCGCTGATACAGCATCTTTTCCCTCGCGATGGCGAAACTCGACCCCGCCTCCGCTTCCCCGAATTCCAAAAAGCCGGGGATTGGGAGATGCGTGAACTCTCCGATTTCATTACTGAACGAAATGAGTATCCCAAGGAGAAAGTATCGCTCTTCAGCCTAACCATTGAGGACGGAGTGACGCCAAAAACTGAACGCTATGAACGTTCTTTTCTGGTTAACGACGAAGCAGGCGCATACAAATTGGTGATGCCGAATGACTTCGCATTCAATCCAATGAACCTAAGGTTTGGAGCGATTGGTCGGCACTCTGGAGCTGAGAAAGTTGCGGTCTCGAAGTATTACAACATCTTCACTTGCAACGAGTCTGTGGATTCTGGGTTCTGTGAAACATACTTCAGGAGCGACGGAATGATTGCCTTCTACGACGATATGGCAATCGGCTCCCTAATTGAGAAAAGGCGCGTCCATTTTGCGGCGTTTTTGAAGTTCAGTATCCGGTTTCCTCGGCTACCCGAACAACAACGTATCGCCTCGTGCCTGAGCAGCCTCGACGCCCTGATCACCGCCGAAACCCAAAAGCACGAAGCCCTCAAGAGCCACAAGAAAGGGCTGATGCAGCAGCTGTTTCCATCGCCGGAGGAAGTTGAGGCATGAGCGCCACGCCCTACGCAGACTTGAACACCTTGGCTGCCGACTTCCGACAACAACTGGAGGCTAAGAGGTTTGTTCTCCTCTATGCCTACAACGGGACAGGCAAGACGCGCCTGTCCACAGCCTTCAAAGACCTTGGCAAAAGCCCGACCACAGGTGCGCTGACGAATGAGTCAGGGGAGCCATTGGCAACTGAGGCAGGTGAGGCAATTGAGGTCGAGGTCATGCAGCGTGACACTCTCTACTTCAACGCCTTCACGGAAGACCTGTTCTCCTGGCACAACGATCTCGACGGGGACAGCGAACGCTTTTTGGTCCTTCATCCATCGTCTAGATTCTTCGCTGGGCTTGAAGAGCTGGAGATGGATAACCGAATTCGTCCGCTGTTGCAGCGTTACGCGGACTTCGACTTTCGATTGGACACGCTTCCGGTAAAGGATGCGCAGGGAAAGCACATCCGGGACGAGAGGATCGTGCGCTTCTTCCGCGAAGTAGTTAAAGATGGAAAGACCTCCACTGTAGACAACATCAAAATTTCGCGGGGCGAGGAGAATATTTTCATCTGGTGCTTCTTCCTCGCCATCGTCCGCCTAGCCATCGATGACGACGGCACCGGACCGTACAACTGGGTCAAATACATCTATATCGACGACCCGATTTCATCACTGGATGAGCACAATGCCATCGTGGTTGCTAATCATCTGGTTCAGCTATTCCGTGAAACACCGAATCAGCTCAAGACGGTTATCTCCACACATCACATCCTGTTTTTCAATGTGCTGAGCAACGAGATCAAAAATCTGCTCAACACCCGGGACTTTCCGCAATATTGCCTCAACAGGGACCGAACCGGTGGTGGCTACAAGTTGCATCGGCAAAAGTCCGACACACCCTTTTTCCACCACGTCGCTTCGCTGGTGGGGCTTTATGAAGCCGCACAGAGCGACGAAATCTATACGCACCACTTCAACACGCTGAGGTCGGTGCTGGAAAAGACTGCCGTGTTTCACGGTTACGGTCATTTTTCCGCCTGCATCAAGAAAGACCCAAACGACTCTGACGGCATCCTGCACCAGCGGCTCATCGATCTCCTTAGTCACGGCAAATACTCGCTTTATGAACCGAAGGAGATGGGCGAGGAAACGCGAGACTATTTCCGCTCCATCCTTTACGGCTTCCTGAAGGACTACCCTTTTAATCCTGCACTGTTTCCGGCTGCACCAATCGCCGCCGCACCCGCCACGACTCCATGAACGACTCCAATCAAAAACGGCTCAACCAGACGCTCTGGAGCATCGCAGACAAGCTGCGCGGGGCAATGGATGCGGACGACTTCCGCGACTACATGCTGTCTTTCCTGTTCCTGCGTTACCTCTCCGACAACTACGAGACGGCGGCGAAGAAGGAGCTGGGGCGGGACTACCCCGATGTGGGCGGAGACGTTCGCCAGGTGCCGCTAGCGCTCTGGTATGCCAACAACGTGGACGACATCCCGGCCTTTGAGAAGCAGATGCGGCGCAAGGTGCATTACGTCATCCAGCCCGCACACCTCTGGAACAGCATCGCCAACCTGGCCCGCACCCAGAACGCTGACCTGCTGAACACGCTGCAAGCGGGCTTCAAATACATCGAGACAGAGTCTTTTGAGAGCACCTTTCAGGGCCTGTTCTCAGAGATCGATCTGAGTTCCCCAAAGCTGGGTAAGACCTACGCCGACCGGAATGCCAAGCTCTGCTCCATCATCCAAGAAATTGCCACAGGATTGGCGAATTTCTCCACGGCCGTTGACGCGCTGGGCGATGCCTATGAATACCTGATCGGCCAGTTTGCCGCCGGGTCCGGCAAGAAGGCGGGCGAGTTTTACACCCCGCAGCAGATTTCCGACATCCTCTCCGCCATCGTCACGCTGGACAGCCAGGAACCGAAAACCGGCACCAAGAAGCGCCTGGAAAGCGTGATGGACTTTGCCTGCGGCTCCGGCTCGCTGCTGCTCAACGTGCGCAAGAAGGTGAACAAGGCCGGCGGCACTATTGGCAAGATCTTCGGCCAGGAAAAGAACATCACCACCTACAACCTCGCGCGCATGAACATGCTGCTGCACGGGGTGAAGGACACGGAGTTCGAGATCTTCCACGGCGACACCCTGCTCAACGAGTGGGACATGATGCGGGAGCAGAACCCGGCCAAGAAGCCCAGCTTCGACGCCATCGTCGCCAACCCGCCCTTCAGCTACCGCTGGGAGCCCACCGACGCGCTGGCCGACGACGTGCGCTTCAAGAGCCACGGCCTCGCGCCCAAATCAGCCGCCGACTTCGCCTTCCTGCTGCACGGCTTCCACTTCCTGAAGGATGAAGGGGTGATGGCCATCATCTTGCCGCACGGGGTGCTGTTTCGCGGCGGTGCTGAGGAACGCATTCGCAAGAAGCTACTCAATGACGGCCACATCGACACCGTGATCGGCCTGCCCGCGAACCTCTTCTACTCCACTGGCATACCCGTGTGCATCTTGGTACTGAAGAAGTGCAAGAAGCCGGACGACGTGCTGTTCATCAACGCGGCGGAGCACTTCGTCAAAGGCAAGCGCCAGAACCAGCTGACCGGCGAGCACATCGCCGAAATCATCAAGACCTACCAGTTCCGTGACGATGTGCCGCGCTATTCACGCAGGGTGGAGATGGCCGAGATCGAGAAGAACGATTTCAACCTGAACATCTCGCGATACATCAGCACGGCGGTGGGCGAGGCGGAGATTGATCTGGAGGAGGCGCATCAAGAGCTGGTGGAGATTGAAAAGGCGATTGCGGCGGCGAAGGACAATCACAACGCTTTTCTGAGAGACCTGGATTTGAAGCCGTTGCCATAGTCACTCACACTGACTCGTCCGCGCAGGCCTCGGCCTCAGCCTGCGCGAAGAAGGTCGCGGCATGCTGCTGCACCAATCGGTACAGCGTGGCCTGCTCCAGGCGGCGACGCTCGTAGTGAACAGGTGCGCCCTCCGGCGCCCGCTGGGGCTGCCGGCCGATGGCTTGCACGCAGGGCTCCCGAAGTGGTGCGCTTGCACGGTTTCAAGGCTTGCGCCGCGTCTTAAGCGCTCCGAGTGCCGCCTACCGGTGGGTGCCTGCCTCCGCGGCGCCTCGTTCTAGCGAACGGTTGGCGGTTGCTTCCGGCACGACGTCGACGTGACGAGCAGCCAGGAAGCTGTCTGTCCTCCCCGTCTGCTGATGGCCGAGTCAGTGAACTCGCAGGCAGCCACCGACCGGCCGCTTTCACGGCACTGCGTATGTTCGTCTGAGTTGCCTCAATCGCTCGGGTGGGCGATTCCTGCCCATGGCGTAAGACCTACTGTGGTCTTCAGTCTCGCGATTTCGCTCTGTTCAGCGTGCGCTCGGCGTCCTTCTCTTGGACCTGGGTCCATTCCTCCGCACGATGAAAATTCATCTGCCTGATGTTCGTCAACCCCATCGCCTTGATCAGTAGGGCTTCGATGTCCCCGATAGCGTTGGTTGGTGTGCCGAGTTGGACTTCTGGCAGCGCCTTGAGCGGCCGAAGCCCGGTCGTCTTGCTAGCCTTGAGAAGGTCACGGAAGCCGAACCACGAAAACCGGTCCCATTTGTCAGCATGCTGATCCCCAAGGTGATCTTGGAGCCTCTTGCCTAACCCCTGCTTGCGGGTCAGCCCCACGTAGTAGGGCCCGAAGTTCCCGTAGAGGATGTAGATGCCTTGCTGATCTCGGAAGTCGGCCAGTTCTAGATTGGCGGTCTTCACGCCACGCCGACCCAACAAGCGGAATGCCCCCTTCGTGCCATTGCCCGGAAACCAATCGATCTCGTTTGCGCTCCAGAACAGACCATAGCTCTTGATCAGCATATTGCTTGCCTCCTGTGGTTGATCGTCGAGGTCGTATCGGCCATCGCGGCCGTCTTGCAGATGAGGAGCACGAGGCCGGCGTTGGCCGGCATTGCGCCAAGCCGAAGGGGGTTCACGGCCGCGAAGATCACAGGCTGAGCCGCAGCCGGGTCGTAGCTGCAGATTTGGCGGTAGAGACTTCGGAGTTCGGCGAGGCGAAACCCACGGCAAAGCGGTACCGCCAGGACTTGCCCTGCAGACCTGACGGCTTGCAGATCGCCGGAGTGGAGGTGGACCAGGCGCCCGTCACCGTTGCGCAGCCAAAAGGCTTGCACCAGGCGGGCCGGCGCGTCGGCAGTGCCCAATACGGGTGACAGGTCCTCGACGTCGATTGGGCAAAGGGTCGCCGGAGCCATGAGCATCGCCAGCGTCAGGAAGACGGCTCGCGCGGTGTCGCCGCTGGTGGCATGCGCGCCAACGACAAACCCTGAGACGCCGCGTAGCGAGGCCAACTTGCCGGTGGCGCCGCCAAGTACGATCACCGCGGCTAGCGTGGCGCCGAAGCACGCTCGCAGAGCATCGACAGCTGATTGCACAGTTTCCGCGACCAGATCGGCGTTGGAGCCGACGTAGATGGCCGCACTGACAAAGTCCGGATGGAGTCCGGCAAACCGCTTGCATAGCCGATTCGGCCAGTCTGCGCCGGAGAAAGCGGCCATCCGACAGTCCGCGAACGCGAGCAAATGCCGCAGTGAGCGGATGGCAGCTCGATCTTCGGAATCGGTGGCGAAGCTCACCAAGACAGTGAGACCACGGAACCGACCATCGGCCGGATCGTGGTCGTCGGGTGCGTGTCTGGCGCGATGTTCGCACCATGCCCAGCAGACCTCGACGTCGCCCCTGCACATCGCTGGCAGAGCGAGGGGCCCCACGACGAGTTCAGCATCTAGCGCCACTCAGCGGCTCTCCACCCCGGTTGCCGACGGGATGCTCGACGCCGCAGACTCCTGATTGGCCTGCGGACGACTGTTGGACGATGGCGCCGCCACCTCCGACGACGCTGCGCTTGCTTGGCGCAAAGCGGCCTCATGCGCATTCAAGTGTTCGATGGCGGCCATCTGCACCTTGCGGATGACGGGAGTCAGGTCGCTCGTCCTCAGAACCTGCCTTCTGCTGTCACCCGCGGCGAGTTGTGTCGTGTAGCGGATGGGCGCGGAGAGACGCATGGTCGCTCCAGAGACTTCGAGCGTCCCAGCGCAGCTCTCCATCCGTGCCGAAGAGTCGTAGCCCTGCGACGTGATGTCAGACACCGTGACCTGCAAGCTGTCAGTGAAGCGACCCAGGACTTCCGCCGGGGCTGCCGCGATGCGACCACGGAACATGCCGGAGTACTCGAAGGTCGATCCGTCGTCTATCAACGCGCCGTCTATAACGACTTGCTTCGCCAGAGCGAGGGTTTGCGGATCGGTGCATCCGGGCGGTTTGTCGCTGCAGCCCTGGAGCACGAGAGCGAGGCAGAGGCTAAATGGGAACGCCATGCGCGGCGTGGCTGATGCGAATGTCATCATCGATTCCTTGTGTGGAAGGTGGCACTCGATCGCTGTTGGGCGCATAACGCCGCCGACGGGGCACCAGGGCCTCACGATTGCCGAACGAGTGCAAGTATAGGGGAGCATTGAGGAAGATTGACCGTGGCCTGATCTGCATCATTTGCCGACGATCAAGAGGTGCCAAACGCTTCACCAAACTACGTTTCCAATCCCATCCTGGTCGAGCTAGGACAAGCGATTCGCCGCGCCCGTCTGGAACGTGAGATGTCGCAGGAAAAACTCGCGTTGGTGACCGAGATCGATCGCGCCTACGTCGGTGCAATCGAGCGCGGAGAGCAGAACGTAGGCGTCATGCACTTGGTGCACATCGCCTACGCGATGGAGATGACTTTGACCGAGCTGGTCATGGAGGCTGCGCTATAGGACGCGCAGGCAGGCGAGAGCGGACCGCCAGCGGCGCCAACCTCCTGCAGACATCCGCGACCGACCTGGCCTCGTTGAAGGCCGTAGCGACTTCAGCATCCATCGGCAAACGGCTCGTTCTATACATCAGACGGCTCAAGCTCGCCAGTTCGGCAAGGTCAGCGTGCCTGTCGCGGTTCCTGGCACCAGCCACTCCGGCATCCAGGTCACAAAGCACCAGACGGCCGGTTCCTGACTCGACCAATACGTTGCGTCCCCGATCGAAGTCGCCTACACCCAGTCGGTACCGATGGATGGCTGTCACGACTTCGCAGAGTTCCCGGATCAGCGGCCGAAGCGCAACGCTAGGTGTTGCGGCCAGGAATCTTGGCAGCGTCTGCCCTGGGATGTAGTCAAACGCGAGCCACGGCCGGCGACCGACGCTGGGCTCTGCATCGACTACTCCCCACTCGCGGAATCGCTTGAGCCCCTCGACCTGGCCTAGAGCTTGGTAGTACCGCGCAGTGTGCGCCGCCTCGCCTTCCATGCGCCGGCCTCGGATCAGCTTGACTGAACAGATGTCACCGGTCCGCAGATCGACAGTCCGGTAGACAGTGCCCTCCATACCAGCGCCCAGAAGCGACTGCACCTCGTAGGGGCCAATCAGGTCGCCACGGCGCTTCAGGTATTGCTTAGACTGGGTTGGACCACTGTGAGGCTTGGGTTTCTGCTCCATGCTCGCTCCCATCACCGGCGCTTGGACAACGCGATGGCGATGCCGCAACTTGGACTCAGTAGAGCGGTCGCCGTCACGTAGTGCAACTGGCGCGAGCCTCGCCGCGGAGAGTTCAGGCACAGCCGCGTGTTGAATGGTGCGACGCGCGGAGACGACTCGGCTGGATCGAGACAAAGTAGGCTCGTCGCGGTGTTCTCCGAGCCGCCACCTCCCAGTTCCGTCCCGACGGCAAGAACCCAGCGGATTGGCCTGGCGACTTCGACAGCCAGGCCGAGCAACGCCAGCTCGTTCAGCGCTAAGCGCGACTGCGCCATCTCGACGCATCGAGACGTAGGGCCGATGAGGCTCTGTACCTCAATGCCAGGCAAGGTCGTCAGCAGATCAAGGACATCAGTCTCGGAGGCACCGATGAAATACGACTCCAGACCTCGTCGCCAGGTGGTGCCCAGCCGATAGTCCGTCCCAAACCCGAGAACCTGAAGCTGGCTCTTGGAAACCATGCCCATTGCCATCAGTGCCATGAAGATGCACAGAATCCCCGATGCGGCGTCGATGGAGCCTTGTCCAAGGTGCAGCATGTGCTGCTGGTGCCGCCAGCTCTTGGCGCGGTGACGTACCAAGCCTGGGTGAAAGTGGAGTTGAAGGGAGTCCATCAGGAGTCCTCCGGCATCAGAATCGTCGTGACGCTGCGGTCCCACTCAGTGATGATCCAGACCTTGTGGCTGACGGGGCCGCTGCAAAGCTCGAAACTGGAGAACACCCGGAGTCCTTGAGCCACGGCCAGACGATTCATTGCCTGGTCTTCTTGGCACATCTCGGCCCACTCACCCGTTTGATGTCTGACTAGCAATGTGAGGGGAGCGACTTCAAGCTGACCGAGCAACGCTAGTGCGCCGGGCGTGGCAACTGTCCGCCCGAGTGCGAACAGAGCTTGGATGCTTGGGGCGTTATCGGCCTCCATCACAGCACCCCTTTGGCCGATTCCATCAGCCGACCCCTGCGCAAGCTCTGCGCGGAGAAGGGCGCCGAATCGATGCCGACAGCCTTGAGTCGGTTCTTCAAGACGACAGAGACCCAAGCAGAGTCCAAGCGAGCCAAAGTGGGGTTGCCGCCGCGGTCGAAGCTTCGGAACACGGGCCCAGCCGGCTGTTCCATGTCGAGGGCTGCATGCTCGATCCACTGCTGCACGGCTGTGGCTGCACAAAGCTCACCACCGGTTCTGGGTACGGCGATCTCGCGGCTCTTCACCTTGACCATCAACGCGTCGGGTGTGAAGCGCAGGTCGGACAGATTCAGCGCAACGAGTTCGCCGCGCTTCAAGGCACCAACAAAAGCTAGCGTCAGAAGCGCGCGGTCCCGTCGGTCGAGACTGTTGCGATGCATGGCGTCGAGGGTTCGCGATAGGAGCGCCCGGGTGATAGGCTTGGCCGTTCGCGGCTCTTTGCGGCGACCTGTTCCTTCCGGCCGCTCGATAGATGGCGCCTTGCCGGGTTGATAACCTAGCTGCAGCCCGCGAAGGATTGGTCGAATCGATGCATCTTCAGTTGGCGACGGCAGCCCCTGCTCGACGTGAGCATGCCGTATTGCCATGGCTCGCCTGTAGACGGTGCTTGGCGCAGCCTTGCGACATGAGGCGCGGATGTACTTGTGCAGGGTCTCCACGTTGGTCGGAACTTGACCGCCCCAGGTGATGAAAAGGCGAAGGTCCTTGGCGTATGCGGCGGTGGACGATGCTTGAAGGGGTCGGGTGTGCGGTGGCGAGTGAGCGGCGGTCGAAGGCCCTGGAACGGGTGTCGGCAGCTGAAGTGATGCGTGTCGATGTGCGGAAGCCGTAGCAGCGATGTCGATGATTGGACTGAGCATGTCGTACCTTTGCGGTGGTTGACGCTGGACCGGGCGCACCAATGCCAAAGCAGTCGCGCGGTGTTGACCGGGACGGCAATGCAGCGGCTTACCGATGCACGTGAACGTGATCGATTGCGCTCGACAAGCGGGAGGAGCTGGAGGGAAGGGCGCCCGTTGAGTGCAACAGGCTGACGGAGGCGAGGGAACTAAGAAGTGTGGCGGCCGCCGTCACCTACGGAATCAGTCGGAGCCGCTCACTCACGTCCGGACTGTCACGCTGATCAATCGATCAGCATGGCGGAAACTGAGCGCTTGAAGCGGTTTAGAGTTTCCGTAAGTGCTTGAAGTTTAACACTTTTTCGGCTCGCCGCCGTGAACTGGTTTCCGGAAACCGACTGGCCGATAGCTCAACATCGGAAACTTGCCGCCGTTGCATATCGGAAACTTGCCGCGTTTCTTGACTTGGTGCCGATTGCTTGCACTTCATCGACGTCGCTGGTATCCACACGTCGGCCAACGGCTTGCTACTGACGGAAATTGTTCTGGCGGGCCCATACAAGGCGCCCGGTGCTCGCGACTCGTTTGGACCTCTTGGCATCACCAGAGCCTTCGCGGCACGCGCGCATCTATCGCCAGCGTACCAATCCACCTAGGTTCGCAGGGTCTTCGGACTTTCCCTGAGCGAGTGTCGCCGGCGACCGGCACGTCGATGAAAATCGGTTTCCACCTCTAGACATCGATGTTGTCTACATTACGTTAGGCCGCATATGCCAGCACCTTCGCCTTCCAACGCCGATGAAACTGAGCACTTGATCTACGGTGCGCTGGTTCAGCTCGGCTGGCAGGCCGACGCACGCCGCCTAGCGAATCGTGTGGCCCGGTTGCACCTGGGCTTGCCACGCGAAGATGAGTTCGCAGTCGTCTGCACGTGGCTCGGTCGCTGCGCACTGATCCACAAACTTGATCAGCGCGAAAGCCCAGCTTCTGCGGCAGGGCAGTTTCAGGTGCCAGATTTAATGGCCGTGTTTGTTGTAGATGGCAGGGAAGTGCCTGTACTGATAGAGGTCAAGTCCAAGACATCTGCAACGCTTTCCTTCCGTGCAGATTACTACGCAGGGCTGAGGCGCTACGCTGCGCTCCTTAGGTTGCCATTGCTAGTTGCCTGGAAGTACCATGGCTTTTGGACGCTCTTCGACATCGATCACATGAAACTAGCCAAGACAAACTACAACGTGACCTTCTCCAAGGCAATGAGTGAGGGTTTGCTAGGCGTTCTCGCTGGCGACTTTTCCTACAGCCTGGCAGAAGGCTCGGGCATCCATTTGCAATTGCGCAAAGAGAAACTGATATCGGAGTCAGAGTCCGAGGAAGTGGGTACGATCGAACAACAGTGGCAGATGAGATTTGATGACGTCTACTATACGGACGGAACGGGCAAGAAGCGCAGAGACTTGGCGAAGGGAATAGAAGCGCTATTTCTTGCCCACGATCTCAAGAGTTCCGACGACCATACAGACACCCACGTCACCATGCACTTCACAGTTGGGGAGGACAAGAACAAGTTTGCCCATATGTCGTTAGTGGGGCTACTCGATTGGCAGGCACCCACAGGAGAAGCTATCAATTGGCGAACTGTCGCTACGCGCCCAATTGCTGTACCAGGCATTGACGACTTTGCCAAATCAGTCAGCGACGCGCTTCATGAGAAAGTCGTCACTCATATTTTTCACATGCAGCCGCAAACCCATGCACCGTTCCTCAATGCGGCCTAACCCCTCGCTCAAGGGGACCGCCAGCGGCAGGCCACCAGGCCCGGGCCGGTGGTACGCGGTACATTCTCTGTGGCCGGGGCTTGGGGTCGCACCGCTGGCGCATGGTTGCCTGGAACGTTAGGCTTCACACCGCGCTTCTTCCGCTACCACGAGTTCTCCAGTTCAACGACATCGGCCAAGGATATTCGCGTATGCCAACAAAACGATCTTCGTGGCTTGGAAATCGGATGCCATGTCCCTGCTGTAGAGCGTACATCTCGCCAACCAGTCTCAAGAATCACTTGTTCCTCTTCCACAAGGAAACTCTGGAGAACGGCCAGCCCATCGGGGATCTCGTATTGAAGGGTTTGGCAGCGGGCAAGCTGTACCACACCTCAGAAACAGAGTCTTGCGGGGTATGCCGTCGACGGGTCGCATTCTTTGATATGGGAAATCGCATCAAGGCATTTGAGATCAACGGCGAAGGCAAGGTCTTCGCGGTACACGTTTGCGGAGCCGTGCCAGGCGAATCTAGCAGTGTGCATGCTTCTCGGGGCGGAGCAGTTGACTCGAATCGGCGCCGTCACTGATACGCGGTGTTGTCGCGAACCCAAAGTTGTAAATGGCAACCAAGGCGCGCAAGCCAGTGAAGCCTAAGCCGGACGAGCCGGAACCAAACAGGAAGCGCGCAAAGACGAACCTCGGCCGTACGCAAGAGTCATGGACGTTCCGCCGATTCACGTCCTACTTGCACCTGTTCTTGGACGAGCCAAGAGACGGGCTAACCCGTTGAATAGCAAGGCATTCCGCCTGCTGCGTCAGAGACGCAAGCAGCAGTATGCCGCAAGCCAGTTCTTGACACAAAAAGTACAGACTTGGCTGGTAAGGGACTAACCCCTCGTTCAAAGGGAGCGCCAACGGCAGGACGCCAGGCCCGCCGGCTCCAGGTGAGGTCTATCATCCTTCCGCCGGGTCTGGTGTCTCGCCGCTGGTCCCGACTCGAACTTTGGGCATCTCATGCACGTATTCATAGATACCAACATCCTTCTCAACTTCTTTCACTTCACGAAAGAAGAGATTGACGCACTGAACAATGTCTTCGCCTCGCATGAGCACGGCGCCGCGAAGGTTCATCTCACAGAACAAGTCTGTGATGAGTTCTATCGCAATCGCGAGAGCAAAATCAAGGATGCGCTCAAGAAGTTCAAAGACGTTAAGTTCGTCGCGCAACTGCCAGCGTTCATGAAGCAGTATGAGGAGTACGAGCAAATCCGACAAAGGAGCGCTGAGCTTCAGGAGCTAACAAAGGCCATATCTTTAAAGGTTGACGCCGACGTAGTGAGCGACAACCTCCTGACTGATCTCCTAATCAAAGACATCTTCGCGAAGAGCAACCCCATACCTACTACCCGGGAATTGTTTGCCAAGGCTCAAATGCGAGTCTCGCTAGGGAATCCTCCAGGCAAGAACGGGTCACTAGGCGACTCTGTCAACTGGATCGCACTACTTGAGGCGATTCCGGACGGAGAGAACCTCCACGTTATTAGCGAGGACGGAGACTACTACTCAATCCTCGATGAGAACAGACCTCATCCATTCCTAAGCGTGGAATGGCAGAGGAAAAAGAAGGCAAAAGTCCTGGTCTACAGAACGCTGTCATCCTTCTTGAAGGAACATTTCGATGGCGTAGCGTTCTCTTATGACAAGAACAAGGATGCCCTGATCGACGGTCTGGCCGACTCGGGCTCGTTTGCCGTGACTCATCATCTAATTGCGAAGCTAGAACAGTTTGGCTACTTCTCGCTCAAGGAAGTGCAGCGCATCATGGCTGCAGCGGTTTCCAACGATCAATTTGGGTGGATCGCCTCCGACAACGACGTGTACACGTTCCTGAAGCGGGTCGCAGTTCCCCGCATGGGTTCGCTCGGGGACGAAGAGCAAGTTGCCCTTCTTCAGAAGATGCTCGATACAAAGGCTCAGGCCGATGCCTAACCCTTCCGTCGCGAGGACCTGTAAAGGCGAGGCGCGCGGCGTCTCAGGGTTTGTCGTTGACGCGCATGCCACCTTCCCTTCGCGAGGCTCTCGTGTCGAACGCTAGGCCGCAGAAACCCGCTCCATGCGCGTCGCGAGAGCAAGCTACATTCAGCGGAAGTCGATGAACGAGGAGAGTCGCAATGCCTGAGCAAGTCGCAGAACGCGATGGGCCTCGCTATGTGCACGTTGAAGCTCAGGAGGATCATCTTGAGTCGCTGGCGCGAGGTAGGCCTGCGAGCGCCCTGGCTGAACTCATTTGGAACGCCTTGGACGCCGACGCGGATCGAATACGAGTCAGCGTGGAAGACAATGAGTTGGGTAGTCCGGCTGCAGTCGAGGTCATTGACAACGGCAACGGTATCACTCTCGATGAAGCCGAACGTGCATTCGGCAACCTTGGTGGCTCGTGGAAGCGCGATCGGCGACTGACGCCGAGATCGAAGAAAAAGATGCACGGCCGGGATGGAAAAGGTCGATTCAAGGCCTTTGCTTTGGGTCACGATGTAGTCTGGGATACGGTCTACCTCGATCCAAACGACAAGGCGTTGCAATACACGATCCAAGGAAAGGCAACGCGACTTCAAGACTTCGAGATCGGGAACGTCAGTGAGGCTCCCGTAGGTCGAGGGCGCGGAACACGTGTCAGAATTTCAAATATTCAGGAGCCCTTGGGCGTGTTCGCACACGATGGATCGGCAGTCCGTCAGCTCGCAGAACTCTTTGCGCTTTACCTAAGAAACTATCCGAGCACGGACATACTCTTTCGGGGTCAGCGGATTGATCCGTCTGCAGTACAGAAGGCACACGACTCGATTGATCTCCCTGTGTTTCACACATCAGACGGTGTGGAGGTCAAAGCAAAGCTGGACATTGTCGAGTGGAGCTTTGCGAAGAAGGAGCGTCGCATTTGCCTGTGTGATGGTGAGGGATTCGCCCTTCATGAAGTTGAGGCAGGCATTCGCCCCGGAGGCGACTTCAACTTCACGGCCTACCTGCGGGCCGACTACATATCCAGTCTGCACAACGACAACCTTCTGGCGCTGGACGAACTCAACGCAGACCTACGAAGGCTCATCGAAGACGCACGTGCTGGCTTGCGGGCGCATTTTCGACGAAGGAAGGCGGAGACCGCTGGCGAACTCGTTCAGCAATGGAAAGACGAGGGCGTCTATCCATTTGCCGGTGACGCTACGGACGCGCTGGAAAAGGCGAGACGAGAAGTCTTCGACATCTGCGCGTTGAACGTTCACCAGTATCTCGACTCCTTTCGTGATGGTCCTAGCAAGGACCGCCAGTTCACGCTTCGCATGCTCAAGGCGGCGCTCGACGAGAACCCCGAAGCATTGAAACGGATATTGACGGACGTCCTAGACATGCCGAAGGAGAGGCAGTCAGAACTTGCTGACTTACTGCAGTACACCACGTTGTCCGCGATCATTGAGGCGAGCAAAATGGTGACGGATCGGCTGCAGTTTTTGGCTGGCTTGCATGAGCTCCTATTTCAGCCCGACATGAAGCAATCGGTGAAGGAGCGAACCCAACTGCATCGCATGCTGGAGGGGGAGACGTGGATTTTCGGGGAGGAATACCTCCTGACCAACAGCGACGAGAACCTGAACACTGTTCTTCGGATGCACATCGAGAAGCTGCGCCCGGATGAGAAGCGGTCCAAGAAGCAGCCGCCGGTTCTGCGCGACGACGGTTCACAGGCGGTGATCGATCTGTTGCTTGGGCGTGAAGTCCCTGCTTATGCAAAGACACGGCGCGAGTACCTCGTAGTTGAATTGAAGCGCCCGTCGCAACGAATTGACCTGGCGGTCAAAGCGCAGGTTGAGAGTTATGCCCTAGCTGTCGCTTCTGACGAGAGGTTCGATAAGCACAACACCCACTGGACCTTTCTAGCCATCTCGAACGAGATAACAGAGGAGGCAGAGCGGACGGTCAGGCAACAGGGCAAGGCCTTTGGGTTCTTCCACGACGAACCACAACTGCGCATTGGACTGGCAACTTGGAGCGAAATCCTAGGCTCATCCAGGGCTCGGCTCGAGGCCTTCAGGCGGAAGCTGGACTACACCGCTACCAAGGACCAAGGAGTGGCGCTACTTCATAGCAAATATGCGCAGTACCTGCCTGAATCGACCAGACCGCGTGGCAAGGACTCCGCCGCGGCCTAGCCCCTCAACCAGGCCCACTACGGTCGGTCACCTTGGCCCGTGCGTTAGGCGTCGAAGTCACCATCCCATGCCCCTCTCGCCTTCCCAAGTCGCGTCACTTAGCGCCGCCATAGACGGCTACGCGTTCCCGCCAGCCTACTTCGACTACACGGTCGGCGCGCCCGTAATCGGACTAACAATGACTGACGTGGAGTCCAGAATCCGAACGGATCTCATGTGTGGCAACGGTGCAGGTATCAAGGATGGTCTCTCCAATGTTCTGTACTGGGGCTTTGCGCAAATGGGGGGCCTTGCCGCCGTGCGAGTTGATCGCTTCCGCAGTGCGGTCTCGCTGGCACACCTCGGCGCAGCAGCGGTCCTTTTCGCAACACCTCGCCCATTGCTTGCAGACATTGCGGCCCTAGGCCTGCCGCAATTCTCCGGCGTCTCCTTCGTCAGTAAGGTCCGCATGTTCCTCGATCCTGCTGGTTCCGCAACGCTGGACAATCAGATCATGAAGATTCATGCGGCACTCCCAACGACGGTTCTGGCAACTGTACACAGGCGTACGACGAGCATTCCTGTCACATCGGGCAACTCTGCTGCCTACGAAGCCTGGTGCGATCGATTGGACTACATCAAGAGCACCTACCTTCCAGGTGTACGCGTTGTTGACGTAGAGCGCGGTCTCTTTCATCTTGTCCAGACTGGTCAGGTAGCCCATGCGGCGACTCTGCTCGTTGAAGCCTAACCCCTCGTTCAACCGGACGCGCTACGGCAGGCCACTAGGCCCTGGTTGGCGGTGCGCGGTACAGTTTCACCGAGCCGGGGCCTGGTACGCTGCCGCCGTCGCCCACCTAGCTCGACGTTAGGCCTCCCACAAGAACACTGCCGTATGCACAAGCCAAACACAGCCAAGTACCACATCAAGGGTGACCTCTCTGAAAAGCAAATTGAGGCAGACGTCGCCTCTTTCTTCGGTTGGTGCACTCCCGCAGAACTCGAAAGCCCATTCCGGTTACTGGACATTGATGAACAAGTGACAGGCGCCGACAAGTTGTTTGATTGTGGCTCCTTAATTTACATTCAATTCAAGAAGTCGACCGGACTTCGCTCCGTATCTTCCGTTGCACCATCTACGAGGAAGGGCCGTAGCCCATTGGAAGAGGTTCGTATCTTCCGAGCCAGAGAAAGACTCGAGGACGATCCTTCTCTGTACTTTCAACTTCATGCTAGGGCAAAGACGGCATCAGATCTTCAGCACAACATTCTTCTACAGTACGAGCGCCCACCGAAGTCACGAGGCATTTACGTCGCACCTCTACTACTGGACAAGGATGCCTATCACCGGGCTCTTTTCACTTCAAGCGATCGCTTCCGACTTGACCCGTTCTACTACCGACTTCGGCACAACCTTCATACAAAGCGATGGATTCAGCACCTCGGTGCAGTTCCATTTTTGCGTGAGCACGTATCGATTCCGCCTCATGAAAGCGTGACTGACCACAATCATTATTTTGCGTACTCAACGACGGGTACGGACATAAGCTGGCATTCCCCTGCTCTCGTTGAAGGTGGCCCGATTCGCTTATCCGATTTCATGGTCACGACGTTTCGTCGCGCCATCGATGATCGGGAATCGATGAGTACATTGGAGCAACTGTCAATTCAGACACTACAAGTAGCAACCAAACTGGGTTTTTCCACGCGAGACATTGCCGGCAACGAGTCGCCCCTATCGCTACTTGGAAGCCACGCGAGATGGTTGAAGGAAGTTCACAACATTCGCCAGTTTGTCCTCTTGGGGAACAGAGAGCGCATTGCTGAAGTGCGCAATGAGGCCTAACCTATCGGTCAAGCGGACCCGCAGCGGCAGGCCCCCAGGCCCAGGCTGGTGGTACGCGGTATATTTTCGCCAGCCCGGGTTTGGCGGTCTGCCGCCCTTGCCCGCGTAACTCGAACGTTAGGCACATCACAAAACACCTCAGGCACCATGACCAGTTGCACCACTTGTGCCGCGCAGTTCGGCCCGAAATTCACGTTGTTGACTTGCTCAAAGTGCCAACTTCCCTTCTGCACAGGCCACCTCCTTCCGTCTCAATATGCAGTTATTCACCAGAGTGTGATGACGCAGCTGCGAGAAGGCCACGGCCTGTGCGTATCATGCATTCTTAGCATCTGGAAGAAAACCGACTCCGACCTAGCGCCACCGCAGGGCATAGTGGGCAGGTCGAAGAAAGGTTTGACCACCGCGTGGGAAAAGACAACATCGCTCTTTTCTCGAGAGCCGCTGAATACAGATCTTGTTCGCCTGTCCGAGGATACCTTTGCGACGCTGAATGCGGCTCGTGCGTTTGCCATTTTTAGGCACCAACGCGACGTTACTCAAGAGTTCATTATCAGCGAGTTGACAGAGTTCGCTAGACTCTATGCTGTGTCTCAAGGGCGATCAACAGAGAAAGGATTCTCGCTATCTGACATATATCACTTGGTTGACTGGCTAAAGACACACCCGAACCTACCCGACTGGAGCCACGGAATAACTTGGGGCTTAATCGAAGGCAGTCCGTCTTACCTGTCATACGTTTGGGATGTTTGGCACGTTGCGCAGAGCGCGATTGCAATGAGCAACCCAGCCACTGCCTCGGCTACCTTGGCTTATCACCTTGGAGACAGGGCTCTCGATCAAAAGACAGGCAAGGGAATCTTTGAGACGGGTTACGAGACGGTCAAAGATCAGTTCGGTCTGAACATAAATCCGAAGAAGGCGATTCTTTACTATTTAGCGGGCTTGTTCGTGCTTCAGCTTCTCAAGCGTCGATAATGCATCGGCGAGTGATGCTTAACCCCTACCGAACGCGCTACGGACGGCGACCTTGGCCCGTGCCGATGGTACGCGGTACAGTTTCACCGGGCCGGGGCCTGGCGTCACACCCTCGGCGGCCCCTTACCTCAAACGTTAGGCTTCACGAGCGCTTCCAGTCCATGCGCATCTCATACTCACTCTTCCTCTCGACCTGGCTTGCTGCTTGCGCCCAGGTGCCGGTCCCAACTGAGCAGGCTTCGCAGAAGACGTTCACACGTTCTTCCACTCTGGGCTATCAGGACGCTTATCGCGTCATCGCTAAGCAACTGCGCGCCTGCTATCGCGCAATCGGCTTGTTTGGGAACGGCTACGACATTCAAGCTGATCTCGATACTCACGCCAAGACCGGAACGGTTGAGCTATATCCTGTCGGCCTAACTGGCGCGCAAAAGGCAGAGGCGTCCATATTTAGTCGAACGGTCACGATCGTTCAAACAGAATCAGGCAGCCGAATCACAACGACTGGGACGACTCCGCAGTATGTCTATCAGACTCACATGACCATCCCAGCCTGGCTGGAAGGCGCTGACACCTGCTCCCCCCGAGCACCGTAGCGCCCCGGGCGCTCGCGGAAGCCGCGCGGGTGATGCCTGACCCTTCGCTCAAAGGGAGCGCCGGCGGCAGGCCACCAGGCTCTTGCGCTGGAAAGGTGCAGACGGCAGAGTGTTGCAACTCAGTCTCTTTACGCGGCTCGCAGTACCGCTATCAGGGTTGCTCGCTCTTCGGGCGAGAGGGTGCCCTGCACCACAACCGTGCCGGTTCGGTACACGTTGACGTTGCCGCCGCCGAGCAGGATGTACTGCACGCCGAGCTTGTCGGGTAGGTCTCGGCGATCGAATATGTGGAAGCCGGCTTCGCGAATGAGGCGCCGAACGACGCTGCGGGGGCTGCTTGGTCGGCTGGAGCGGTGGTGGTGATCCTGCATTTGATGAACCTTGATGGTGTTGAGAGGGAGGCGCCGGGGTCAACCATGCGCTGACCCCGAGCGGGACTTCAGGCCACGCGCAGCAGCTTGGCCGCCCTGATTGCCGGCGGCGCGCCGTGCCGGATGGGGAAAGCCGGTTCGTCAAGTAGCGCAGCCAAGGTCCGCCGGTACTTGCGAGGTATCTCGCTATCTTGGCGGGCGTCGATGCCAAGACCCGCAAGCTCCTGCCGAATCCGACGCCGCGTGCGCTCATGCCGTAACGAGATCAGGTCCACGCCCAAGGCCGCCAGCAAGCCCAACAGAAGGCCCACAGACGGCTTTTTGACGTCGATCTGCAGCTTGGGGTAGGGCCGGCGTACATCGCTCAGCAAAGCACGCAGGCGGCTGCTAAAGAGCGAAGTCAACTCGGCCATGTCCACGTCTCTGACCTCGGCCCAGCCTTGCGCCAGTAACTCCCTGCGGAACTGCCTGAGTTCAAACCGCAGGTAGTGGCGCGCGACATCCTTGATGAGCGGGTCCAGCGACTTCCAGAGCTGGGGCTGGGTGCTGCGTAGATGCTGCGCCTTGTCGTAGGCCATCAACGACCAAAACGAAGAGCAGGCGTGATACACGATGGTTTCCTTGGGGAAAACCATGCGGTTCCGCTTTGACCCGGCCAGCCCGACATCCAGGGCATGTAAAACGGCAGCAGGGCCACCCAAATGCTTGACGTAGAGGTAGCCCACCAGGTCAAGGCGTTCGAGCTTCACCCGGCCCTGGTCAATGCGCCGCTGTTCCTTGGCCGTGGGCATGATGCCGAGCTGTTTCAGTACTTTCGCTACTACGCGCCGCACCAGGGTGAGTAAATCTAGGCTCCCGACTATGGTCTGCCCATTCAAATACCCGTTGAACGACCCCTCAATTACGAGAAACCTAGACTTCTTAACGGAGTTCACCCTAACTCCTTGATTTCCGATGCCCCATTTCTTCAATCTTTTGGGTCTTGAGTTTCCGTCGGGACTCAGGCTCCTTTCCTGAAACTCCTTATGTTTGACTTGTATGCATACTCTAATATCATCAAGCATGTCAGTACCCTCAATTAAAGTTCTTTCATGACCCTGAAGCGGTCAAAATATGGTCGGTAGATCGCGTGTTACAGAGTCCCGTTGTGCTGAATTGATGCAGCCAGTGTTTGGGTTGGGCATCACGTTTCACTGCATGCACGAATGTCCGGTGACATCGGTGACACTGAGAGTCACCGATGTCACTTCGGCGCGAATTGATCACTAGTCGCGTGGCCGTGAGCGGATATCAGCCGCAATAGCAATGAAGTCCTTGATCCGCTTTCCTTTGGTGCCGGGTACGCGCTTCTGCAGGCGATAGCCACGTCCCTTGCTCGCGAGCAGAAAGCCACCGCGTTGAAGCGCCTCGTACACGTTGGGTCCGAGCTTTTCCTCGACAGTGCGGCGGAATAGCGGTGCAATGAACAGAAAACAGGGCCGACCGCCGCAATCGTCCAAGTAGCCCAACAGATTGGCTGGGGGGTCGGGATCATGGAATCGATCGAGGCCGATGAATCGGGCGCGATTCTGTTCGATCATCGCGGCGACCTCGTCGCAAAGCTCCGCATCGCGTACGGCCTCTGGCGGAGGCTCTCGGTCTAGGAATTCTCGAAAGGCTGTGCCGAAGGCGGCCACAATCTGGTTCTTCGACACTTCCCAAAACCGAGTGCGCAGAGCGACGTAGCCACAGAACGCCATGAAGGCCAGGCGTTGCAGCACCCGTTGATGAACCGGATCATCTCCGTCCCATTCGGCTGCTGCGGCGATGAGTCCCTCGAGTTCCGCTGTCTTGGACTGCCTGATCTCGGCAATGCGATGGCGATTGGTCTGAATTCCCGACAGCCACCGAGCCATCGTGTCGCAGCCGTAGTTCGACAATATGGTCCCGTAAATCTGACTTGCAAACTCTTTGATGTCAGATGACCGTGAGCACATTCCGCCCTCGCTGCTCAGCTCGAAAGCCCGAGCCTTGACCTGGCCCGGCACTTCGCCACCGACGTGCCGCTTCAGCCAGTCGTTGGAACTGATGATCGGGGTCGCCTCGATTGGTCTGGGCTCCGGCGCCGCAGAGAAATGGCGCGAACGTCGGCGAGCTGCGTTGTTGCCGGCCACCATGAGAAGCCGGGCCAGGTCAAACGTGTCGCGTCCAGGTTGTGCGTCGTCGATGAACACGGGCAGATCGGGGTGATCTTCGAGGGCCTCCTCGATGCCACCTTTGGTGCCGTTGGAGCCCACAAGGTCGGGGGGGCCCATGGTTGCCATGATCGCGCGCTGCACCCCGCTCTTGACCGTTGACGAGGGGCCAGTGAGGACAAGGGTGGTCGAAGGTTCTGCGCACACCCGCCGCAGCGGTGCCGAGAGCGCGGCGCATGTCGTCACCAGAACTTTTGGATGTTCTGCGCACAGGCGCTTTAGCAGTTCGTGCACTGCCATTGGGTTACCTGCACTTGTCGGCACCATGGCCGCAGCGCCGGATACGACGACTTTCCTCTTTGGCTTGGGACCAGAAAGGACGTAGACCTCTCCGCCGAAGATGAATAGGTGACTCAACGTCTTCGTCTTCTTCTGCTCGATGACGTGAAGTCCCGGTCGGTCGATGAGTAGCACTTTGTGGGACTTGGCCCGGGTGCGCACGTACGTCGCGATGCTCTTCGGATCGGCGTGAGCGAAGATGTCGTCGATGCCATGCTTGCAGGCCCATGCGACAAACTCGCGCGAGTGGGACGGCATCGTTGTTATCGGATCGACCAGCAAGGTTCGGTCGGACATGCGAATCGCAAATCCGAGGCGGACGCCCTGCGACGATATTGCGGTGGCGACGTTCTCGAAAATCCTGTCCAGGGGTTTCGTGCTCATGCGGCCCCCGATCCGCTCTTGTCTGCGTCGGGAGCACAGTACCTCGCCGGGTTCTTCAGGTATGCCCGTATTTCGCCGACACGCCAGCCCTTTGCGCGTGTTCCGGGAGGTCCAAGCGGCACAGGTGCAGGGAAGCGGCCCTCGGCGATTCGCGCATACATTGTCGAACGGCCGTTGCCGGATACGCCTTGCGCGACGGGGCGTCGCACTAAGGCATCGTCAGGCAACTCGTCGAAGGACAGTCCCGCGAGGGACGAGGATTTGGTGGCAGGCATCGTGGGCTCCGTGGTTGGGAACCCTAAGTGGGCTCTCCACGAAACCGCGACCTGGGGGAACTGAGCCGACGAGTGTTCCCAGTTCACTCTTGGCAGCGCGATAGACCTGCGGAATCTGCTCTCTGGATCGCGCTTGCCTGACGAGGAATCGCGGGCTAGATTCGGCAGAAGGGGCGCAGCGCGCAGGCGCAGAGTCGACCAGCTACTTCTTGTCCCTGACGATGGCTATGGCTAGATAGGAGTCTCTGACCTCTTCCGCTGCCTTCTTGAGATCATTTCCCTTCGATTCCAGGGCAGCGTCGCGGAGGCCGTCGGATTCGTCCGGTTTGATCGTCTCAGCGAGGGCAACAAGACTGGGCTTTCTCTGAAGTAGGTCGAGTACCCTGAGGAGTTCCAAGTACCTGCTGGGAGTTTTGGCTTCAGCCCGATCCTTCGCGCGAGTCCCGGTACCGTTCACTAGATGGAAGCGATCGGCGAAGGCCAGCAATCGCCGCTTGGCCTGCTCAAGTTGGTTGTTTATGACCGTGCGTCGCCCGAACGTGGTAGCGGAGATGCTGAAGCGGAGCACGACTTCATCCCGGCGGATCGGAACCGTCAACTGGCGAACCTCGTATGCCGCGCCGCTCGCCAAGAATTCGGAATACGCAGCCCGTTTGGGGTAAGAGGTCAGGCCGGTTCTAAACCTTGCTTTGACGCCCATGTCGTAGTTCTCTGCGAAGTCCTTGAAGGTGACCAAGTGGAAAGTGGCCGAGACCTCCGTCTTGCACCTGTCGTCCTCTCGCGCACGATGGCAGGCTTCGACAAAATCGGGGCGCCGCCGAAGGAATTCCCAGGCCCAGCGCGAACGAGCCCACGTCCGCCAGTTCGGATACTCCCGGTCCTCTTGAAACGCGTCTCCCGTTGGCCGTTTCCAACTCAACGGAGGAATCAGTTTCCCACCAGTCAAGGGCGCTGGTCGGAGCACCTCAACTTTGTCTTCGTCGCTAACGTCGTCGCTGTGATCGGAGCCATCATCAGTGCCGATGTCATCCTGGCTCCCTCCAGGCTTAGCCGGCGATGGCGTGTCAGAGTCTTCGGAGTCTTGCCGACGGTATGGAGTTGGATCAGGCGGTTGCACTGTTTTTCTCCGCTGCGCTGACGCACATAGCGCGCATCCAATCATCAATGTTGAGGCAACTGTCGTCGTCGCGCAGATGCGTCACAGGCATATCGACAAAGCCACATCGGACAGCGCAAAAAGCGTAGGTGACATCGGTGACTGCGGTGGCTGAACAAGCTTTCCGCCGTTCGCGAACGTGGACGCCGATCATGCTTAGGTGACACAGAGCCATGAGGCATCAGGCCGGATGTCAGCCTTCGTTCGCGGGAACGATAGTGGTTGCGTAGGCGGCCCAGTCAGCTAGCAAGTGGCGCCGCTTCTCAAGCACATCGCCGCGCCAGTACGCGTGCTCAGTGCTGTCGCCAGGGATGTGGGCGAGCGAGACTTCCAGTAGTTCGCGAGGATGGGAGGTCTTCTCGCTGCCCCAGTCCCGGAACGTGGACCGAAAGCCGTGCATCGTGAACGGTAGGCCGAGACCCTTGTGAATGAGGCTCGTGAAGACCGCATCACTGAAGGCCTTGCCGGTCTTGGGGTGACAGAAGACAAGTACCTTCTTGCCCGTCAGCGCCTTGGCCTCGTGAAGGATTTCAAGGCAACGCGCGGACAGCGGCACACGATGCTCTTTCTTTGCCTTCATCCGCTTGCCCGGTATGGCCCACACAGAGTCGTCCCAGTTGATCTCTGACCACTCGGCGCCGCGAGTCTCGCCAGATCGAGCCGCCGTGAGCACGGTGAACTCGAACGCGAGTCGAACGATGGGCAGGCTTCCCGAAGCTCGGACCTTCGATACAACGTCAGCAACGTCGCGGTAGGCACATGCAGCGTGGTGAGCACGCGCGCCGCTCGGTCGAGCACTGCCAAGTACTGAGTCAATCTGGGCCCACATGGCTTCTGAGTAGCCAGGGTACATGTCCTTCGCCGCAGCGTACTCAAGAACGGCTCGAACGCGTTGACGGACGCGGCTGGCGGTCTCCGGCTTCGCGGTCCAGATCGGCTGAAGAACGGCCAACACATCTGACTTTCCGACGGCGCCGACCCTGCGGTTGCCAAACTTGGGGAACGCGTATTTGGTCAGGGTGTTGATCCACTGTGCCTTGTGCTTGTCGTTCTTCCAGTGCACGGACTCGCGCTTGTGAAGGTCTTCCGCGCACGTCTTGAAGCTCACCTCAGCCGCTCGTCCCTCCGCGAGAGCCTTAGCCCGCACGTCCCGTTCTTCGATGGGATCGATCTTGTCCGTGACCTTCTGGCGAAGCTCCGTTGCTCGAACTCTGGCCTCTGCAAGCGAGAAGTCCTTGTACGAGCCGATGCCCATGTCACGCAGCTTGCCTTGCATGCGATACCGGAAAATCCATGACTTGGTTAGGCTGGCGGAAATCTGCAAGTAGAGGCCGCCTCCGTCGTGGTGGTAGCCAGGCTCAGCGAGCCGGTTGACTTGAAGGGCGCTCAGGCGATTCCGCTGCCTGCTGTAGCCACGTTGTTCACCACTTGATTCAATCACCGTTTTTCTCCGCCGAACTCTCTAAACCATACTTCTACCCATATTCAATTGTCCGACCATGACGGACGCTAGTCAACGTGGCTGGACATGCTGGTGCGCTGGAAAGCGAGGCAGCATGCGGCTTTCCGCGACATTGCTGGACTTTCCGAGACGTTGCCGGATAGCGGCGCGAGCGGCCGTCCACTCCGCCAAAACAAGGCTTCTAAGGTGTTGATTTAGAAGCAAAGAGAGCCACCGCAAGGTGGCTCTTTTCATTTCGACCCCCGACCCAACCCCCGTTCGAAAGTGGCACTCGCTGCGACTTCCTGGGACTGGCGAGATCCGACCGCGCGTGGGAATGCAAGAGTTCGAGTTGCCCCTGACGTGCGATTCGCGTGGGCGGAAGCATTTGGCTCGATGGGCTGACGGGGCGCTGCGCATCGCAAGAGCAACGGTGACGAACGCACGGCCTGCCGAGCGCCGGCCCAACGCCTGCGCTTCAGCTGATGTCGATATCGAGTACAGCCGGGTCTGGTTGTACCAGAGCAGCCACGCGATGGCTTCGTCCTTGGCCTGGCGCCTGGTTGCGAACCGCTGCCCATGCAGCCGCTCCACCTTCAACGATCCGAACAGCGTCTCGCTGCATGCGTTGTCCCAACAGTTGCCGCGTCGACTCATCGAGGCCGTGATGCCGTACTCGGTCAAGACGTCCCTGAAGTCCTGGCTCGCGTACTGGCTGCCCCTGTCGCTGTGGAAGATCAACCCAGCGTGCTTGCTCGGGCGGCGTTTGAACCAGGCCATGCGCAGTGCATCGATGACGATGTCGCGCGTCATGTCCTGTCGTAGCGACCACCCCACCACCTGGCGACTGAACAGGTCGATCACCACGGCCAGGAACAGCCAACCTTCATCTGTGGCGATGTAGGTGATGTCACCAACCCAGACCTTGTCGGGCTCGGCCACCGTGAACTGCCGGTCCAGCAGATTGGGCGCGATCGGCAGGTTGTGGTTGCTGTCCGTGGTCACCTTGAAGCGCCTCTTGCCCTTGGCACGGATGCCATGCAACTGCATGAGCTTGCGCACCCGCTCCTTGCCCACCCGGATGCCCTTGGCCAGCAGTTCCTTCCACGTCCGCGGCCAGCCATAGATGCCGTGCGTTTCAGCGTGGATGACCTTGATGTGCACCAGAAGTGCATCGTCGCTGAGGTGGCGCCGCTGTGCGGCACTGGCACGCCGCACGAAGTGCTCGTGGTACCCGGTCACGCTGGCCTCAAGCACCCGGCACTGCACCGAGATCGGCCACACCCGGCGGTGGCCGTTGATGAAGGCGTACTTCAGCTCTGCGCTTTCGCGAAGTACGCCGTCGCTTTCCTAAGAAACACCCGTAGTGGCAGCCTCCTGGAGAGTGAAGCCGAACTCGGCAGCGCGACGATGCAGCTGTTTG
>Ga0307515_10001541_pt1 | contig 51531 bp, 48 predicted proteins | sample 17_EM_MG_FD_194513 | JGI IMG/M metagenome (GOLD analysis project Ga0307515, IMG submission 194513) | Populus trichocarpa ectomycorrhiza microbial communities from riparian zone in the Pacific Northwest, United States - 17_EM | ecosystem: Host-associated > Plants > Roots > Unclassified | place...
CCGCAGTCCTGTAGCTTGATGCTCCAAAGGTCTTCCCTAATCTCGAAGATGTTGAGCTTTAGCTTTGACTTGTAGGCTGATGCTAGCTTCTCCCAAAGCATCTTCGCATCGTCGACGACCGTGTATTCCGCTTGAATCCTGGGTTCCATGCCCAGTAGGATAGTCGATCTGGCAACACCATGGCTGTTCATCCAGTTTTTGAAAGCGGCTTTCTCTGTAGCCGTCGCGTTTGCTGCTGGCTCTTCCGGCTTGTCGTCGTATCCTTTGATGATACCATACACTTGCTTCTGCTCGAGAAGTTGGGCCATCTCGGTTGCCCATTGTGCATAGTTTGTGCCATTGAACATGGTGATTGTGATCGTCGTCGAACTCATCTTGCACGATCCTAATCTTGTATCGAGATGTTATATCGCAATCGTCAGCTATCGTAGTCTCTCAGACTGCACGGGTGACGTCCAGCAGCCGCCGTCAGAAGTACGGCGGGGTGCGGGGTAATTGCTTAGCTTGTGGAGACGCTTCTCCGTGACGATGTTAACTTCCACTCGACAAACGAAAATCGAAGTAATTGATCGTCGGTTCCCTTTTTAAATGCAAGGGCTCATAACCTGTTGTACGGTGGCGTGCCCTCCAGTAGTCAAGTGTGTGCGGGAGTATGCGAAGGTGTGTCTATTCTATCGTGTAACGAGACCTGTCGCATCGACATATGGTCGATCGATGACTACTGGTGCTAACTACAAAAGAGGCAAGTTACATTATAGTCCTTGGCATAGTGATATCCGTACTCCCAATCAGCTCAACAATAGCCGAATGTCATTGTTAGATGCCGCACCCAATTTCTTCTAGGTTTTCAACATGTCTGCTACTATGGCAAGGCAAGGAGGTCGGGTACAGCTGGAACAATCCGACATGTGCCTGGCCTTAGATATTGCGAAAATGGCCAAAGGAGAGTTTTCGCTCGCCACAATAGAGCAAACACAACAGCCCATCTAGACACCTCACTCCACAGTCCGAGAACAGATGAAGCGTGGAGTTGAGTATTCTGGGCCTAGACAGGCGAAGGTTGCGACAGAAAGACACCTAACTATGCTTCGTCAAAACCAGACAGACGGATGCCTTCCTTGTCAAAATGGCACCACAAAGAATGTGCAGTGAGGCTGGAGGCACAAAGGAAGGATCGAACCTCCACCCGACCATCACAGACAGCTGACACCTGAACTGATGCCACCTCTGTTGGGAGCGCCACCTGCGCCACCCAGTGAAAATGAGGCAGCTCACATTTCCCAAATCGACAATTTGCCACCTGGATATGTGTATTCATACATTCGACTTCCCTGTGCTTAATTGTTCAATCTTGATGGATATGCCCAGGATAGCCTGCACAATACAGATTATAATCCAGATATGATGACTGATGAAGAAACATCCACTGGTTAGTACACCATCTGCTGTGTGGTAATGCAGCAAATATTGATTATACAGACGAGAGCAGCCTATTGAGCAAACCCTCAAGTGAGGACCACCATTGATCGAACGGAACGGGATTGTTGAGTGTAGTAGTATCTACACTATGCGGACACTGTATAGTATATTTTAAAGGATTTATTTATATGTATCATTATAGAACAATGTAGTGATGAAGAAGTATATAAATGAAAACGATAGAAAGGCTGCCGAAACAATGTGCATGATATACTCTGCCTAATCAACCGATTACACAGTGCAGCTACACGCGTGGCAAAATGAGCATCAACAGAGCGTCAACAATTTTGGGTATTCTAAGGCAGGTAACTAAGAATTGATATGGCCATGGTAATACATAATCGAAGTGTTGGCTTCCTTTATAGTCAAACACCACAGCAACAGGCTCCCTACCCTATCCTGAAATAAGCATCAACAGTGCATTAACTATTTTAGGTCTTATAAGTCAGGTAATTAAGAATTGATATGGTTGTGGTTATACATAATCGAAGTATTGGCCTCCTGTATAGCTAGAATTGTAGTGACACACTCCCAACCGCAACCTGAAAATGAGCATCAGCGCAATGTCAACAATTTTTGGTCCCGCATCTTGGATAATCTGATGGGCAATAGGTTGCAGTCAGTCATACAGGAAGTATTGGCCATCTTTATAGGCAAAAGAGATAATGATACCCTCCTGCCCCTTCTTCAAAATGAGTGTTGTCGGAATGTCAACAATTTCTGCTCTTCCATCTTCGGCAATATGAGTGACCCTTAATCACAATTGTCCATACACAAGGAGATGGCAGTTTATATAGGCAGATATGACGGGGATATTCCTGCGACAGCCTCCGGGACAGTATCATGTTATCTCATTAATAATGGTCCCACTACGTGTTCGTGAGCCTTTCAGGGTACAAAAACAGTCAAAATGCTTTATATAACAATAACAGCCACATCACGCTGTGATTTACCATGATGAAAGGCCAACAATCTGTGATGCTCTATTGACGCTCATTTTGAAGATGGGGCAGGAAGCGCTTCGGTTTCGCTTTGTAGTATGAAGGTGGCCTATCCATTGTTTGTGGCAATCTGCAGCCTATCACCCCTCAGTGTACCCAGGATACACGACCAACAATTGGTGACACTCTGTTGACGCGTATTCTCCGGATGGGGAAGGGAGCGTATCTCTGGTTCGTTTGATCATCATGATGGCCGATACATCAAAAAAAGACAGCTATGTACCAAAGTCTATATTTTGTGATTTACAGTAACATATCTGAGTGCGACCAGAAATAGAAAAACCAGAAACCCAGAACCAGAGAGTGGAACAGACGGCTCAAGCCCAAACCCAGCAAAATGCGCAGGTTGACAGGTACGGGTCCTGTTTTGGCCGGCCAAGAGGCAACGGGAGAGGTTTTTGAATTGGTCTGGAACAGAACCGACCCGGTTTTGCGGTCCAGACCTGGATCGCTTGCAGGTTACCTGTACCCATTGCTAACACTACCTGGGACCACCTGGGAGTGCCGGGAAGAAGCCTGGGAGCACATCGAATCACAGCAGAGCAGTCTGGGATAAAAAACATCATCTTTGGGAACGCTCCTTCTGCACCTCAAAATCACAGCTACTACTTATCGTTCAATGATATTTTCAACTCCTGCATTCAGTTTGTATTCTCATCTATGTATCTATGTATCTATGAATCTATATAGCTACCCATCCTCATATGGTATATGGAGACCTGCTGCAGGCGGAGGTGGAGAGCAATTCAAGGTGCACCTGAGGATGATGATTATGTGAACTCAGAGATGCACTTGGAGGATGTGATGGGGTGAACTTGGAGGAGGTAATTGAGCAAGTTTGGAGAGTCACTCAGAGGACGTGACTGAGTGTGTTTGGCGATGTCGAAGGAGGCCATGATCATGCGAACAGGGAGGCAGTAATAGAGTGACTTTGGAGATGTACTCTGAGGCTGTGATTCAGCAAGATTGGAGATGCACTTGGAAGCCATGAACGTGCAAATCTGAAAGAGGGAATCGAGTGAGTTTGGTGATGCACTCTGAGGCTGTGATTGAGCAAGTTTCAAGATGCACTTAGATGCCATGATTGTGCTAACTTTGTGGCCCTAATAAAGTGAGTATTGATATACACCCGGAGGTCATGATCAACTGAACTCAGAGATGCACTCTCAGGCCTTCAGCTTGCGAGTTTGGAGATGCACATGGAGGCCATGATTGAGCAAGATTGGAGGAGATCTTGGAGGAGGTCTATGGGAGGCACACCGGATGCTGATAGGTCTGTATTGATCAGTGAGGTAAGTTGCAACCGTGGGAATGTGACCAGGTGACGTAACCTTTCAGCTCTGAGGGAGAGCGGGCTGGTGGCGGTCGATCTCATCGGGAGGCACACCAGAAGCTGAATCTATATGCAGGGGGCAACTCATAATTGTGCGAATGAATGGAAAAGAGACAATCTTGGGTGGAAGCTGTACTCTCGGTGTATGCTGTACTCAGTGTTAACTCATGAATATGGCATGGAGAGATAGAGAGAGATAACTTAACTTTGTGTTCTGCAATAATGGTAGAGTTATCGATGAGAAAGAGAGATGTGGGATGGAGATGGGAACAATATGGAGGATACAAGTGGATATGAGAAATCTAGCGTAAGACATGCCTCATTGGGTTCAGAAGACCTGGTATTAGTTTTAGTACCTGCTGAATCAGGAGCCGTACCTGCCATATTGGATATTGTTAATTGACTCGCATACTAAATTCTCATAAGTTTCAGTTTCTCATGATGATTTCCCATCTTGTCTCATCTCTCACTATCTTGTCCACAACTCTACCGTGACCGGAGAATGCGAAGTTAAGTCATCCCTCTCCATCTCTGCATGCCATCATCAACAGTGAACACCGAGTGCAACATACACCGAGTACTGTATCATCCCAAGATCGACTGTCTCCTGCACCCCGCCACTCTCTCATCTCACATCTCTCAGTGGACCTTGTTATACCCAATTCTCTGCATTCTCGCAATTACGAGTTATCCAATGAATAAGGTCTCAAATCCCATCCCGCCTCCATCCTGATCTAACTCCGCCAGATCAACCGCCTCCAAGTACTCTTCCAATCTCGATTGATCATGGCCTCCATGTGCAACTCCAAACTTGCTCGATTATGGCCTCCAAGTGTATCTCCAAACTTGATCAATTATGGCCTCTAAACACATCTCTGAGCTCATTTGACCCTGGCCTCCAAGTGATTCTCCAAACTGGCTCACTTACAGCCTCCAATATCGCATGAGCATGGCCTCCAGATTCGCTCGATTATGGCATTGATGTGCATTTCTGAATACACTCGATCTTGGCCTCCAAATACATCTCTAACCTCCCTCGATCATGGCCTGGAAATATATCTGTAAGTTCACATTATGACAGCTTGTTGAATCAGTGAAGCTCTTATGGCATCCGAAGGGAATTTGTGAGAATGAGGGTGTCTGGCTCGATGAGTGTAGGAGGAGGGTAAGAGGGTATGATGGGGTACCCGGCTTTGAGGAACCACTCAGGTTGACAAGATCAATTATGGCTCGGCAACAGCGTGTTAGTAACCACACCGATTGCGTGGATCCATTAAGGCTCGGTAAAAGTGTGTGAGGAACCACACAAATTGTATGCATGTATCAAAGATTGGCAAGAGTGTGTGGGACCATGAGCTGGGAAAGATACAGTGTATTTTGCATAATGAGATGATGTCTATCTACCCCATGGTCGCCTAAATATATGATCCCCATTGCTCAGTCCATCTCTGTTATCTCGCTATGTCCAGATCACCTGTCTCAGAGTCTGTTTTGATTATCCCTGAACTGGCATATTCCCGACACCAGCATCACCCTGCCAAACAGACTGGTTGTGAGAAATGGATTGTTCTGCCACCATGGCCTCCCAGTGCATCGGCAAGTTGTCTCAATCTGCATCTCCAGGTACTCCTCCAATTACACTCGTATACCATCTGCAGCCAAATTGAGCATATGTATATAAATAGAGAAACTTAGGTTGATAATACGTGGCGTATTATGATATAGTGAATCTTGTGACTGTGACAAAGATGAAATGCCTTGCAGTTATGGAACTCTAAGAACCACTGCTGTGAGAAAACGGGACCAAGTCTCCCACAGAGCTGTGCAGAGCTCTCAGCTGCTATCGAAGTCTCCCGCAGACCTGCTTAGAGGGCTCAGCTGCTCTCAAAGTCTCCTGCAGACCTGCGCAGAGGTTTCAGCTTCTCCACTATTTGACTATCCTAAAAGTCAAATATCAGAGCATTCTGCATGCACCTCTATAACTGCAGGTGCATTCAGGAGCACCTGAGCTTGCTCTTGCAGAGTCTGAAAGCACTGTGCTTAGCTCCAGGGGGGCCAGAGAGCATCTGGAAGTACTTAGAAGCACAGGTGAGGTCAACCGGAGTGGCTGCAAGGTTTGCAAGTCTCTTCCGGACCATTTTACATTGTGCTGATATATTTTTGATATGGTCCATGCGATGGATCTTTGCCCATCTCCCCTAATTCTACACTCATACCCTCCATCATATCCATCATTGTTTTAGCAGGTGGTATAGCGGCACTGGATATGTGGCATTCCATTTATCCACTAATTGCCTGCACCCCCCGATATCCTCCGCTTTATCCACAATAGTTTCTCCCAGTCTTTCCACATTATCAAACCTATGTATTTTCCTCTTATTCAAGTCCAGCTGGCTACTGCCACCACATGGAATCCCTTGAATTCCTCCAATTACTCAGTGTGGGCTATGCTTGGCCTTGTGTCTTCTGGAACACCATGTAGGTCTTCATTGCTAGTGAAGAACTTCTTGGATCAACTACCATCTATCCAACCCGTGAGTTCAGTGCAATCTTGCTCCACCAGATGATAAGTCCTTATGTTCTGGGCAATTTCCATGACCCGGTAGGGTCCTCACCACCTAGCATAAAGTTTAGAGCCATGCAACTGCGCTCTCTAGGTTTCATACACAAGAACCAAATCCCAAAATCCGAGTTTGTTCAAAAGCTACTGCGTTATATCATCATTTGTTTGTATGTCTCAACAGCCTAGGTTTTGTATGAATGCATAGATATCAGCTTGCTGTGTTTCCAGCTTCCCTGATCTACCAGGTAGCGGTAATACTGTATAGTAAATTCTTCAGGCGCAGTCGGTGGCATTCCATGTTAGTTTCTCCAGTTCTATCAAAAGTACCTCAACTTGACCAAATAAAAGGCAGAATGGCAATTATCCAGTCACACAAGTGACATTAATCATGTAGGCCCATAGCACAACAGGTAGGTGATTAATCAACATCTGAGTTGGTTTGTTGTAGCTTCCCATCAGCATACATAGCACATTCTGAATCTGTCTGTATCCTGGTTAGATTACACCATCAGTGGGAGCAAGGTAATGGGTTGCAGTAATCTTCTGGATGTTGAAATGTTGAACAAGGAGGTCATATCATAACTTGTTCTCTTCTCCTGTGACAACAACCACACTTGCTGAGGTACCGAACAAACAAATTACCACCTTGTAAACGATATTGGCTACCTTCTCCAATGTTCCCTGTGATGGTCATTATGCCTCTGCCGAACTGCCACAATACTCCATGGCTATCACCAGTAGATCGTACCCATCCTCTGTTTGGGGAATGTATGAAATGTCCATTCCCACTCTCTGTAACAGTTGACTAACAGTTCGCCTCTTCTGGGTTTCCTCATACTGAAGTGGCGTTCTCTGCCTGCACTGCTCGCAGGTTTTCACCCAGTGATTGATGTCAAAGTAGAGTTCCGGCTGCTACAACCACCGAACTACCTGTTGCAGTGTTCCTTGTCTGGCTAATGTTTTGGTTCTGTTAGTGGCCGGCCTGAGTTACCGTTGGGTCCTTCTTTCAATTGCATCGGAATATTCTTCATGTCAAAAGCTAATGGTCATATTCACATCATTCAGCAGGTGGCTAGTGCTCCTGGTAATGTTTAATATCTTCAACCCAAGAGGATTTCAGAGAGTCTCCTCCAAGATTGCAATAGCTTTCATTTTGTATGTGTCCCAATGAAACTTAGTGTCCTTCCGAAAGATTCGTACAGGGGAGGGGGCTTGTAACTATTCCACACTGAGAAAGCTATAAACAATAGTAAGTGCAAAACTCTAAAATGTCCCTGCACTCAGTCTGGTTGTTGTACCAAGGCCAATGTCACACCATGTCGACCTATGACCCTTGCACCATCAGCCTGCCTCCCTTTAGACATACCCGAGTATTATTGCTCTATTCTAGCACTAGACGGATATCGCTCCAGTACAGGTGGGTCCTGCTCCCTCCACATCAGCATGTACATTGTTAAGGTTCTGGAGGTGTTCCATAACAACACTTTGTTCTCCAGGAATCCCTTCTACTACTTCCTTCCAGTATCGGCCCTTTGGACATTTCACTCCAACATCTTCAACAGATTATTCAACAACGAGCGCCAGGTGTGCATGTAGTATGTTCCGGGAAACTTGGATCAATTTCAATACTGAATTGGTAGCTCACTGTACTGGTCTGGTCAGCCGATATATCCCTAGAGTACTCTGAAGGGACATATGGTCCTGCCTATCACCCTTCAACACAGTATGGTCGTACCCAGTGTGAAATTCCATCAGTAAAGCAAAGCGCAACCTCACGTAGGCTATAGAATACTCTGTGATGATGGGTGGTATCCCATCTTTGTAAAGTATGTGCCAATTCGCCCTCACAGCAGCTATGATATTGTGGTACTTTCTATTGTTTTTTGGGACTAATAAGTGTGATTTTATATAGGGGCCCCAAGTGGGCTTCAATGGGCCCTGCCAGACCCTGTCTTCTACCATCTCCTGTTCCATGGGAATGTCATTTTTTGTATGCAGAATATACAGCCCTTACAGACCTGATGACCAGACTCCACCCAGATGTGATAGGGTAGCTCAACTTTGTTGCAAATGGATACCAGTTCATTCGAAGGCTACTGGAGGGCATATAATCAATTCGATAGCATACCTAGGATAGGTTACCATTCCATCAGCCATAATATACATCCTTACTGCAGCCCTTATACTCACTCCTGTAATAACCTTCCACCTCTTTACCTGTGTGAAAACTTAGGGATAAACTACACATCCCATGAACTTGTTATCGGTATGGCCTGGGTGATGGCTCTTCCTCCGCAGTCAAGTTTAACACCTGGTGAACTTTCATCCGACACGGGAACAGGCATTGTGATCTGGGCAACAAGATTTGCATGAGAGGCCAGGTATGCGGCTTGGGTGCTTTCGTGTAAGTTTAACATCAACAAGTCAAAGTCTGAGGAAACAGATTGTCTTTGACTGTGTTCTGCAGCAATGCCATTTCAAGAACCCTACATAAAAGTTGTGGGTTCTCTCCTGGTTACTCGGGGTTCCTTCACTGTAGCCTTGTGTGCTATTGACCACCCTTCTGCTACCATGCTGCTACCCAACTCTCTGACTGCGAATTGTTTCATCTCTTCCCACTCATCCTCCAGGTTCATGCATCTCTCCATTATATACCTCACTGCTATTGATTTGCCTCGTATTCTGACTGACTGGTTCCCTTCTGCCTTTGACAAGCCTTTCATTTTCCATTTATATGTTTTCCCTTTGTATAGCTGGTCCCTATCCCTCATAGTTGCCCATACTTGAACTAGGCATACATGTTTCCTGAGCTGCTGGTGATTGCAGCTGAGGTGTCTCCCGAACATGTAACAACAAAAGTTATATGTTCTGATCAATCGACTGTGAAGATGGTCATCTCAGAAGTGGGATCATTCCGAGTCCTCTCACCGACTCGAGTGGGTGATTCTCTGGGGCGGCTCAGCATAACCAGTGTGGATCTGGATGTTACTAAATCGATTGGCACATGAATGACAATACCACAGAGATTGTCTGCGGCATACTCTGCGACCATTGCAATATCAGACTGATTGTCATTGGCTGTGATCACATCCCTGGCAGCACGTTTCCACCCAACATTCAGCTCACTAGTGACTTCATTGACTAGACATAGAACTCAAATTCCCCATCGATGAGCATGGGAGGATCAATCACATGTATCATTTAGGGAATGGTCGGAGTGGCCCTGGTTGTTGAGCTGATTGGAAGCACGGATATCACCATGCCAAGGACTCTGGTGTAACTTGCCACCTGTGAAGTTAGCGCCAATAGTCATCGATCGACCTTATGTCAATGCGACATGTCTCATTACTAGATACGATAAACACTCAGTCGCATACGCCCGCACCCACTCGACAACTCGAGCACACGCCACTGTACAACAGGTTCTGAACCCTTGCGTTTAAGAAGGGAACCAACATGCAACACTTCCACTTTTGTTTGTCGAGTGGAAGTCAACATCATCACAGAGGAGCGTCTCCACAAGCTAAGCAATTACCCAACATCCCGCCGTGTATCTGACAGCGGCTGCAGGACGTCTCCCGTTCACTCTGAAAAACTACTATATCTGACGATTGCGATACATGATGAGTTCGACTACGATCACCATCACCAAGTACAATGGCACAAACTATGCCCAATCGGCATCTGAGATGGTCCTACTTCTGGAGCAGAAGGTAGTGTATGGTATGATCCAACGATACAATGACAAGCTGGAACAGCCAGCTGCAAACGCGAACGCCACAGTGAAGGCCGCTTTCAATGACCTGATGAATCGCCATGGTGTTGCCAGATCGACTATCCTGCTGGGCATGCAGCCGAGGATACCTGCGGAATACACGGTCATCGATTATGCAAAAACGCTTTGGGAAAAGATATCATCAGCCTACAAGTCAAAGCTGAAGCTCAACATCTTCGAGAGTAGGCAAGACCATTGGGGCATCAAGCTACAGGTCTGAAGGGATGTCGACAACGACTCATCGCGGATCGATCGGAAGGTTAAGGATTCCATGAGCTGCGCAGGGCCATCGACCACTGGCACAGACGCTGCTGTTATGGACACTGCAAATACAATGGCCAAGATGAGTGAGCAAGAGCACAACTTCCGACTCCTTTGCGGAATCCCAAGGAACGACGAGTGGACAGTCTTCCTGCTGTGAATGATGGAGAAAAACGCCACAATGACCACCACGCCTGAAAAGATCGTCACCAAGCTCGTCGAATAGGAAGGTGGAATCAAGGGTGGGAATGGGCTCGCTCCAGAAGCTCTGCTCTTTGCAAAGAAGGGTGGCAAAGGTGTTAATGGTAAAGCCAGTAAAGGCGGCAAAAGTCCAAAGAGGGATAAGAGAGATCATAAGGGAGACAACGATAGGAAACAGAAGGATCTGCGGAAGTGCTGTCATTGCCAACAGTGAGGGCATATCACCGAGAACAGCTTGAGCAAGCAACACGGTGATCCTCCAAAGTCTGCCTACACTGCGGCAAAAGCATCAACTGAATCATCGGCTACTTGGACTTTCACCACGTTGATCGAGAACTGTTGGATGGTGGCCAGCTCTAACCAATTATCCAGTGATTGGTGCATGAATTGCGGATGCATTACTCACATCTCCACCCATCGATTAATGTTCATCACCTACACAGAATATTCTCCGAATACGAAGAAGGTAATGGGATATGATGGGGTCACATCGTTTGCATCCAGTTATGCGATGGTTAGGACGAATCGCCAGCTGCCAGATGGAACGACGGAAACGATCATACTTCAAGAAGTGGTGCATTTGCCAGGATCATTCAATCTCATCTCATGGTCTCAGATGATGGACAAGGATGATAAAGTCGAACTGGTGAATCACTATGGTCTCAACCTCCACAATCTCCTTGGTAAGTTGACTGCCACTGCACCTCAGGTCGATGGGGGATTCATTCTGGAGTGGGTTCTGGATAGAGCTCCGGAATGGACTGAATACACCAATATCGACCACGACAGCTGCCTGCTGGCAGTTATCAAGACTGCGTATGCATCTCGGCATGATGCAGAGAAGCGGATGTTATCGCACCACTGCTTGGCACACATCGGTCTGAAGGCTTCGGAGATCTTGTTGAGGGTCGTTGGCGAAGCTCCAATTATGACTGGGAAGTGCGATTGCGAGAGCTGAATCAAGTGCAAATCAGCTCGAAAGCCCTTTACTCCGAATGCAACTTCCTGTGACACTGAGCCTCTGCAGCTCGTGCACTCAGACATATGTGGTCCCCTGGAAACGGCCATGCAAGGACCTCAAGATATGCTGCTCTTCATCGACGACACCACGAGGCATACGGATGAGTACATATTCAAGTACAAGTCAGAAGCCCTAGAGAAATTAAAGGAATGGAGGGCTCTCAGGGAAAAGTAGTCGGGCGAGCAAGTGAAGCAATTTGGTACAGTGGTAGGTGCTGAGTCTACCTCCAAGGAATTCGCAGAATGCCTAAAATCTGACGGCATACTAAAGGCAACCACTATGCCCTACACTCCTCAGTCCAATGGAGTCGTTGAACTGGCGAACCGCAGGATCATGGAGCACGTATGATGCATCATGAGCAATGCTTGACTTTTGAAGAAGTGCTGGGCATTAGCAGTCTCAGTGGCAATGTATCTCAACAACGGCACTCCGACACGCTCGGTAGTTGGTTAGACTCTATACAAGGCCTGCCATGGATCCGACAAGAGGCCATCTTTGAAGCATCTCTGTGTGTGCTGATTCTTGGCCTTCGTGCACGTTCCGCAAGAGAAACGAAAGATTCTGGATTACACAGCCACTCTTGGCATATTCATTGGGTACAGCATATCAACCAAGTAGTACTTTGTATACAATCCATTGGCCAAGACGCTTCACCACTCCTGAGATGTGGTATTCAGTGAATGGAAATGGTATACGGCACCAAATGCTGCAGATGAAGCGATCTTGAACGAGCGCCTCCACAGAGATGTCATCAAGGAACCAAAACCCTCAGAGAAGCAGCGAACCAGAGATGAAAGTTCCGAATGTTAAATGGAGAGTCATGAGACAACGATTCGCCTCTGGAGCCTCCGAAGCTAAAGAAGTATTCACAAGAATTGGCTGGTGTTGAGATGTCACTTAGAGATGCATGGAAGCCGCCGGCGAAAGGTAATCGCCCAAACCGCGCCGGCAAGTTGGCCAAGTCTGCAAAATTGGCTCTCGAAGATGAGGAAATTGATGAGATGGTTCCCATCTTCACCGCAGCTGTGATCTCCGACGATCATGAGGATGGCATCGACAATCCAAAGTCTTACAAAGCAGCAACAGAGTCTCCACTCGCCGACAAATGGGATATGGCAATGAAAGCAAAGTTAGATGCAATTGGTCAGCATCATGTCTTTGGAGATTTCGTGGAGCTTCTGGAAGGGAGACAGGCTTTGCCAAGTCACTGGGCATACAAGATCAAGCGGGATGGAGCAGGCAATGTGCAGCGGTTCAAGCCCGGGTTAGTCTGGGGAGGAAATCACCAAATCAAAGGCATTGACTACCAGGCTACATATGCACCGACCGCTCGCTTGGGCCACGTTTCGTAGGCAGTTGGGATCACCACTGAGTACGATCTCGAAAGCCATCAAATGGACGTATTCACGGCTTTCTTGGGAGTTGACTTGGATTAAAAAAACTATATTCACCCACTGCAGGGATACTTTCATTTGCTCCAGCATCGGAGCCGATTCAATGATCCAAGATTAACAAAAACTTTGTGGAAGATGGTACTCTGCTTGAGAAAGTCTCTTTATGGCCTGAAGTAATCCTTGCATGTTTGGTACGGCACTTTTGGGGACTTCGGGATCTCGATTGGTTTCGTTGCATCACATGTTGACGGAGGACTGTTTGTGCTAGAGGATCCAGGTACTTTCATTGCAGCAGTCGTTCTGTAGGTCGATGATCTCCTTATCTTTGCTAACGAGGGCATGATTGGGCAGATCAAGGATCAGATGAAGGTGATGTTCCAGATGGATGATCTCCGGAGTGTCTCCTTCCGTCTTGGCATGAACAATGAACACAATCGCCAGCATCACACGATCGACATCCATCAGCCCAGCTACATTCGGATGATCTTGGTGACATTCAGAATTGACGAGTCCAGGGCAGTTGCCATGCCAATGGAAATGAAGCTTCACACAAGGAAGCCCAATGAAGAAGCCTGCAATCAGAGCATATACCAATCGATGATCGGAAGCCTCATGTGAACGATGACCGCCACTCGGCCCCATGTTGCATATGACATCGGAGTTCTCAGCTGGTTGAATCCTGACCCAAGCAATGAACATATGTTGGCACTGAAGCGTGTGATTCGGTACGTCAACCGCACGAAGGACTGGCGACTGCCTTTTGGAGTCGCACTAGGAGGAGCACTCGGAGGAGCTCTCGGAGGAGCTCTCGAAGGAGCACTCGGAGGAGCACTAGGAGGAACACTCGGAGGAGCACTCTGAGGAGAACTCGGAGGAGCACTCGGAGGAGAACGCGGAGGAGCACTCAGAGGAGCACTCAGAGGAGCACTCGGAGGAGCACTGGGCGGAGCACTCCGTTGTTCAGTGGCGTGTGCTCAAGTAGACGAGTGTGTGCGGGCGTATGCAAATGTGTGTCGATTGTGTCGTATGCAGAAACATGTCGCATCGACATATGGTCGTTCGATGAATGATGGTGCTAAATACAAAATTGCCAAGTTACATCATAGTCCTTGGCACAGTGATATCCGTACTCCCAATCAGCTCAACACTCCTCCAGGATGGTTATCATGTGCGTTTCAAACAAAAAACAGTAAACAACGGAGAAGAGGAGCCAATGAAACATTGTGGATCTCCTCAAAATGAACGTGCCCGATCAATTCACTTTCTGACGGCTTTCCCAATGCAGTTTCCAGTTCCAATTCCAGTATCATTTCTCAGACCAGTACTGCGGTCATTTCCGAGGCCATGTCTGGGGCCATTTCCGACGTCATTTCCGAGGACATATCTGAGACCATTTCTGAGGCCGTTTTCGAGGCCGTTTCCGAGGCCATTTCCTAGGCCATTTCCGGGTCAATTGCGAGGCCATTGCCGAGGCCATATCCGAGGCCACTTCCGAGGACATTTCCGAGGCCATTTCTGAGGCCATTTCTGAGGCCATTTCCGTGGCCATTTCTGTGGCCATTTTCCAGGCCATGCGCAATCCCAATCCCAAATACATTTCCGAGTCCAATTCCAATCATTCCCATCGCAGCACACTGCATCAATCAGGCGGGATTCGGCAGTGGCTTGGTGAAGCAGTCGGCAAGAATCTGAGCAGTCAGTAGTGTTAGCTACGGTTCCATATTTGGAACCGGCTGGTTTTATAGGTCTGCATGGCATGGGCCTTACCACATCAAAAATCAACGATTGTTTATGTATACTGCCCAATTAAGTCCACCAATGTTGATCAGATAATTCAGTGCGTGGTAAGTGAATTATGTAGCTTTGCATGGTGCATCTTTTGGTGGTCTCCAATATTCGATATCTTCAAAACTGGGTAAGCAATGGTGCAAAAACATGGTTTTTGGGCGAAACTCACTGTATTTTCGAAGCCACATGCTGAGTCTTGAAGATATCCCAAATCGGAGACTACCAATCGATGCGCCAAGCAATGCTGCATAATTGACATACCAAGCTCTATATTGTCTAATCAATATTGGTGGACTAAATCAAGGGAACTGTTTGGGAAAAACCAGAACTGAACCGGCACGTTCTGGGTTTTCGTCGACCCGCTATTGTAGGAACAGTCCCGCAATGGAACCGTTGCTAACACTAGCAGTCGGTATGTAGCTCAAGTCGATCTTTTCATCTCTAGCCATCTCCACAGCAAGAGAGTACTTGGTTGCAATGTGTGCAACTGCAGTTCTGTGGTGGATTCTGTTTTTGATGCTCGCGATCAGTGGCTGTGAATTGGACAACACGTGAGGGATAGTCGGGATGCCAATTTCATTCAAGAGGTGCGAGATCTGTGTGACTCTGATGCACCCTACTCCAAAGGAATAGTATTCGGCATCGTTCGTGGACTGGGCTGTCGACCCCTTCCTTCTCGATCACCAGTCGACCGCTCCTCGAATGGTGGTGACCAGTCCACTTGTCGATAAATCGTCACGTGGGCATCCAGCATAGTCCGAAAGGACATAACATTTAACTGCACCATGTCTGTCTTTTCAGAGTCCACCTCTGAGTGCTCCTCCGAAACGCACAAGCCGGACGTTTGCGACATTGAGGTACCGAATCACGTGCTCCAGTGATACCATATGCTCATCGCTTGGGTCGTGATTGTACTGGCTTAGAACTTCGATGGCATATGTGATATTGGGCCGAGTGGCGGTCATCATGTACCTGAGCCGTCCGATTGTTGATTGGTATATGGTCGGATTGTGGGCTTCTTCGTCGCGCTTCTTCTTGTGAAGCTCCCTCGCTATTTACATGGCATGTGGTCTGGCCACATCGATTTTGATCTTCGCCAAGATCGACCAAATGTAACTGTGCAGATGGATGTTCATCGCGTGTAGCTCCCGAGTGTGTTCGATGTTCATGCCGAGATAGAACAAGACACTCCCAGGACTCTGCAGCCAGAAGCTCATCTTCATCGGATCGTTGATCTTCCCAATCAAGCCCTCATTAGTAATCATGAGGAGATCATTGACATACCAAACGACTACCACACTCACTATGCCTTGATCCTCAAGCATGAACAGTCCTCCGTCGACACACTCTGCCACAAACACAATCGAGATCACGAGGTCCATTAATGTGGCATACCAAATATGCGAAGACTGCTTCAGGCCACACAGACACTGTTGCAAGCGGAGTACCATCTTCCACAATGTCTTTAATCTTGGATCGTTGTATCAGCTCCCAGCTTGGATGAAACAAAAATATCCCTGTGGTAGGTGCTTAGAGATCTCGTCTTCAAAGGCAACTCCCAAGAAAGCTGTGCATACGTCCATTTGATGAATCTCGACATCGTACGTTGTGGTGATTGCAAGTGCCACTCTAACGTGGCCCAAGTGAGTAGTCGGTGCATACGTAGCCTGGTAGTCGATGCCCATGATTTGGTGATTTTCTCCACAGACTTGCCTGGCCTTGAACTGCTGCACATAGACTGGTCCATCGTGCTTGGTCTTCTTTACCGAATGACTTGGCACAGCCTTTCTCCCTTCCGGAAGGTCCATGACATCTCCAAAGACTTGATGCTGAACAATTGCATCTAACCATGATTTCATCGCCGTATCCCATTTCTCGGTGAGCCGAGACTTGGTTGCTGCTTTGTATGACTTTGGATCGTCCATCCCCTCATCATGATCATCGGAGATAGCAGCTGTAACGTGAATCAGAATCATGTCCTCAAATTGCTCACCTTCGAGACCCAATTGTGCAGTCTCGGCCACCGTAACCTTGCCAGGGCGGTTTTGGCGACTACCTTTGGCCGGCGGCTCCCATGTGTCTTCAAGTAATGTCTCAACGCAAGCCAATTCTCATGACTGCTTCTTTGGCTTCAGAGGCTCCGGAGGTGGATTGTCGTGCAGTGACTCCTCTGTTTGACCTTCGGTTGGTTGCATCTCTATGGGTTTGGGTTCCTCGCCGACGTCTCTGTAGAACAGCTCGTTCAAGATAGATTGATCTGCAGCATTCGGTACTGTGTAGCGGTTCCCTTCCCTCAATATCACATCTCCAGACCAGTGAAGGGTCTTGGCCAATGGGTTGGACACGATGTAGTGTTTGGTCGATATGCTGCACCCAACGAACATGCTGGGAGTTGATCTGTAATCCAGCCTGTTTTGTTTCTCTTTCGGAATGTGAACGAAAGCGAAGCATCCGAACACATGCAGATGCATTGAAGATGTCTTTCTTCCGGATCAATGCCAGGCCTAGTAGGGAGTCTTACCAACCACTGCACATGTCGGAGTGCAGATCTTGAAACTGACTGCGACTGAGACTACAAATACCCAGTACTTCTTCAAATGTGCGTCATCGTCCAGCATGCATAGTATGCGCTGCATGATCATACTGTTGGCCGGTTCGATGACTCCATTAGACTGAGGAGTGTAGGGCATAGTCGTTTCCTACAAGATCCCTTCTGATTTTACGCATTCTGCGAACTTCATGGAGGTGTACTTAATCCCTACATCTCTACGAAATCACTTCACTTGCTTGCCCGACTCCGTTTCAATAACAGCTTGCCATTCTGTGAATTTCTCCAGGGCTTCCGATTTGTACTTCAATATGTACTCGTCCATATGCTTAATGGCAGTGTCAATGAAGAGCAGCATACATCGACCTTCTGTGATGGCCGTTTCCAGCGGACCACATATGTCCGAGTGCATTAGCTGTGGAGGCTTTGTGGCACGGGAAGTTGTGTTCACAGTAAAGAATTTTATCGTCGATTCGGATTGTATTGAACTCTCGCGATCGCACTTTGTGGTTATTTTCGGAGCATAGGTTATCGTCCGCAAGATCACCAACACCTTGAGACTGACGGGTGCCAAGCGGCGGTGCAATAACATCGGCTTCTCTGCATCATGCCGAGATGCATGCCCAGTCATCTTATATGCCAGCAGGCCGATGCCTGGTTTGATGTTGGAGTATTCGGTTGATTCCTGATCCAGAACTCGATCCAGCATGCATAGCCCATCCACCTGAGATCCAGTGGCAATCTACTTGCCATGGCGATTGTACAGGTTGAGACTGTAGTGATTCATGTGTTCGACTTTGAGGTCCCTGTGCATGTTCTGAGGCTGTGTGATGCGATTAAATGACCCTGGCAAATGCACGACTTCTTGAAGTATGATCGTTAGCGTTTTTCAATCTGGTAGTTGACAAATCAACCCAACACTTCTATATCTAGATGCAAATAATATGACGCAATTGTATCCTCTTACCTTCTTGGTATTTGGAGGAGATTCGGTGAAAGTGAAAAACATTCAGTGATGGCCAGAGATGTCAGTCCTGCATGCGCAATCGATGAACCAATCACTGGATACAGCGGTTGAGCTAGCCGCCATCCAATAGATCGCGATCGAAGTGGTGAGAGTCGAAGTAGACGATGCTTCAGTTGATGCATTGGCTGCAGTGTCGACAGCCTTTGGAAGATTGCCGCTTTGCTTGCTCACCCAATTTTCAGTGATATCCCCTCTCCGTTGGTAATGAAAGCACTTCCGATCATCCTTCTCTTTCCTAACGTCCTTATCATCTCTCTTATCCCTCTTTGGACCTTTACCGCCTTTGCCACGCTTCTTTGCAAAGAGCAGAGCTTGGGGAGCGAGCCGATTATCTCTCTGGATTGCAGCTTCCTTTTCGTTGAGTTTGGTGACGATTGCATAGGGGGTGGCTGTCATCGTGGGATTTTTGTCCATCATGAGCTTCTAGAAGACTTTCAACTTGTCGTTCCTTGGGATCCCACAATGGAGTTAGAAGAGGTGCTCTTGATCAGTCAACTCGGCCATTGTCGTTGCAGTGTCCGTATCGGCAGCATCAGTGTCAGTGGTTGCTGGCCCTGCGCAGACAGTGTAATCCTTGACCGTCCGATCGATCTGTGATGTGTAGTTGTCGACATCGCCACAGTCCTGTAGCTTGACGCTCCAAAGGTATTCCCTCATCTTGAAGATGTTGAGTGTCAACTTTAACAGGTAGGCTGAGTCAAGAGTTTCCCAAAGCATCTTCACATTGTCGACGACCATCTATTCCGCTTGGATCCTCGGCTCCATGCCCAGTAGCATTGTGGATCTGGAAACCCCATGTTGATTCATCCTGTCTTTGAAAGCAGCCTTCACTGCAGCGGTCAAGTTTGCAGCTGGCGTTTCTGGCTTGTCATTGTATCCTTTGATGATACCATACACTCGCTTCTGCTCGAGAAGTAGGGCCATCTCGGTTGCCCATTGTGCATGGTTCGTGCCTGTGTACTTGGTGATGGTGATAGTGGTCGAACTCATCCTATAATGAGATGCTATATCTTGTATCACAATCGTCAGTAATCGTAGTCTCTCATACTGTATGGGAGACGTCCAGCAGCCACTGTCACAAACACGGCGGGATGCAGGTTAATTGCTTAGCTTGTGGAGATGCTTCTCCATGACGATGTTGACCTCCAATCGACACAACAAAATGGCATTGTTGATATTCGGTTCTCATTTCAATGCAAGGGCTCATAACCTGTTATTCAGTGGCATGTGCTCGAGTAGTTGAGTGTGTGCAGGCGTATGCGAAGGTGTGTCTAATGTGTCGTGAATAATGGCATGTCGCATTCATATATGGTCGATCAATGACCAATGGCGCCAACTACAAAATAGCCAGGTTACATCATGGTCCTTGGCATAGTGATATCCGTACTCCCAATCAGCTCAACAAATATCTTTCTTGCAGCCGGAGTTTTGGAAGTAACTCATTTGACTTGAAGAACTGACACCATTGTTGGGTTTGGCAGTAGTCGAAAGGTGAACATGCTGGTTTCTTTTTTTTGACCAGCTAGGATAGTGTAATCTAGTTGGCAGCTTCCAAGGACTTTGTTGTTTCTAGTATCCAGAGCCGGTACCATGTTTTGCAGTGCTTTTGGAGCCTTTGGGGTCATTGGAGTAATGTTGTCTGTGGGATCTGCTTTGGCCGTTTACTCGCTGAATGCAACCGCATTCCTGATAGTTTGCTCTCTCTGGTTGCTACCACTCAGTGAAACTAGTGGAACATCTTCAACAATAGGTACCAACTGATAATTGCCCCTGGGCACCTTGTTCAGCTTGTTCCTCCTGCCCTCCTCAATGGAATATGGTGTCTGGGTATGTACAACTGCTGACCATTTTTCTCTTTCTCCCTCCTCTAGACGTGTGTCTCTCTCATCCTCAGTTACACTATCCACTTCTTCTTCCCCACTGCTTTCTCCTTGTGCCACTACATGCTCTTCATTCCGATTGCAGAATTCATCAATACAGTATCCATTGCCAACTTCCTGACCATCTCCCCATTCTGCAGACCGACCAGAGTGGTACTCATCAATTTCCAAAAACTGTCAAGCAATCCCTGAGGTAACAGTAGTAACTTGCGCAATGGCCCTCTGACACTGCTGTGTACATGCACCATGCTCCGGCTGAGGTTACTGATGTGCAGCTATGTTGGCTACTCCCGGGCCCCGATGCCTTTGTTGAGTTGCCTTCTGGGTGTACACCTGCATTGGCAATATTGTTCCCTCTGGTAACTATCCCGATGTCTCTTTTTGTTCTCTCTCTGTTCGTCATATCATTCATCTTCCATGTGGATTGAGATGGGCTATACCCATTTTAGAATCAGTGCGCACATTGGCACAGAATGTGTACACTTATCATACCTCAGCGGACAAGTTTTTGAGTTCACAAGCATCCCACTGGTAATGAATATAATTGGGTCCCAGTTGGTAGTATGCTGGTCCCTTTGCTTAATTCTGACATCTGATGTTCATTGGTGTACGCTGAGGTGGAGGGTCTGCTTGGAGAACATACTCCCTGGTAATCTGGTAGCCTCTGTATAAGTGGTCAGTCACTTTACACTGCAGGAAAGTCCAAGTGACGGAGGACAATAACATATCATCTATTTTCGTGTCGATTGTATTTTCAACTTGGGCAATGGGACCATCCTCCATATATTGCACCAGCGCTGTGTTTTCTTCTCCAGGAATGGCCAGAATGTTCACAAGTACTGCCATTCGTGTGAACTGATCCCCACATTGAACTTATTACGGAGAGTCTCCTGGCACCACATGTGATCAGGCCCCCTCCAAGAGGAATAGGACGTCTGCTATCACACACTTGTCAAGGACATGCTTTGGGAGTTTGTCAAATCTGAACTGTGAGGGGTCTCTGGGTTCAAGTTGGAGTTATAAGAGTACATTTACAATCATATCTCGTGAGAGGATTCGGACCAACATTTCCAGCTGTGAGTACTCGCCCAAGGCTCCCTTGTTGATGTTACTGCAGCTGAAGATGCTGTAGGCGAGGATCCAGGATATCGCGCCAGTATTCCCACGCTTCAGGTGTTCGTTGCATAGTTGGTCGTTGTTCAATCCCATATACACATCAACTCTGCTATCAGAGTAGTGGAAGACATGTTTCAGTTTCCCCCTCCACAGCGCCCATCCCTGCTTCCAATATCCGCTATTCACGTTGATTGTCTCCTGGATTGTGTCAGAGCAGTAATTTTGGAATGTTGTGATGAGATCCTACACTGCAGGGTCAGTTGCGGTCCGAAATGACAGTGTTTCGTATACTTCAGTGAACTCCACACAATCCACTCCACTCCAGACTGTGACACCTAAAGTTCCTGGTAGTAGAATTTGCCTCAATTGTTTAGCGATGGGAAAAGCAAATGACACGATGTGTTGCCTTTGATCATGTCCATATCTGGATGAGATGCTGGCAGAAGGTCCAGTGCAGGCAGAAGAGCTGAAATTGGCAGCGAATCTGACATGACTTGTAACTCCCGCTCGCAACAAACTGGCACAGCCACTGGAAACGGTGGTAGCAGAGGTTGATAGACGGTACTTAGTTGACATTCGGTTCAGTACAGTTGGAGCAGTTGGGAGATAGAACAGTTGTTCAGGTGGCAAATTGGCAGCTGTCGGTGATCTATGGTCAATTGCGAGTTTGTGGGTGTTTGGAAGGGGAGTCGGGTCAGTGGACACTCTTTTGAGGTGAGCTCTTGGTTTTGTTCTTCACTTAGTCCAGCTTCAATCACTCCCACTGTCTTCTCTCATCGGCACCTGCCTCATCCTCCAGCTCTTGTGTTTTAATCACTGCAACTGCCAGTCACAACTTCCCACATCTTCAGTAGCACTCTCCCCTAGTTTTGGCAACGGTTCCAGACTGTCACTTTCGGTCCGGGTCCGGGTCACAACTGAACCATTGCCACATTCGTTGTCCCGGTTGCCAGTACACCCGAAATGTCGACTCAGGTAAGCTTCGATGGAAATGTCCCATCCCGTCTCAATTGGGTGGGTTGTCAACTGGTCACCCAGTGGGTCCATGTATAGGTTCATATAAGGCGCTTGTGTTTGCAGAGTGATAATACTGTCTTATAAAAATCGTGTATTAAACAGCAAATAATATGTTTTTGCATGTTTTGCAGTTGACGATATCGATTATTTTTGAATCCATGCTTTTCCTTTGATAGATTGTATTTTTGCCTACCTTGGCAGTCAAAAAATCTGTTATGTGCTCGACTATGTGCGCGATGGCTTGATTACCAACAATGCAACACCAAAAATTGTTGACACAATGTTCACGCTCATTTTCTAGATGCGGCAGGGAGCGTGACGCTGTTTTTTTTGCCCCTAAAGGCTAACAATATCTCTTCAATGGATGTCTGCAACGAATCAGAACTTAGATTACCCAAGATGCAATGCTAAAAATCATTCACGCTCGGTTGACGCTCAATCTCAGAATGAGGCTGTGATGATGTAGCTGTCTCTTTTGCCTATGAAAGCTGCCAATACATCGGTTATACCTAACAGACCAAAAGACTATTCAATTACCATGCTTACAAGACCAAAAATTGTTCATGCTCTGTTGATGCTCATTTTAATATATTGTCCATTCAACATCTGCTGCCATTGATAATTATTTTCATAATGTTTTGAACATATTGGTTGTCTTTCTGACAGAGTGAGACTCGGCCCTGTGGCAAAGCCGGGCCCAGTAATATTCTTGCACTGTTCACACTCATACTATCAAAAACTTTATATCTTGCCAAAAGAATCATTGCACCTGCTATGCATTTGTTTATCAACCGATAGTTACAAGCAACTGCTCACCATTCCCTCATAATGTATCTCTAACTGAAACTCTCCGTAAAGCTACATAAATTAGCTGGTGAAACATACTGACGCATTCTGTCCTACTTTTTCATGAATCCCATATTTCTCCTCGTTTCCATCATATTGACTGTCAGCAACCCCTTGTCGGCCTATCTCTTTGACTCCCATGTTGTCTGAAACAATCCAGGAACAATCAGTGAGGCACTCAGATCCCGCTTGTCTCAGCATTCCGGATCCTCGATGCCTCTGTCCCGCTCTATATCAGGTTCGACATCTGCCGTGCAATCGTCATCTCTGTCATTTGCATTATCCAAGTCGCTATTCCAGTGTGCCCAATTTTCGGTTTCTGAAATGGTTTCAGGTGCAATATCCTCATTACTTTTGACTGGATGATGGTCGATTGGTCTGATAAGGCGGATATTTCATATTTGAGTTCGTCCTCCAAAGAGGTTCTTTGCAGACAAAGCTAGTGGCAAAGGTGATCGTTCCGACAATTTAAATGCAGCGGCACCATCATGTTCAATGAGTGACCAGGATGCTGTGACAATCTCTTCCGTGTTCGAAATATATCCTACGTCTGTAATTTGCTTATTCTGAGCGCAAGATTCCTTCTTTGTAGCATGTTCGTTTTTGCTGCCCTGTCACATCTCCAAAAAGTTGTGGGCCTTGGCCATTCTGTGTAATTTTGTTTCCTCTGCCTCTCAGTACATTTCCGAGTCATTTTCTGTGATCATTGTATCTAATGCTGGGTCATTGCCTGCCAATATCCCGATATTGGCTTGAGCAAACTGCCTTACGATAACTTCCTCGCGAAGGGTCACGCCTGTGGTCTCTGACTGCCTCCAGCCGATAACGTCTCGCCCAAGGGAAAGACAGGCTTCCACTTTGACAGCATGTGGTATGACGGAGAATATGTCTCATGCCACATTAGAGAGATTGACATTCTTTGAGTGCATTTCATCTTGTTGTCACCACCAGTCAGGGATATCCGGCAGCCCAAATGTAGTGCCAATCTCGATTGGGTCCCAGTGGTAATCATTGGGATTTGGATTAATTTGCCCACATTTGTTTGTTGATTCAGGCAGTAAATTCAAATGGAGCGTGGTGGCGGTCAATAAGTATACTGCGCATTGGCTCTGTCGGAGTGTCCTTTCAGCCACATCGTTTGGCATTTAGTATTATTTATCATCGCTGGACAAATCGTAAGGATCAAAGGAAGATTGCCTGGATTCTGAAGCCGTTGCAGAGGGGAACAGAGTGTTGCTCAGTATGCTTTCAGGTTTAATGATTGGCACACGTCTATGTTTGGCACACTTTTCATTCTCCACATACTTCTGAACTGCCTGTTGGTATTGGGAAGGATAGAAGGTCTCGTCCTCAGGATTGATATCCATTCCCTTGTCCCACTTCCTGAACGATCGCAACTTGCGGGATTGATCAAGGATATGTCCAGAACTGTGAACCATACCTGTCGTTGGACTAACTTCGCTGAAATGATTTGACAGTCTCCGTCGCATCCCCTTCACCATGAAGTACAAGTCTTCGTTCCATGGAGTCTTCTTCTTGCCCAAAGGTCACATAACGCCATGCCTATAATCGAACATGTCATTGTGGACTGTGATAACGTGATGCAATGTGACCGTATATCTCTCAAATCTCCACAGGGTCCAGTATCGGAATGGCCTCGAACCTTCCATAATCTACTTGACGATGGTCCATTCATCCTGTGTTGTGAAGAGTGGCCGGTTTTCACTGTATTTTGGATTGTGGAGCCACTCCAGGGTGAATTCTGGTAATCGTTAGGCTCCCTCAAGCAACTCCAGTGTCCAATTCCAAAGAGTCTTCACATCCAGAATAGGTAGTACCGTGATGCGGAATGTGGCTTTGTGACAGTAAATGAAGTCGTTTCGACAACCAGGTGTTGGTGTAATCAATATAGCCAGTATTCTCTGCGTTATGAAAGTTTGTTTCAGAACTTTCAAAATATCTTGAAATACTTACTTTCTCAATGATGTTTGCTAAATCAGGTCTCATGGCCGACACTATGTTGATTCTAGGATTGCCCTCTTTTCGAAGTCTTTGACTCTTCCCAGTGTCTATGCTTTCATTCTCTCCAAATTGCTGATCGCGCTGATAAGCTTCCCAAAACCTGGTGTGGCTTTTTACCACAAGGCTGCTCACGAATGCACCTAAAGCCAGCTGTATGACGTGTGCCATGGATGCTATGTGGTTCCTCAATGCAGGCCAATTGATTCCGGAGGCCTCAAGGGTTGATTGTACGTCACAAGTCATCATGTTATGTGAGCAAGCATCATCAGTCAGAATTCGAAGCAAACGGCCTTCAGTAACCTTAACACGATCAATAACGCCCTTCAAATGTACTGCTTGCCTTGCACCAGTATATTGACACTTGACCTATCATGCATATTTAGGTTTCGAAAAAGGAACAGAATAGGCGATCGACCTTATAGGAAACAGGTTGTACATCTCGCAATGCCCAATTGGGATCCAGATTGTAAGCACTGACCAACGTGATGGCTAGTTTGTTCGTTGATGACCACCCATACAATGCTAAACTAACTTTATTTTGTCACAGCAATTGCTTCATAATTGCATCCATGGTCAATCGGTATTCTCTCCGGCAAATGTTGCTAAGGGTGGTTGTGGACAGCAGCACTAGGTCATTTCGTAATGCATTATAAGACCTTCATAGCTCCATATTTGATATTCTGTTCCATGCAAGATGAGCCAAAACAAATCCTAAAATGAGGTAGCAATTCCACATGTCTTGGTGAAATTTGGAAGTTTCATAGTCCTTCGCTGCCAGTTTGGAGCATTTAATCTGTCAATTCAGTTATTATGGATCGAACCGAAACATGCAATATTAATTTCCTTTGCAAACATACTATTGTAATTTCTCGACTTCCTTTTCTCCACAGGATGACCAAAGCTGTATCATCGGCTGTTGAACTTTTCAATTCAGCAGAATCCGACTCTGTTGATTCGTTTCATTTGGCGATGTGAGTCTTTGCAAGCACGTGTTTAGCGATTGAGCTGGTCCCATGTTGGAAGAATGATGAAGACCTTGATGGGAAATGATACATATGATACCAGGGCTACCGGTCTCCTCTATTCCGCAGTGCAAATAAAATGGCCGCAGAGGAGCATGTCTAGAATCATGCCAAGCAATAGGACATTTCGAGCTTACATTCATTGAAGCCCACCAACAATCGAGGATGATTTGCATTGTAAGTGTCACGGCTCGGGATATGAGTTATGGGTTGCAAGGTACAATGGAATAGTGTCGGGTGCACGGAAAGAATTTATATTATTGAAAGGCGGAGATGTTGAGAGATGCAGAGATAGTGTAGGAATGTAGTAAGATGGTGGCGGTATTATCAGTTATGATGAGGAAATGAGTTGAGGTGTCGCGATGTAGGCCTGAATGCCATGGTTATATTGATAAGGAATTGTATTGATGGCGTGTATGATCATGGTAGGATATTCGGATAGTACATCTGAGCATGGAAGGATATTCGGATGTTACATTGGAGCATCAGAGATGATTCGATGGTGGCAGACGAGGTGTATATAAAGACAGGTTGTTTGGTGTTGAAGGATTTCGATTTCTTTTCACTTTACTCGTTCTCTTGATGAGCAAAGCAAGTACGAGTTGCAACCAGCTCTGATTCTTGTCTTGGCCTGATTCCCTGGCTACGAACATCAAAGCGTCTTGTCCCAATTACGATATCACATCAATTTTACCTATATCGCCTGTGCCTGACCCCGCCCATTTCATTAGAATGAGTCTTGTGTAATACACCTGATATTCAATGTACTGTCAACACTGTTTGACAGCTGGTTTTGATCCTGTTTGGTATTACTGTGAAAATACTGACAGTTCTATCTCAATCTGCTATTTGTGCAGCTCCGACTTTACGGAACTCGATGAGCCTGCACCCTTCGAATGGCTGTAGGTATTGCAACAAACAATGTTTTGTCTCCTGGTGGGTATGTCTCGGACCCAACCATCAGTGGATTCACGTTTGTGTTCATTGGGTTGACGAGTGACCATGACTTACGGGATGTTGAGTGGACTTTGAGTGCGGTCATCACCTGGAGTTAGGGTTGAGCGGCACCGCCGCATTCACTCTACTTCTTGTGTACGTGTCAAATAGATGAATAGACAAGTCAATATACGCATCACCAATTTGGCAGCTGCACCATAAGTCGATGTACGCTTCCCTCTGCGCCAGGCTTGGTCCAACAGGGTATGAGCCCAGTCGCATCGTATTTTTGGTAATGATGCATCGCGACTTACGGAGGAATGCGACTCTCGGAAGACACATGGCCTGATGTGCAGTGGAGCATTATTGACGGTTTTGACATTGACATACTCACGATGACTTCTACCGCCAGATCGATTGGAAAGTTGAATGGGTCGAACTACATGCAATGGTCAGGGGAGATGGCGCTTCTCTTGGAGCAAAAGCAGCTCAACGGTAAAATCACAGGGGAGGATGAGTGGCCCGAGGATCCAGCAGAGCAGGATGCAACCTCAGCTGAGAGCTTGGCACATAAGGCTGCTGTTAAAGATTGGGTGAAGCGACATGGTACAGGGCAATGGACGATCCTGCTCGGAATGGAGCCGCAGCTGCTGGCATCGTACATGGAGATCACAGATGCGCGGACACTTTGGGAGAAACTGGCGACAGCATACAACGCATAGTTGAAGTTCAATGTCTTTCAAGTCTGGCAAGAGCTGTTAGGGATAGGGCTTGAGGATTGTGACAATGTTGACACTTATACCCAATCGATTGACCAGAAGGTGAAGGACCACAATCTTTGTTTGGAGCCATCCACATCGGATGTGAAGACGTTGGCGAAGATGACTAATGAGGAGCATGTGTTCTATCTCCTGCTCAGAATACCAAGGAATGATGATTGGCAGTTGTGCCTTGAATTGATGATGGACAAGAACGCGACTGCAATGCTCACGCCATATGAGATTGTGATCAAGTGGGTCAAGAACGAGGCCACTATCAAGCGTCAGAATATCCTAGGGTAGGATGCCCTACTGTTCGCAAAAGGAAATGCCAAAGGCAATGGCAAACGCAAATGCAAATGCAGGAAGAGCGGTAAAGTTGATGAGAGTGACAAGGATGAGGATCGCAAGAGCAACCCGACCTGTCATTATTGCCATAAGGAGGGGAAGTAGCCACTGCTGAACAGAAATTGCGTGAAATTCAACCAAAGAACAGCAAATTCTCTCACTACGATGCTGAGTTCCAAGTCATTGCTGTGGACCAGGATTGGAACCCTTCGGTACTATGAAATGCTTTACGAGAGGGGTTGTCCGAATGATTGAAGGACTGCTTCATGTACAATGATCTGCCGGAGGAACTTCCTGCCTTCGGGACGGTGTGTCAGAAGTGGGATTACCAGATCCGATAACGACAGGCGGAGAAGACAGCACAGAATCCGGGAAGAGTGACAGATGATGCCTCTTTCCCCAGACCTCCGGCCCCCACAAAGTATCCCGCAGGAGCTCCCGCTGGAACAGTGGCATGATATACTGGACCAGTGCCGATGGATCTCAGCGCAGGCAGAAGGAGGATTTCTGCGGAAGAGAGGGCACAAGGATTTACAGAGTAGAGATGTTTGAACTGTGGTGGGTATAACCACAGCGCAGCAGAATGCACGGCAAGGAAGAAGGCTAAGACGTTCAAGGTGGCTGGAGCGGTGGTAATTCAAGTAGGAACCTGGACAGGTTCTGAGGAATTGGGAAATGATCAAGTCAATCGAAGAAGGATTGCTCTTCAGTTGATTGGAAAAGTACTGTTTTAGATGTTTTGAAATGATTTGGAATTTCGCATTTAACAGTTAGCAAGGTGGAGGTATTGGAAGAATCAATGGAAGTGAAAGATTCAGTTATAACCTGTAAATTGATTGTGAATGACCAAGAGATATCTAGGCACATGCTGATCGATTGCGGAGCTACAGGCATTGCATTTTTGGAACAAGATATTGCTCGCCTACATCAAATACCACTTCGAGAATTGAAAGAAATACATGTTGAGGTCATTGACGGAAGACCTATTGAATCTGGGGAGATTCCGCATATAACCAAAGTAGGGATGATGATTCATAATCATAAGGAACCGTTACCTATGTTCGTTACAAGGTTAGGACTTTATCCAATTGTCCTTGGAATCCCCTGGTTACGATTACATTATGTCGCAGTACGGTTCACATCTACTAGTACGGTTACTTTTGGTTCATAACACAGCACGACACATTGCCATGATGAATCGGTTACGGTACAATGGGTCATGGAGGGACCCCCGGAACCGGACTATCCTCAGAATGGGGGAACATCCGAACCACAGATATGTCCATAACAACCATTCCGATGGAATATCTTGATGATTAATGGATCTTCATTCCTTCAAACCGTTCAGAAAGGGAAGCTTATGCTGTTCAAGGCATCTCTTTATGATATTAATAAAGCCATTGCAGCAAAGGATCATAGGGAACGACCCCTGGAAGAGATTGTTCCCGAACAGTATCATGAGTTTTTACCTTTCTTCAATGAGGTTTTGGCTGACTGCCTGCTACCACTTCAACCAGGCATCGATCATGAAGTACGCCTGAAGGAAGGCGAGATACCAATGTGGGGCCCCCTCAATTCAATGTCAAGGGCCAAGTTAGTCGTACTTAAGGAATGGCTGTAAGGGAATATGTCATAGAGATTTTTCCTTCAGTCATCATCGCCTTTTGCGGCACCTGTTTGTTTGCAAAGAAACCGGATGGACGGCTACAATTTTGCATTGACTATCGGGATATCAATAGCAAAACAATTGACAATAAGTATCCCCCCCCTTGATACGAGAGACTGTGAATTTGTTTCGAGGGGATAAGATCAATACAAAACTGGATCTCCGTGCAGCTTATTACCTGTTACGGGTTAAAGATGGGGATGAACATAAGCTAGCCTTCATGACCAATTATAGGGTGTTCAAACTAACGGTTATGCAATTCGGAACACTGAATGCTCCTGCAGATTTCCAAGGATATATCAATAATACCGTAGGGGAAGCTCTGGATGATTTTGCTTCGGCTAACTTGGATGATATCTTAATCTATAGCAATTTGGAAGAAGAACATGTGGAACATGTTAAATGGGTTATGCAACATCTCTTGAAAGCTGTCCTATATTTGAAGCCAGGGAAATGTGAATTTCATAAGGAAACTGAGGTAGTTGGGGTTGATTATATTGAGAAAAGAAATATCAATGGATGAGGATAAGGTTGAGACAGTGCAAAATTGGAGCCGGGAGAAACGAACAAACAATGGCAGGTTGAATAACCTATTTGAAGTACAACAATTTCTCAGATTTTGCAATTATTAACAACGGTTTATCCCTAAGTATCCCGACAAAGTGGAACCATTGACAAGGTTCACAACACAGGATGAACCATGTGTATGGGAAGCAGAACAACAATTGGCATTCAGAACAATGGTAACGGCCTTTACAACTGCACCTGTTCTCCGCCATTTCGACCATGCGAGGGAGGTTATTATTGAGACAGATGCCTCTGGATATGTGTCTGCAGGACGTTTTTCACAGTATGATGATGATGAAGGAGTGCTACATCCTGGGGCATAATTGTCAAAGAAACATACACCGGCCGAATGAAATTATGATATATATGATAAGGAACATATGGCAATTATTAAGGCACTTGAGGAGTGGAGACAAGAATGCAAAGGGGCCACATACCCCGGTCAGCTGCTAACTGATCTAAAGAACATTCAGCATTTCATGACAAAGAAGATTTTAAACTGACGACATGCACGATGGTCGGAGTTTTTAACTAGGTTCGACTACCAGATAGTCTATTGACCAGGGAAATCGAAGGGGAAAGCAGATGCTTTGACGAGGAGGCCGGGAGACCTCCCTCTGGGGGGGGATGAAAGATTGAATCATATGGAGCGGGTGGTTCGAAAGCCGCAGAACCTACCAGAACAATTGCGTTTGTTGGCGGAGAGCCCACCCGCCCTGGGCCATCCCTCTATTTCATATCCCATGCCTAAGGCATATGAAATTGACCCACTGCCACGAAGAATACTGGATGCAATTCGAAGGAAGAGTGGATCACAGGAGATTACCATTGCGGCGTGTATAGTGCAAGAAGGACTGACAAGGTATAGAGGAAGTTTATATGTACTGGATGATGATGAGTTTGACCTATGTGTCATACAGAAGCATCACAATAAAGCGCTAGCAGGACGTCCATGAATGGGAAAGATATTCGATGTTCTTGATTCAGAGTTTTATTAGAAAGAAATACGAAAAGATGTCGACCGGTATGTACCGGACTGTCAACATTGCCAACGGCCCTGAAATTCACGACATTCAACCTTGGGCATTCTCCGGCCATTACCTGTACCGGATAAACCATCTTAGGATATTTCACTGGATTTTGTAGCGGAATCACTGGAGTGTGAAGGGTTTGATGCAATATGGGTAGTAGTGGATGGGCTTTCAAAATTGCGACATTTTATCCTCTGCCATACGTCTAGAGATGCCCTGAGGCTGGCGGAGTGATTTTTGTCAGAAGTGGTACGCCTTCATGGACTCCCACTGAGAATTATTTCAGCCCGAGTGCCACAATTTGCATCAACCTTTTGGCCACAGGTGTGCAGGCGGTTGGGGATCGATCGAAGGATGTCGACAGCATTCCATCCACAAACTGATGGACAGACGGAGCAAATGAATGCTAGTATGGAACAGTATCTCTGGAGCATAAGAGATGATTTGAGGGTGGCAGACAAGGTGTATTTAAAGAGAGGTTGTTTGGTGTCGGAGGATTTACTTTTCTTCTCTCTTTATTCGTTCTCATGTATACCAGAGCAAGTACGACTTTGAACCTTCCCTGATTCTTGCCTTGTCTTGATTCCCTCAATACGAACTTTGAAGCGTCTTGTCCCAAATGCGATATCACATTACTGTTACCAATATCACCTTCACCCGACCCCGCCCGTTGCAGTATGGTCGCTCAAATCATGAATAACAAGAGGTTCATTTTTGGAAGAGATCATAACCTGTAGCCATGAGGTATTTAAAGATTTTGAATCCGACATCGCGTTAAGAATTTGGTATAGGGGTAATCCGATGCAATAGACTACCACAAGTTTCATTTTAGTACAGTAGAATGCGAGTTCTTAAATATCCACTCCAGAGCTTCAAGCAAAAAGAGTCAGATCTGTGAGACAGTGCATGCATATTTGTGAAGTTGTATACAAAGACATATTGACAAGGCTGACTGCGTAAAAGTCAATTTAGGAACAATGCAATGCAGTTCATGGCTGTGTAGCTTATTGAGCCCCAGCAAAAATTGTTGACACTCCGTGGGAGCTCAATTGTAGGAGGTGGATGCGATATTGTAAATACCATTTTTGTCAATACAGACAGCCGATAAGTTGATTATAGGTTAACGCCCTTCAATGGCCGTTAGATTATCCAAGATGGAAGACCCAATCTCCTAGACACTCCGTTGAAATTCATCTTTATGAGGTGGCAGCGAAATCATCACTAGCATTTTTGCCCATAGAGGCAACTGATACATTGATTATGGGTCAATGCCGATTTACAGAGCTTTGAGTATGCGTGATGCAAGACCAATAATCTTTGACACTCCGCCGACGCTCAGCTTTAGGAGGTGGTAGTGATATCATCTGCAGCATTTGACCTTATGAAGGCGGCCGCTACTGTGATTATGGGTTAACGACGTTGCACGGCCGATAGATTTCCAATGATGCAAGACCACAGATTGTTGACCCACAGCTGACGCACATTGTCAGGAGGTGGTAGTGATATCGTCACTAGCATTTTTGCCTATAGAGGTGGCTGATACATTGATTATGGGTTAATGCTGATGCACAGCTCTTTGAGTATCCATGATGGAAGCCCAAGAATCATTGACACTCCACTGATGCTCAGTTTTATGAGGTGGTAGTTATAGTGTCTGTAGCATATTTCCCCATTTAGGCAGCCGCTACTAAGAATGTGGGTTAATGCCGTTCCATGGCCATTAGATTGTCCAGGATGCGAGACCAAAGATCATTGAGGCTCAGTTGACGCTCATTTCCAGGAGGTGGTAGCGATATCGTCACGAGCATTTTTGCCCATAGAGGCGGCCGATACATTGATTATGGGTTAATGCCAATGCACAGCACTTTGAGTGTCCATGATGCATGACCAAAACTTGTGGACGCTCCGTTCACACTCTGTTCAGAAGGTCGATGCGATATTGTCCATACCATTGTTACGCATCAAGGCGGCCGATACTATGATTATTGGGTGATGCAGTTGCATTGCCTTGTGATTATCCATGATGCAAGACCCAAAATTGTGGAGGCTCCATTGATGCTCATTTTTATGAGGTGGTAGTGACATCATCAAAACCATCTGTGCCCATAAAGACAGCCAACACTTCGATTATAGCTTAATGTTGATGCACAGCAGTTTAATTACCCAAGATAGAAGAATAAAAATTATTGACGCTTTGTTAACGCTCATTTTTAGGAGACACTAGCGCTGTCGTTGCTAGCATTTTTGGCTGGTAAGGTGGCCAATACTTTGAGTATGTATCACTGCAACCAAGTCTGTTGTTGATTATCAGACACACAAGATCAAAAATTGTTCACGCATAGTTGACGCTTAGTTTCAGGATGGGGCAATGAGTCTTTCACTTTTGTTAATACCTATAAAAACGGCCATTACAATCAATTTGGATGGATATGACTATGCAGCTCTTTGTAAACCGAAAATGTATGACCAAGAACCGTTGACTCTCCATTGACAGTCACCTCAATGACATTGCCAACAGTCATTGGATGCTCAACATTTGTATGTAAAAATGCATACAATCATTATTGGCAGCCAATAAATGGTTTCTACATATGATGATTTGTATCCAAAAGCTTCCAAGCGTCTCAATGTCTGATCCACCACTGGGCACGGTATCGTAGTGTCGAATGATGTCGGCCTGTCACACTACCGCGTGTTTGGCAGGCAATTAACCCCACATAGATTGATACACTAGTTTTTGATATATTTAGCCTGACTTCTTTACCTTTCTGCATCCCGCTCATTGTCTGTGATTTCCATCATCTACCACAAGCAATTTTCAAAACCTCGACCATGTGCACCAGGCCTGGGCCGAGAGTTATGCAGTTGGTTGCATGAATGAATGCAGTATGTCGAACGTCATCGATCCAGGTTCACTTTGAGGATTGACGGCTTGATCTATGACCTGTATGACATCACGGACGGAACTTTTGTTACTGAGTTTTGTCTCTAATTGAGTTGTAGTTATCTGGATTAACCGTCGCCGGCAGGCCGATATCAAATTCATTGGTTGTCAGTCAATGCGATTTGGAGTCTATACCGTTGCCAAGGCCCATCCGACCCTTGCACATGCACAGACTAATTATCATCTGTCACAATTTGGTCGCTGGAATCTGGTAATGGCTGCCATGTGGTAATATAGATACACGTATTGCTTTTCGAAGGGATACATCGTCATCGATGCCAAGTCGGCCATTCACTCATCCGGGGATGCAGGAGCCGTCACTATTCCTACATCCGAATCCAATTTCTATATGGTTATTATCCTCTCATGCTATATGTCAGTGTAAAACCTCACAGTTTACACAGAAGTTGATTTCTCAATCATTGACAAATCAGGCAGTGCTTCGCACAGGAGAGACAAAATGTCTTTGCGTGTCTGGGGTTTTGCAAACCGAGCCTCATATGACTACTCCCTGGTCAAGAAGGCACTAGGGTGATTTGCAATTTTCCCTGGACACTATCAGGAGTCTCCATATGCTCACCAAATCATGTCGGCGCAGATGACGCTGATTCAGGTTCCGTATGAGGTTGAACGACAGCCGGAACCTTGAATTCAGTCGACCCATACCATGTCACTCCCTCAGGGAAGCAGTCAGTCGCGTCACCCTAGCCTAGTTGGGTCACTTTGTCGAACTTTGTCTCCTTCTGCCGAACACACCCACTGCAATGCTGTACCATTCTGGATATTTTGCCCATCTCCCAGCCATGTTCGTCATCTTTGCTCAACGTGCCAAGCTGAGGATCTTCTTGAGCATCATCCACGTCTTCCCCATCCTCCCGATCGTCAGAACTCCCAAGATCACTCACACTCTCTCTGAGTGAGTGCAACATCTCCTCAGATTCTGTTTCGGGGTTGGTGGTTGTCAATCCCGCCTTTTCAGCATTTCTCATATCTTCCAGCTCATTCTTAATTGCTGTCTCTGCATTTTCAACTAGCTCTCTTGCCACAGCGGTCTCTCCATCTACATAATCCTCGATCCATTTCTCCTCCTCTTCGTCATTTGAAATGTGCATTTCATGTCGTTTCCCTGCCGCAAGCTTCACTTCGATGTCAAGCTGCACACTGCTCCAGGGGCTCGGAACCTATTAGCCTCCAACCCGCTCTTGCCATCATTCACTTGCTGATGTTGTCATGTGGACTGCTTGGTTGGTTTGGCGTATTTGCCTGCCAGTAGTGGCAAATGGTTCTTTTTCGGAGCATTGACCATTGTATTTTGTGTTTACTTTGTTGATGGGCAAGATGTTGGATGTTGCAAGATATGGACCACATGGAGGCAAACTGCGTCTTTTATGTCGAGGTTGGTACACATAATCAACTTGAACGCAACAAAATCTGTGTTTTGACCGTCACTACATTGGGGATAGCAATGCTATCTGTACATCATTACATGATATTTAGCCGCTGTGTCATGTAAGATCCTGGGGATGTCTTGAGACAATCATCAGCAGACATCCTGTATTGAAGATTGCACAGTTTATATCTCAGATACTCTAGATTTCGGTGGTCATTCACCCCAATCTATCGTTGTAAACAATCACACAACATCGGACTGACATGGTGCAAATCGCAGGACGGTTCGAAACCCATGCAACCTGCAGCTATAAGTAGCAGCATTCATCTTGTGTAGAGCGTGCAAGTTGGCTGTTACACATTCCGTTTTCACTTGAAGCTAACTATATATTCATCAGGACTTCCCACGTGTTTTCATTATCAGCATCCTCAGGACTTCCCACATCGTTTCATTATCACCATCTCTTCACTTCCATACCGGCAATTCACGACTCCCCAGACACCTCAGCAAGGCGCCAGTGAATCGGAATCAAGCAGAAAGACGGGCGCATTATTCGGTATGCAACTTGCTGGGACCCAACTACAACACAGACACCACTTAGTCCGCCGCGACGCTGAAAATACAGCTACCAACTGTATGACCCTGGACTCACTGTGGAAAATCATCCCTAAAACTGGAAGAGGGAAGAATCAGACGCAGCACCCAATTGCATATGAGTATTGTCGTATTGTGGTACATGTCATCAACTGACAATATTACATACAGCTGGTGTACATAGGCAGCTGCGTGACCAATTTCAGGCCACCCATAATGGGAAACCTCCTTGGTCGACCAAGGCATTTGTCGGCACAGTCCGTGGAATCAAACATCATGATGTTGTGAGCTCTCGATCTGTCAAGCATGAATTTTGTGATAAGCATCCCCGAGAGTGAACGAAACAGGCTGTAACCACGTTTGACAACGCTACCGAAACGTATTGGGTAGAGTTAATTGCCGAATCTGATATGTGGATGCAGCTACTAAGTTCTTGTAGGTCATCGACATGTCTGCAAGTATGGCAAGGCAAGGAGGTCGGGTACAGCCAGAACAGTCTGCCATGCATCTTGCCTTGAATAAGGCCAAAATGGCCAAAGGAGGATTTTTGGGTGACTCAATAGAGGAAACGCCATGCCTGATCAAGATAGGTCGCGCCGAAGTCCGAAAAGAGAAGATGTGGGGAATTGTATTTCTGGAGGGTAGCAATGTGAAGCCGGCAATGGAATGATACTCAGCTATACTTCGGGAAAATCAAACTGACCACTGCGGTCCTTGCCACAATGGAACAGCACAGAAACCCCAGACATGCTGGAGGAACAACGGCACAGGTGCACCCCCACCAGAGCGACTCATACAGCTGAGACCAGGACTGACGCCATATCCGCCCGGAACGTCACCTGCGTCACCTGGTGGCAATGAGGTAGTTCACGCTTCTGAAATGGAAGGTGTGCCACCGGGATATGTGTATATACATACTTCTCCTCCCAGCACTCAATTTTTCAATCTTGATGCATATGCCAAGGATCGCAAGCGCAATAAAGATTGTAATGCAGATTTGCTGACTGATGAAGGAACATCCACTGGTTAGTACACTATCTGCTGTGTCGTAATGCAGCTTACATCCATTTCGCAGATGACAGCAGCCTATTGAGTGGACCTTACTGTGATGGCTTGCATTGATGGAATGGAATGGAATATTTGAGCGTATTATCATCTACAATTTGCGGACAGTTGAAATTATATTTTAAAGGATATATTCATATGTATTATTAAAGAACAATGTAGTGATGAAGGAGAAAGTACATGAAGACGGTACACAGGCTGTCAAAACACCATCAATGATATACTATGCCAAATTCAATCATAACATATTTTGGATACCCCCATGGCAAAATGAGTGTCAACCGAGCCTCACAGATTTTTGGTCCTGCATCATTGGTAAACTGTGTGGCGATTGGTTGCGGCCATTCATAAATGCGGTATTGCCTGGCTGTATAGGCAAAAGCGAGAGCCACACGCTCCCTGGCCCAATCGGAAAATGCGGGTCAACAGAGCGTCAATGAATTGGGGTCATGTAAGTCAGGTATTTCAAAAGCGATTTGGTCGTTACGATACAAAATCAACCTATTGGCCACGTTTACAGGGAACAGAGATAGTGTCACGCTCCCTGCCTCATGATCAAAATGGGCGTCAATGGAGTGTCAACGATTTTTGGCCTTTCATCATGGGTAATCAAAGTGCAATGCATTGGTCATTGTCTATATATGATGTTTGACCATTTTTCTAGGCCAAGATGCTCTTGAACTTCTAGTTGCAGCATTGTAGATGAAATGAGTTGTTACTATCTGGGAGGCTGTCACGGGAATGTCGCTTACTTATCTACCCAGAGTGCCTGCCAATTCCTCCGGAATAAAGGTCTGCGATCATGCGCCACTTCGATTAGGCAAGATGCGGGACCGTAAATTGTTGACGCTCCATTGACTCTCATTTTCAAGATGGGGCAGGTACCATGTTGGTTCCTCTTTTGCCTTTAAAGGAGGCCAATACCTCAGTTATGACTATCCGCAACCAATCGCCACTCAGATTATCCAAGATGCAAGACCAAAAATCGTTGACGCTCCATTGACACTCATTTCCAGGATAGGGCAGGGAGTGTGTCTCTCCATTTTCTGATTATACAGGTGGCCAGTATGTCCACAAAAACAGTGACATACCATCGTTAAGATTTTGCAATTAACAGTAGGATATCTGACATGGACGATAAATAGAACATCCCGAAATGCAGTACCCGAGATTGAACTTGATGGGTCATGGCAAACCTACCGAAACCCGCAGGTCAACGGGAATAGTTACGGGTTTGGACTAACAAGAATCAGCGGGTCGGGTTTTTGGACGGGTATCGAACGAATCCGATCTGTTTTCCTGATCTGAACTGGGACTGCTGGCCTACTTCCCTGACCCGTCGCTATCACTACTCTCCCCAGTCTTGCCTGCATCAGTGATCCCTATACTCTGCATCCCTCCACCTCAGTGTCTTTCATAGTATGTGGGTGACATGATGTGTTTTCGGCTGTGTTTTCTCCTCATGGCATAATCTCTGTGCCCAGTCCCAGAAGTTGTCATGTCAGTGACCTCAGTACCTGTTGTCGCAGTATCTGGTATGTGATATTGTCTCAGCATTGATCCCAATACGATGTGGTTGCCATTCATCCCCCCGTTTGGCCGGGGCCATTCGCATAGTGTTCATAGTGTTCATCCCGTTTGACCAATCCTGGCACAGTGGGAAGTGTACGTTGACTTCTTGTGCAGCTGCCAAACAGGTGACGCATATATTGACTTGTCTATTTTTCTATTTGACACATACACCAGATGTAGACTGAATGTTGCTCTGCTGCTCAACCCTATCTCAACACCATGGGTTGAGCACTCTCAAAGTTCCCCGAACACAACACAGTACGTAGCCAGCACCATTTCTCCCGGTGTTTGGTTGGTGCCATTTGCATGGTGTTCATCCCAGGATAATGTTGCTATCTTTTTAGTTAGTAACATCGATTGATCCGGCTTAGCGCACCTGGCATTTCAATGCCACATTGTTAGGACCATCTTGAGGAATGTTGTTACTTCCTTCCGCATTCGCTCCATTTGCAGTACAGGTTTCTTTCATCAGTTGCTTCTCTGCAGATGTACTCCTAGAATCCTGCAATGGTCATTTTTGCCATGCCATACTCAGCTTTCGAAACCACAATCTGAGTTTGTGCTCCATTTGAGGTGAAATGACAGAGTTGGAAGGCGGAGAGCCTATGTTGAACACTCCATCACACCTCATGTGGCATCCAACAGGATTACATGTGAAAGTGCAGATCTGTGCAGGAAGTATGGGAAAGGATATCATATGCCACCTAGCCGTGAGGAACGATACAACATGCATGCATTTCTGAAAACTCAGCAAGATTATGCGGAGCCAAGAGCTGGAACAGATAGATTGTGTATTTCCATTGAAAAATGATAAGATGATATCTATCTACCCAGGGGTCTCTGTTGGACCAGTCCTGGCGCAGAGGGAAGCGTAAGTCAATTTATGGTGTAGCTGCCAAATTGGTGATGCATATATTGACATGTCAATTCATCTATTTGACACGTACACAAGAAGTAAAGTGAATGCGGCTCCCCCGCTCAACTCTAACCGAACACCACATGATGACCGCACTCATAGTCTGCCCTACAGTCTCCCAAATATATACTCCCTGTTACTCAGTGCATCTCCATTATCCCTGTATCTCCATATGCCCTCCATTGCTCAGTCCATCATTATGTTCCCCGGATGAGCATGTCTGTCTCCCCCATCAAGTTTTCAATCTGTATCATCCCTGTATCACCGTACACAGCATGCAGGCATCCCCCCTCCGGCCTGTGTGGCGGTGGTGGTGAGAAAGTGATATTCCAGCTACAGCCCCACCTGCCACCTGCTACCGGCCACCTGCCACCTTCCACCTGCCACCTGCCACCCTCCACCTGCCACATGCCACCCTCCACCAGCCAACTACCTCCCTTCACCTGCCACCCACCACCCACCGCCCATCACCCACCACCCGCCACCTGCCACCTGCCACATATCACATACTGCCCTCCAAATACTGCTTACCACATGCCCCCGGCCACACTACTCCAGGTGCCTGGTAGATGCAACTCCGAAAGTCTCTGGATCGATCAAACATGAGTTTTCATGGGCGCATATAGCCTGGTCAGATTCGAAGTGCATAGTTTCCTGGGAGTATAGTTGAGAACGTGGAACAGAGTAGACTGCAAGTGTGCCATTGAGTGCAATTGGGGGCCTACTTGAGAACAAACTCGGGAGTGTGCTGGAGAGTATGTTGAGATTTCATTTCAGAGTGTACAGTCAAGCAGGCTGGTAGTGTGTCATCAAGTGCAACTTCAAACATTGTTGAGAGCATGCTGGGCAGTGTATTTGAGATCATACTTAGAGGTGAACCTGGGAGTGTAGATGTAGCGAACTAACAGGCTTCTACAGTGGTTACTCGGGAGTGTATAGTCACACAGGCTGGTCATGTTGCATGCTGTACAATTTGGATTGTACTGCGTAAAATGCTTGGGAGTGTGCATGAGAGCATCTTCAGAGATTACTTTAAAGTGTATGGTCAAGCAGGTAGGGAGTGTCCCATCGAGTGCAATTAAGAGCATTCTTGAGAGCATGTTCAGGAGTGTAAATGACGATGTACCCAGAGGTTTACCTGGGAGCATACTTAGAGTGTACAAGCGAGTATCTTAGGAGTGTACTTAGAAGCGTATATTCAAGCAGGCTTGGAGTGTGCCATCGAGCGCAATCGGGAGATGTGTAGAAGTAAGTAGTAAGATATTCAGTGAGGAGTCAAGTCTCCTTGCCAATGTCAATATAAGGTTGGCAGTTACCCAGTGCTGGACACTCCTATGACTGCCTGGCAACCCTAACCACTAATACTTGACAACACCATTATTCAGGCTAATAATATTGTTATAAGGGTTGTGGTCAAGCTAATGGAGTATACAACTCACTTTCACAATCAAGACTTATGCATAAGAGATTTCTAATCATCCTGTGGAATGGCAATATAACTTTGATTTATGGTGGCATAAATACTTGGTAGTGAAACCTACAATATTTCATCCTGATAGTACATGGATACAAATTTAACCCCACTTCATGTAGATGTAGTTATTATTGTATACAGTTGTAGATAGAGAGATGAATCCAGAAGAAGAGAGTAATATGTATACTGAATGCAATTCTAAATAAGTATACATAAAAAGATATCTTGGAGTTGAAAAGCCAATACTATGGAACATCTCAATACCAATTAAATTGACTTCTCTCATAATAAAACACATTAGAAATGGTAATTCTACAGGAAGTAATTCTACAGATGGAAATTTTGAAGATGGTACTGTTACTGTAAATTTATAATTCATGTAAGTTTTGGTAACATAGATAATCACAAAAATGAGAATAACAATAAGAAAGATGCAGCTGGAGTGATCAACAAATTGAAAAAACCCTGATTTAATAAGAATATTGCAGATGTAACTGAATGACAAGTAGCTCCATGATACGTACATGGATACTCTACTTCATGTGAGAAGAGAAAACATATCTGCATTTACTGGGGTAGGTGACAAACAATTCTGTATAGCAGAGGTCAACTAATCAGTCAAGGCAGTCGTTCTTAAGAATATAGAGTCATAGAGATGAAATTATATGTTATTTTTAATTCTTTGAGACAACCGTAGATTTTGAAAAGTCCAGAACTTGGTAACAATTTGGAGAAGCATTCAATTTGACTAATCTCTGGGGATATATTCAACATAGTATATCTGGCATTTCCATTTATTATATCAACTTGCAGTCATTATAATACATAGAGGAAGTATTATATAGATTTACAGTATGGCTGTTATATAGAGTTTAGTTAGAACAGAATGGCAGAGCTGTATTTACTTAACTTCTTATATATCTGTCAAATTGATAATAAGCCAAGTTCATATATGTATTCCAAATTTGAAAGCTGGTCTATAAATTTCTGTATGCTTCTTAACATATCTTAATTATTTTAATTGAATCTAGTACAGTATCTCTTCATATATACAATTAATATATCCCATTCCTATTCACCAACCTCTTTAATGATATTTATACTATCATATGTGAAATATACTATAGAGTACAATCCCCAATACTGCTTCACTATAATATACTTCTTATGTAGTGTAATTTTTCCCAATTCAGAGTGTATCAGTATAATAGTAATTATATACTGGTTAAATCTTAGTACAGTTGACTTATATCTTTTGTTTACATGTAGTTTTTAATGTTACAGTTTGCACTACAGTCTCAGATCTTCTCTCTATTGTATTATTATAGAGTAATTTATGTTGATGAAGATAAATTCTAGCATTTATTTTAGTGTTTACCCTTATTAGTAAATTTAGCAAGTGATATACACCAATCAGAGAACACATGTGTGGCAACCACATGCAATCACCCAAAAAATAAACATCTTTACTTCTATTTGTTCTGTCAATATTGGCTCAAACTTATATGCAGCTCCTTGGGGCCTGTTACTTATAAGCTCACTATTATCTGGCCGGGTAATATTACATGGCCTTTTTTTGGTGTCCTCATGGGTTATATAGTGAAAATAAGTATGGGATGTGCACCAACACTCTAGCAGTATTTTATGCATGATGCACTCTTCCCGTATTTTATGAATGGTGTTGTCCCAAAATGCACAAGATCAAAATAAGAAGTCATAAATTAAGTCAACGTCATGTTCAAACCTGCGGAATTGCGTGATGGCGCGCATTAATTGCCTAATTCCGCAATTTCATGCACAAATTCGTGACATCATTTTGACCACTTTACACAGCTATACTGTTCCTCTAACCATCCTTTCACTCCCTCTAGATGAAATAGCAAGCAAACGGACTCACAACCATCTATTCAAGCCAAACGGGCCCAAAATCTCCGGCCAATTTGCTTCTCGAGAGCTACGTCAAGAACCATGTCTGTGAGTTGCACCTGCCTCTGCACCTCTATCAATTCTTAATTGCTGACTGACCCTCTCATAGACCCGGAATATCGTCGACTGGGTACCTCTCCCCTCCAATGCAATGCGCATTGTCGTCGCTGCTCATTACTAACCGCCCCTACCCAGGTCCCTAGAAACTCTTCAACCGGTGAATTCAAACGTCTGCCCTCCATCTTCCGCAACTCCATCTGTCGGCAACCTGGCTCCTTGTTCCCCCCGGAGGCTAACCGCTACCACCTCGTCAGTTCCCTCAGCCTCTATTTTCCCTCTCACTAACAAAATCTTCAGTTCGTCTCCTTCGCTTGCCCTTGGGCCCACCGCACACTAATAGTGCGCTGCCTGAAAGGACTCGAGTCCATCATACCAGTGTCCGTGGTTCACTGGCACATGGGCTCAGAAGGCTGGCGTTTTGGTCAACCCGGCGAAAGTCCCGAGATTTCATTTGCACCAGAGGTGGTCACGGGCGCAAGCTTTCTCCGCGATATCTACTTCAAAGCAAACCCCGGTTACGAGGGTAGATTCACGGTCCCGATCCTATGGGACACGAAGTTGCAGACAATTGTGAACAACGAGAGCTCTGAGATAATCCGGTTCTTCTATACTGAGTTTGACTATCTCCTTCCCGAGGAGAAGCGCGGGGTTACCTTCTACCCAGAGGAACTTGCAGCAAAGATCGATGAGTTCAATGGGTGGGTTTACGAAATGGTCAACAATGGGGTATATAAATGTAATTCTATTAACCATCCATTCTGTCAATAGTCGGTTTATAAGAATAGGTGGCTTTGCAACTACCCAAGAAGCATACGAAAAGAATGTGGTAGCGCTATTCGAATCTTTAGACAAAATCGAGTCTATCCTCGCCTCATCCATAGGGCGATATGTCCTGGGCGAGGAGCTTACAGAGGCCGACATCCGCCTCTACCCTACCGTCGTTCGTTTTGATACGGTGTATGTGCAGCACTTCAAGACTAACCTTAAGATGATACGACACGATTACTCTAACATCGACAAATGGTTGCGGCACCTGTATTGGGATATCCCTGGTTTCAAAGAGACAACAAATTTTGAACATATCAAGAAGGTAAGGAGCCACCGTCTGAGGACGACCGGGTATTGACTCGAATCATAGCATTATACGAAGAGTCACTCGCAGATCAATCCGAAAGGGATTACACCGTTGGGGCCGGTGCCGGATATTTTTCCGAAGGTTGGGTAGGGTTGGAGGTGGTACCGACAGTATGGGTGGATACGTTGGATGATTTACAATTATGCAGTCTTGATATCGTAGTTCTATAATAGAGCGGTTTTGCAGCGCTGTGGTATTTGGTTTTGCGGTATCTCCAGGAACGACACCAATTGCTGCAGTAACCGAGCTAGAGATCTTGTTTATGTTTTGATCTAAATAGCACTCCCTGCAAGCTGTGGTATATACTACTGAGAACTCATCTCTGTTATCGTTACAGCCCACAACATAGTTCCAACTAGTGTTAGCTGAGGGAGCTTGAATATGAAGTTCGCGATCTCAGACTGGCTGCTGGCCACTAATCCTACTTATTAGCGTCATCCCCGAAGGTATGCACTACAACTACCCCAACTTCTACCGCATGAACGTGTGGATAGGATCAAAGCTAACGCTGTGTAGCATCCTAATCTCTGATCAAAAATCGACCGCTGAGATATCTCCCTGCGCCAGTACTGGCCGTGTCAACTCACCAAGCTACACTTCCGGAGTCAGCTCCTCTCCAATAACTGTACATTCCATTTCGTACTATTCCTACATATATCGAACCAGAAATGGCACTACCTATGTCTGGAGTACATCAGATTTACCCAAATTTTGTGGAGGATTGCAGCAGGGTGGAAAGGGAACCTGTTGCTACTGTGATACAACCTGAGACTGTAACTGGTACGGAGTAGAGTCAGGTTACGGACACACACCTTCGACAACCACACTCAACGCCTGGTTTTGCCAAGCTTTCCCCTCTTTGGGGGGAGCGGGGTTTTACTTTGGCTTCACTCCATACCTTTTGTCTGTGTCTGCTTGCTTTTGCAAGTGTATCTCATCGTTTTAAAGCTCTCTTTACAACTCAGCATCAACATCGACCGGTAGTCTACCCAGCAACTCACCACCTGATGTTTTATGCCAGTTATCACAGCCTACGACATGCCTGTGGATATACCAGTATGTGAGGTCCGGAAGCATCCAAGCCATGGCCTATCAGTGCAGTAACAGTGAAGTTCCATTAAGTGTTGGCCTAAAAAACACCCCGAAACGTTAGTGATTAGATACATGCTCTGTACAAGCTCTTCCAACCGACGATGATGGACAAGACCCGCTTTCCGGGCACCACAAGGGTGAATTACAAGAATGCCCTTACGATAACATCACCCTCCGCCCCCCCGTTTCAGCCATGCCACAAGATGGTCTGCATGCCATGTATGACCTAGGGAGTTTTCATTTCTGGACCCCTGAATGTTCTGCCTTACTCTACTGTTGTTTGAGTTTGGCGGTTGGTGTATTCCACTGGGATAATATCAATGAGACCCTGGACACAGAGCGAGTGAGGATTTTTTAAGTGGTGGTCGTCAGATAACGGAATGTGCAGATAACCCTCTAGGAAGGAGCGATAAAAATTAATTGAAGGATGTGAGGGAGAGGACAGTTTCCCGGAGAGTGTGGCGGTCGCAATTTTGCCGTGTGGGAGTTAATTTCAGGGCTTTGGATTTTGTCAGATGTCGGGGGTCTTTGAGTTTTCATTTGCGTGGAAGCGGCTGCGGAGGGGAAATTGTGGTACTCAGAAAAGTGTAATCTATGTCATGCCCACCAGCACTCAGCCGGCTTATGGTAACTTAGCTGGGCACCCCCTTCGGGGGTGAATACAAAATGATCACAAACAAACAAACCAGAGTCAGGTTACTGTTAAAGGAAAAGGAAGTCGGGCGTGCCATACAGGAAAGGAAAACCTACAGCTAGTTTGCCTCTGTGTATCTAAGGGAACAGAGTACCTACATGCAGGATTTTGGGCATAACATACTGCAGAGATAAATCTCGTTATGGGCAAGAGTGTTGCCATTGCACCTGGAGTGGTGAATGGCATCATGAAAAGGTACGCACTGGAGGTGCAGATGGTAGGTACTACAAGCTCAATTATATTGAGGTAGTGTACCGATAATGTGTAAGATGAAATGAGTTTCAATACTATAGTCTAAAATGTCACACGGTTGCAAACCATGGCAAGAATGGATTGATCGCGACAAGTTGCGGAAGCATGCCGACAAAGCCTCAGGTTCAACTACTGAACTTGCGAAACAGAAGGAATAGCTCGACTAATAAAATATGCTGCTGCCAATGTCAAAGAGGCGGGTATTTCAATAAGTATCTGCAGGTGCACATGTACCTTCTGTAATCATACAAATAAACGCAAAACCCTGTAAACCTTACTGAAATTTCATGATACACCCAATACCCAATCTCAAACGCAAAACTTACTCAGAATATACTCGTGCCAGAGACGGCTCCGCCACCAGTGTGGAATATCAGGTAATCAAATTACATTGTCTCCAGCCAGCTCCCAACCAGCGCTTCAGTTTGAGCTTAAAAGGTAGCATGAGGTAATACGCAGGAACGGGGATATATAAGAGGTGAAGAACAGCAGAAGTCAAACCAGTAGCAACTTCAGTATCTATCTACCCACCCCCACACTTCAGTATATACTGTTTCTAGTTTGTGTATGATTGACTCTACATCTAGTGAATGGCTGTGGGCTCTGCATCAAAGAATTCAGTTGGAGCAGTGGCTACAACAGTAGTCACCACTCACTCAAGATAGCTATGTTGTTTATAGTTTGGTTATGCTACAATTAGTACTTTGTTTAGATTTTTACTATTGTACCATTTCTTGTACTGCAAATATTTATATATAATAAATAAAAATTACATGCTGGGGAATGGGTGAGTGCATTAGTAATAATAATGACATCAAACTTTCTATGGAATACCACCTGATAACTTCTTGGCTTTCATTATGTATATTGTACAATGTTATCAACAAAAAGTGCAATGTAACTATACATAGTACTATGTATACATAAGTACACACACAGCTCAATGGAAGAAATCCATAACCACCTGTGAGTCATATAATATATTGTGATTCAATATCAATTCAGAGAGATTTATTTGTTGGCCTATGGACATTTTAAATGCTGATAGCCAGAGATGGGTCAATATCATTCTGTACAGAATGGAGTTACTCCTGGTAGGCTCGAAGGATTTAAGGTATTACTGAGTTCACTTGAAACTCACCTGGTCCTTCAGAGGCAGCTTAATAGCTAGCTTCATAGCCTGCTAGAATGGTTGTATAAGAGTGAAATGTTTGAAAGCTGTACTTGAGAGAGCTATGCTTTAAATGCAATGGTGTATTCTACCGAAAGCTTTTGGCCAATGAAACACTCTGACTTTTTGGAAGCTTTAGCTACTAGAAGACACTAATTCTATAAATGGTTCAGTGCTGATGTTGATATAGTCAAGCTTCTTGGGTAAGCACTTCTGGTACAATGATAGCAATTACCAATACCACTATTGCTGCCATTGCCATTGCTATCAGCAATCTCAGTCCGGAGCAGAATATGCAATCAAACATTTATGATAGGTGCAGTGGGCTGCAGATTATGCTGTATGATGTAAGTTGGAAATTGACTTTCCCCAATATCCAATTATTGACAATTCTTGCAGAATCACTGCTGGCAATGTTGCATGCCATGACTCTAAGGTATCATCAGATCTCATTATGATAGTTGGTATCAACATAAAATTCTGACTTATATGTCAACTAATGTGATGGTTGTAGCTACCTTCGACAATTCACCAGTTACATTCAGTTGCGTGGCACTCACCACCTACTGTATTCAGTTTAGTACATACAGGCCATGTTATGGTACGAACTTCATGTCTCCTGATACCTCACATTTGCAATACCAGTCATGTGTTGATTCAATAAGACTGGACATATGTAAATTCATATAGTCAAGTGAGATTGGAACTGCCTGTCCACTTGAGAGTATGGTTGGAAGTGTGGAGCCAAGTAGGTAGTGACTGAGTCATTACGTACAATTGGAAGCGAAGGTGAAATTGTGCTAGGGAGATTACTTGAATGCATACCTAAAAGTATCATAAGAGTATACATGGGAGTATATAGTCACGCAGGCTAGGATTGTACAATGAAAGCAATGGGAAGCATACTTGTAAATATACTTGAAAATGTACATGAGATCGTACTTGGGAATATATGCAAAAGTGTATCCGGAGATGTACTTCGAATCATACAGGAACATGTAATTTGAAGCATACTTGGAGGTTAACTTTGAAGCATCTTGAAAGCAGGGTTGGGAGAGTTCAGTTAAGCAGGCTGGAAGTGTACAATCTTGGGCAAATAGAAGAAAACCTTAGAGTATACTTGGGAGCGTGTAACATACACTGGGAAAAATGATCTTACGCGACACGTAGCTGATAGAGAAGCTGTTTTTGGGTCGGTGATCCGTAGCATATTTGATGCGTGGCACTATAGCGCCCTATGGACCTGTGCATTGACTAGATTACAATGATATGCATGCAATTATGTGCACTTGATACTATGCATCATGCTGCATTCAACAAACTTGAAACCAAACCGCCAAATGCACTTCTTTGCATGCTCCCAAGTATGCTCTGAAGTACACTCCTGATTGCACCCGACTGTACACTCCCAGCCTGCTTGACTTACGCTCGCAAGATGCTCCCAAGTACACTCCAAGTACGCTCCCAAGTACACTCCCGGGCATGCTACGATGTGAAGTACACTCCTGATGGCACCCGACTGTACACTCCCAGCCTGCTTGACTTACGCTCTCAAGATGCTCCCAAGTAAACTCCAAGGACGCTCCCAATTGCACTCGATGCCACACTCCCAGCCTGCTGGACTGTACACTCCCAAGTAAGCTCTCAAGACGCTCTGAAGCACACTCCCGAGCATGCTCTCAAGTACACTCCCAATTGCACTCGGTGACACACTCCCAGCCTGCTTGACTATACGCTCCCAAGTAAGCTTTCAAGATGCTCTCAATCACACTCCCGAGCACGCTCTCAAGTACACTCCCTATTCCACTCGACGACACGCTCGCAGCCTGCTTGACTATACGCTCCCATGTAAGCTCTCAAGACGCGCTCAATCACACTCCTGAGCACGCTCTCAAGTACACTCCCAATTGCACTCGACGACACACTCCTAACCTGCTTGACTATACGCTCCCAAGTAAGCTCTCAAGACACTCCCAAGAACACCTCCGAGTACGCACCCAAGTACACCTCCGACTCGCTCGCAAGTACACTCTCAAGAGGGAAGACACTCCCAATCTCACTTGACAATATGCTCCCATGTACGCTCCTACATGCTCGATCCTGAGACTTGGTGAGTTGTAGAAGCCTGGAACCGGGAGGCGTGAGGCATGTGGCGTGTAGTGTGGCAGATGGCGGGCGGAGTAGGGTGGCCAAAATCCTGATGTCGGTCAATATCAGAGTCTGAACCATATCTTTAGCGCGCCCACTGTTGTGGTGAAACGGCGGAGCTAGAAGGCAGAGAGCCCATCGTCAACACTCCGCCGCACCTCTCGCGGCATCCAAAAGGAATCCGTAAGAACGAGCGGTTCTGCCTCGAGGAGCGTAGGAAGAGTGTGAGAAGATAAGATACTACCCGGCTGTGAGCATCCACGCAATTGCATGGATCCATGAGATCTCGGACAGAGCAAGTGAGAGCAAAAGCTGGGAACAATAGAGTGTGTAATTCGTTGTATGATAAGATGATATGAGATGAGATGATATGAGATGAGATGATATGAGATACAAGATGAGATAAAGTCTATCTACCCCAGGGTCTCCCGAATATATACTCCCCGTCGCTCTGTCCATGTCCATTACCCCATTATTTCCGTCCGCCCCCGTTGCCCAGTCCATCGCCGTCATCCCTGTATCTCCATAGACTCGCCGTAGCTCAGTCCTCTGCCAAGCTGAGTGGCGGTGGTGGTGAGAAACGGATTTTCCCACCACACCATGACAAGATCACACGATGCCTCATGGTCATTATGTTGACAATTGTAGCCTTAGATTCCGCGGCAAAGGTAGACATTTCGAACATGGGCAGAGCAGATCTCCGACTCAGATTTTCAAGCGGAATCTCCTGCCTGCTTCCCATCGATTGTGGGTGTATGTGTGCGCATTTGGTCTGGAGCTGATGGAGATGATGGCAATGGCAATGGCAATGGCAATGGTGATAGTGATGGTGTTGGTGATAGTTATCATAGTGCCAGAAGTACTTAGACAAGTAGGTTGGCTACGTCAACATCAGCATCAAAGCTTCCACTGACCTAGAGCGTTCCACAGCCAAAGCTTCCACAAACTCAGAGTTTTCCATCGGCCAAAAGCTTCCCGTGGAAAACTCTACTCCTCCCGAATATGCTCCTGAATGCTCGATCCAGAGACTTGTTGAGTTGCAGACGCTAGGCACCGGGAGGCGTGAGGAAGGTGGTGTGTGGCAGGTGGCAGGTGGTGGGTAGCAGGTGGCGGGCGGCCGAAATCATGACCTCGGTCTATATCATAGTCTGAATCTTATCTTTAGCGCGCCCACCGAAACGACATCTCACAATGTCTCACGACCATGGTGTTGACAATTGCAGCCTTAGATTCTGTAGGAATGGTACACAATTGGATTTTGGGGAGAGCAGATCTCTGACTCAGATTATCTAGCGGAATCTGCTGCTCGCTTCCCACTGATTGTGGGTGTATGGGTGCACATTTGGGCCGGGGCAGATGGTGATGATGGCGATGGTGATGATGGCGATGATGATGATGGCGATGGTGATGATGGCGATGGTGATGATGGCGATGGTGATGATGGCGATGGTGATGATGGCGATGGTGATGATGGCGATGGTGATGATGGCGATGGTGA
>Ga0307515_10001542_pt1 | contig 51501 bp, 47 predicted proteins | sample 17_EM_MG_FD_194513 | JGI IMG/M metagenome (GOLD analysis project Ga0307515, IMG submission 194513) | Populus trichocarpa ectomycorrhiza microbial communities from riparian zone in the Pacific Northwest, United States - 17_EM | ecosystem: Host-associated > Plants > Roots > Unclassified | place...
GATGGCACCCCCCCCCCTTTATAAACCACCCTTTTCGCCCCCTCGTCATCATTAACTCGCTGATATTCCCTGCTCGTCACTACCATCATTAGTCCTTGCCACCACATCTTGACCTGTCACCTAACCCGAAAACCCCCCAACCTCACCACCCACCCACATCCACCAACCGCAAACTCTTCCTAGCTTCATCAACCAGTATTATTCATCATGGCTTGGAGATGCCCCGAGTGCCAGGCTATCAACCCGGACCATGCCAGGTTCTGTTCCTGCGGTTGGAGACCTCACGTCCGTCGCAGTGAGGCTCCTTCTCTTGCCACTTTTCGCGTGGACGACCACCCCGTCGACGATGGGCATTACAACCCCTCCAAAGATGAAGTAGCTAACCCCCTGGAAAAACTCTATGTTTGAAGCTGATGTTGGAGAAGTTGTAGTTGTTTGTTTTGATTGAGACCAGGGTGTTGAAGTCTTTCTAAGCTTGAGTGTTAGAGCGTACTGTTTGGACCTTGTTTGCATTGGTTGTTGTCTGTAGAGCTGTGTATTTTAATACGGAGAATAGCATCTACCGCCGTTGTGTATTGGTACCTTGAAATCTATAAGCCATACATCATAGCCTGAAATCTACATATGCACTGATACTTACATCAGCCGATCTTCCCAAACCAAACTTCTGTAGCATGTCATTTCTGAAGAGTATTTGCTGCTAGATTTATTCTGCAGCATCCGGTCCATATTCGTCCATTACTGTACCAAACCTGAATAACGAATGCCATCGGTCATCGGCTTCTCTGGTATGCACCCAGAACTGTTATTTAAGGTGATTCGTTGGCCAAAGGGTTTGGTTATCCGTCATTTGAGTAGCGGTGTGGTAAGAAAGCAAAGTATAATTTTTCTTGAGCTCTCGATGCCCGTACCTTGTAGCACTACATTTCTATGTAACTACCTCTGAATCTGTCTCGGCAACATCTTCCTCTGGCTCATCACAAGGACGGAAGATGTAGAGAAGAGAAGGTAGCCTAGAATCGAGAAGGTACTAGTGATGGCGACAAAAACATTTCCTGCAACCCACAACTTCACTAGCATGCACTAAATATCACAAATCAGTTGTCTCGTTCCAGACGTTGGCAGGCGGAGTAACCCTCTGCCCTAATCGCTTCGCTGGGCCTCGGTAACTCCTACCCAACTTTGAAGTTGATTAAGCGAGGCACGGGCGGGTAACTAAACAAAACACGCCAAATGGGAAGGGTGAGACAAATAAGTCAGTAGCAAGCGCATTTAACTTAGTTCATACGCTAAAATTGTCATCTGGCACCTGTTCGTACGCGGAGAAATGTCACTTCCAAACAACCGTTCGTTGCTCATCGCTCGGTACAGTATACGCGAAATCGAGTGTGTAAAGAGGTGAAGTTGTCGAGTGATTAAGTATGATCGTGCATGGGCAGAGTGCCGCACATCGAAAATGAATGGGAGCAAAGCCATTGTTGTCTTCCGGACCGGTGTCGGATAGCTTCTAGAGTCTCCAAGCTCACGTCGCTGCAAAAAAAGCACGTACAACAGGCGCTGAGCGCTTTGGTCCCCACTTCGAAGCCTGCGGCCGAGTCGGACACCTTGAAAGAGTTGAGAGCTAGAATGAAGTCTCTTGAAGTAGAAGAACGAAGTGATATATTCGAAAGATGGCTTTTCTCAAGGCAAGTCGGGTGAGACACAGCTGGGATAAAAGCAGATCGTGGGTTGTGTCTAACCGCGCTTCCGGCGGTGCCGTCATACCCTTGCATTCGCTTAAATATATCTACAAAACCTCAACCCCTATCAAACTCACATTCATGGCACCCACACCTATTCGTCCCGTCGGTTACCTAGAGCGCTGGTCTACCGTTCGCCACAAATTGGGCTACCACAACTCTGTCTCTCTCACTGCTACCACCTCCGCCCCATTCGTTCCCATAACCGCTTTTGCTGCGCTAAAGGAATGTATCAAAACCCATGCCGTGCTGTCAGTTACGATACTAGATGCATCCACGCTTGCAAGGGTGGAGTGTATCGACGTGTGTGATCTTGTTACATGGGAAGTTTCTACAGACCGCACCCTGGAGGAAGTCTTGGCCGCAGAAGCATCAACGGGATTCACCGAAGGCAGTGTGGCATGGAGACTCCGCATCCTCCGGGAGACGACGGTGGTGCTGAGTTGGTGCCACGGCATCTTGGATGGCGAATCCGGCGTGATGGTAATGCGGACTTTCCTCTCCTCTCTCGGCTCCTCCTCCTCCTCCTCAACAGCCATCTCCCCGCCCACGCTCCCCCTCTCCCCACCGGTCGAGGAGCTCCTCTCCCTCACCGTTTCCTGGAGCCTTCTCCTCAAAAAAGGCTTGGAACTCTTCCTCCCCTGGCAACGCTGGCTATGGACTGGCCCCCGGATCTCCGTTGTCCCAGCAAACACTAACATCCTGCTACTCCGCTTTCCTGCGGCGATGCTGCGGAAAAGGTGTAGAGAGGAGGAAACGTCTATCACAGCGCTTATTCATGCGGCTATTGGCGTTTCCATCCTCCGGTTGTCGGGGGGCATAGGGATAGCTGGGTCTATCGCTATTTCCCTCCGGCGGTTCCTAACGGATGTCGCGGTGTTGGGAGTTATGGCTGCGTCGGTGCCGCATTCCCATTTACCGGGCGAGGAGGGGGTGTGGGAGCGCGCAAGGGAGGTGAAGGAAACGATTTCCCGGCGGCTGACGGCGGGCACGGGGGATCTTAATATCGCACTCCTGCAGTACGTGGGAGATCTGTATTCGTTCCTGCGGGGGAGGGAGGGGAAGGAGCGGGAGTTGGGGTATGGGGTTAGTAATCTCGGAATGGTGGATATAGAGGGGGTCGAGAGTCTGGTGTTTTCGCAGAGTGCGAGTGTGGCGGGGAATGCACTTGATGTGGGGATTATTGGGGGCGGAGGGGAGGTGTGTATTAGTTTTGAATGGCTAGAGGGGGTTTTAGAGAATGAGTTCGTAGAGGCGGTGAGTGAGGGGATTAAAGAGGTTGTGGAGGAAGCTGTGGGGCCTGAGTTGTGGAAATAAAGATGGTTTGCTGGTCAAACTAGATTTTTCTGGTGGGAAGTGTTTCTAGCGGGAGCAGGGAGGCTCTCCACTCTGTTGTTTCTAAGAAGGACGATGATCAGAATGCTGGGTAGTAGATTTAATAAAGCGGTGTAGTTGCCATGGTTAGGGCTCAACTTGCTCTCGTGCCCAGACTTTTCGCCTCGCTCGAAAGCTCCGAAGTGAACCCAGAAAGTCTGATATACGAGAGCAGGCTCAACCTCAATACATTGTCCTCATATGTCCCTATTCACATCGTGACTCCTGATGGCCGCTACATAGCTATAGTGTTCCAATCACCAACCTCAGTATCCACCCCTCCTCGAAATCCAGCAACCTCCCTGACACAAAGACGCAGAGCTCTCGCAACAAACAATTACCGGCGCCGATGCGGGAAGAATGATGACGAATGTCCGGCGGTGTGGCCGGAATACAAAATTGGCATGGGGTTGTGCAATATTATCGAACGTTATGGATCCCGGGAAAGCTATCTCAGAGCCTCTTACTATTCAGAAGATGGGTATTAGCATGGAGAGTACTTAGGGCGGGTTTGGTGATCTACTACTCACCGATATCAAAAGTATCCGGACACCCCATTTCAGGCAATCATTCGAGACATTGCCTGGAATAACGAACTGTTTTGGGTATAATGAGGTCATGTATGGAAGTTTTGCACAGACCCATTTTTCTTTTTATGACAAGTAATCTAATCTAATCAATCTATAGTCCGTCTGGTTACTTTTGATATCGGCGAGTATATAGGTGTTGTCGGTGTTTGCGATATTCTATTACTTTGCGCAATCTTGGGGTTTCTTTTTTGTTTCTATTCCCTTTTCTTTGTCTGGTTTTCTTTTCCGGACTGTCTAAGTAGCATGATGATCGCTAGAAATTCTAAGGCGCTTGTGGTTCAAATTCCAGCCATCGTTATGTTCGGCAAAACGTGGGGTCACTATCTATGGCCCATTTTCGTCAGAATACTTCGACGTGCATAAAATAGTAAAATTTAGCATTTATACAGATAGTACTGTATTTTAGGACTCCATTTATCAGCTCCCAGGAGGTCTCAACCCCAGCCCCAGCGCCCAACTCTAGCTCACTCTAAAAATATAGAACTGGCTGTTGCTTGCGTTCTCGGATCGTGAATCCGCCCTGCCGTTCTCAAGCAGTATAGAATTCTCTATCTTCGAACCCTCCACCTTCCCTTCACTGCAATAACTACCCTATCATAACTCTATGAATTCTGTCCCGATTATGACGCTTGTTAGACCTCAAATTATCTACTCAATGAGCTCTACGAGGCCACTGTCTCCGATCCTGAATCTGCCTAGCCGTCATGGAGCGGTAACCGTTGTACGTATGGTGAAGATACCATCTACCAATGCCAAATCTATGGGTATTCGTCCATTTAAGATGCCAACTGATCTCCTCGATGCTTGAGTTCTCAAATTGTGAATCCGCCCAGCCATTCATGAGCGGCGGCCAATTTTGTGTTTTTGAAGTGGTGAAGAGAAACTTGTCAAAAAGCCGGGTTTCTCGCTTGGGGTCAAGCGCGACTGTGAGCGCGGCTGAGAGTCAAGCACTCCTGGGAGCATGGGGTACTGGAATGAGAACTGTACGCATCAGAGACTGAAATCCAGTAATTATGCACGTCGGCGTGCGGTGTTCACGTCGACGTATTCTGACGAAGATGGGCCACTATACATGTGCGCTTGCTCGTGAAGTGCGCAAAATACATGCAGCGGGGAAATTATTAAACCTAAGTTCTGTCTTCGAACTTTTACAACTTGCAAGGTTGTAACACTCTTGAAGAGGGCTAAGCCTTACCTTGCCACGCAGAAGACTACAAGAGAGACGATGCTATCTGTCTTTATACGCTTCTGTGGAAAAAGGTAAACACTTCGAAATATGTAGGATCATTATCGAGAAGACCATTTCGGTGCCAACATTAAGCTCGACGATACAGTCACGAAAAGCAATTACACCATTAATTTACTCTACCTCCAACATGCAACCTATGCTCACCTGGCCAGCAATCTTCATGAACGCCGCGTTAAGTGGACTGGAATTCTTCCGTGCAATTCTGACCACCTTCTGTTGCGCCTGGGTACTTGAAATGATCAAAATCAATACAAGTCGTGAGGAAGCCCATCGATTCTTTGCAAGGGTAGGAGATGGCGAAGCTGACATCCTGTTGCGCCGACGGACGATCTGGGTAAAGGTGCACTCAGCAGCTGTCATCACCGGGCATCCGGGAATTGGAAAGACTCTGTACAGATATGGCGTCTCCGACTGAAAAAGGCAAGGCCAGTACTAAAGTTAAATAAGATCCTGGGTTTTCTGCTAGCGCTCCACATGTCCTGGAGTGTCGGAAAAACCAGAATTGCAGAGAGGTAATCAAAGCTTCACGGAAATTTCCATATTTCGCCAATTAGGGTGTTTTCTGATAGAGTAGGATCTGTAAATCCATCAACCGGTCGATAGCGCAGATTCTAATTAGCTGGCTAGACTTCAACAACCGCACCAAAAATTGGTAAAAATCCGTCTGTAGAAAATGCAGAGCTCTGGTTACCCCTGTTGAAGCCAGGACATTCAGTTCTAGATGATTGAATCTGTACAGGTTTAGTTGCCAGTATACTACTCGTATTGGTATGAGGCCGCTATACATCTCCTTTCCACGAGACCGGGTTGGCCTAACGGACTTCAAAACCGACGTACCGGCATCTATTATGCTCCAACCATGCAGCGAAGTTCTACACTCCCGTAAGTCAGGAACGTGCCGCAATTATTCTGCACCCTCCCACGTGTTTTAAGCTTCCGCACCAATCATCTGCGGCTGCAAAGCATGTGCCATCGAACAATCTGAGCTCCTGTCTGCGTACTAAAGTAGCCTATCTGCCTCGTCTAACTCGTGCAAGCTGCTTGGTTTCCAACTGGGCGGCGCAGAGCACACTATCGTCCACGCCCCTGCCCGCGTGCGGCCAACGTCGAGAAATATAAACCCCTCCTATACTCCTCCTGCTCCTCAATCCGCTCCTCATCATCGTCGAAAATGGTTCTCCTCACCTCCGCCCTGCTCCCACTCGCGTTCGCCGTGCTTGCTACAGCACATCCCTCCTGGTCCAGGAAGTCGGTTGGTGTGCAGGCGCACCGCGGCGGTCTTGGTAACTTTCCCCCTCTAACTGGGTCCGAAGAAATAGGACTAACGGAACACAGGTCTGCGCCCAGAGAGTACGCTGTACGCCTTCGCCTACGCTCTTGAGATCGGCTCGAATGTACTGGAGATGGACACGGTGTTTACCAAAGATGGCGTTGTAAGGTTTTTCCTTCTTCCCGCTAAGTTAGTTGGGACGGGCTGACGGGGAACAGCCGGTGATTTGGCACGACCACCAGATCTCTGCTACGAAGTGTAAAGATACCGCCACAGAAGGAGAGAACTTCCCGTATGTTGGAAACTTCATTGCGAACCTTACTCTGGCCGAGGTGAAGGTACCGTACCCCCTCTTCCCTCTAAACGACGGGAAATGGAGTTGCTAATATACACAGACCCTCGACTGCGGTAGCATCCAGCTCTCCAGACACACGCAGGCTAGGTTGTATCCGGGCGCGCAAATCCCGACTCTTGAGGAGGTCTTGGAGCTCATCGACTGCTACGGCGACAAGGCGGTCGAAATCAACCTCGAGGTCCTTTCCCCCTCTCCTCCCCCCTCCTCCCTGCTAACACCCCTAGACTAAAATCGACCCCCTTGCCACCAACGAAACCCTCCCAGTCGAGACCTACATCACCAACCTCGTCCCGCTCCTCAAAAAACACAACATGGACACCCGCACATACATCCAATCCTTCGACTGGCGCACCATCATTGGAATCAAAGCCAAGCTTCCTGAGATTCGCACCGTTGCACTGCTCGACGACACCACCATCGTCCCCGATGACGAGGGTGTGTACCCCTGGCTCGGCGGCGTGGACCTCGAGGAGTTCGACCGCGACTTTGTGAAGGCTGCGAAAAGTATTGGTGCTGTTGTCCTCAGTCCTGTTCATGGTGTCCCCAGCTCCTCGAGTGTGAATACGCCCGGGTATAAGCCGTTTGTTACCAAGGAACTGGTGAAGAGAGCGCATAGAGAGGGGTTGAAGGTTATTCCGTGGACGGTGAGTTCCCCTGTACGAGAGGGGGGGGAGGAGGGAAGGACGCTAACAGAGGGGGTGGCAGGTTGACGATGAGAGCACGATTGCGAAGCTTATCGAGGATGGCGTAGATGAGATTATTTCTAATTACCCCGAGAGAGTGTTGTTTGTGGGACGGGACCGCGGGTTGAAAGTGGGGCTTCCACCACGGAAGGAGAGGAGAGAGTGTTTGAGGAATGCTGCGATTAAGTTCTAAGTCCGCGGAGGCTGGGAAGGAGATTTACCTGCTGTATACTGTATAATAGTTTTTGTCGAGATCTTTTCTACTGGGGGTTAATACAATGATACCGTGTCATAGTTCTTATGCCGAATCTACGATTGTACGAAATGCAAAAATGTCCTCTCTAACTCAGATTGCTACAGAGAGATCTATCACAGCCGCCCCCCAGAAACTGGGGGGTTTGTTGACTCACGAGGGAAGTTGAAATACTGATTGCTAGAAGCTTGTATATTCTAAACTACGGGAGTTTGTGTGATCTTATATACGGCATCAGAGTATGCTTTGTACGCATGCATGCGCACTCAGCTGGCATCTCCAGCTGAGTCTGGAACGACCATCATTATCATGAGATCATGATCCCCATAAGCCCAGCTGAAGCCTATAAGCCGTACGTACAGGAGGCGGTCCATATATGCAACAAGAGAGAGATGACGGCGGCCGAGTGATAACGAGTGGTGAGACGGGATATAGCTACCTGTCAACCACCGGCCGGAAAACGTAAACCCACACCTACTAGGGATAATCTGGCGCAAGGCGGATTCGAGTTGCTCTCGTACCCAGACTTTTACTTTTTCGCTAGCGCTGTAAAAGCGAGCAAATTCGGTTTCTTGACTGGCATCAATATGTGAAGGACATGCATTGGCACTTCAGCTTGAGTCAGGTTTTAATAGACATCATTCGTTCTACGTACTACCTATTCCCACACCAACTCTCCATTGTATGTCTTGTCATACTCTCGCTTCCCCCGGTGCACATAATGCTCACATCACACCAATTCACCAAAATCAAATTCAGACAAGCCTATCATTCTCAGCGCCTCCTAGAACTCTCAGTGAACGAATCATTGCGCAACTCATCATCCTTGGCATTCCTACTGTCTTTATCCCTAGTTTGCTCCAAGTACATTTGGAACGCGGACGAGAGCCCAACAACCTTTTTCAGATGTCTCGAGTGCAGTATCGGGTCACGGTTTGCTCGGTCTTCATCTGACGCAGCTTCGTACAGTGCTAGGCTCACTGCAGTCTGAAAGATGTTGCGAATCTGACGTCCGTTGAATTCCGCTTTCTGAAGCTCGCTACTTTCGAGATACTCGTGGACGGCTTCTTTGACGTTTATTTCTGGCCGCAAGCGCTCAAGCCTGGAAACGTGGTTCTTCCAGATTTGTGTTCTTTTTTTACTGTCGAGTGGCGGATAGTAGAGTACCACATGAAGGCGTGAAGTAAATGCTTCGTCGAATGTACCGACGCGGTTTGAGGTGAGAAACAGAATCCCTTATTTATATATATATCGTAAGTATATCCACTAGCGGTTTCCCATAATATTTGTAGTGCCTTACCTGTGTAATACTCCAAGACCCTCAGAAAAACGGATACGAGACTGTTCCGATTCAAGTCGGAAATATCTCGGGCTTGTAGAAATATATCTGCTTCATCTAAAAGCAACACAGCTCCCCATCTCTGAGCGAGATAAAACTGCCACTGCAGTCTATGTTCTAGGGTCGCCGGGTCGGTCCCTATGTCTCCACATGTGATGGGGTAGAGCGGCTTTTCCGTGTATTCTGCTACACACTCCGCTGTGGAAGTTTTTCCTACGCCAGGAGCACCATGAAGCAGAACTAGTAAGCCTTGGCCCTTCCCTCTGATGGAGTCGGCGGCATAAGGTATATATGTCCGGTGTTTAGATATAGTGGCACCTGCGCCATCATCGGTGTCGCCTTTTTTCTGCACTTGTACGTGGGAGGCTACCAAAGCTTTGATGATTTCAGTGTGGCCGTCAGGCAATATGAGACTGTCAAAAATCTTCTTATCAGGTGAGATTTCTGATATACAATTGATATCCAGAATCGCTGCGGACACAATACTAGTTAACAGCAAATTTCATTTAGAGAGGATCATGGGGGTCCATACCCCATTTCCGATCAGTAAGTATCCATCCTGGGACAGAACCACAAAGCAAGGACAGTTGGTGGTCTGTGAGCGTTTGAATTACAGGGATTTTCTGGTATTCAGAGAATGCCATTAAATTTCCATTCGTGGTGGATGCGCTTTCGAATTTTGGGGCTGTTTGGGACTCCACCATATAAACATAACCATAATCATCATAATAATCATCATCATCATCATCATCATCACCATCGTGATTATCGTCATGAATAACCCTATACCATTGCCTTTCCGGACCCCCTGAGCGAGGGGGTGGATATTTTAGGCCCCCCTGATTATGAACGGGCTTAACCCGCGTACGAGGTTTTTCATTCACTACCTTGTGCGCCCGGAAGCTCTCGTAGTCAACCACAACACGCCCCTGTATCTGTTCGACTTGTTAGCTATTGGTTCGCCGAGATCCAAATAAAGCAAACCAATTTCGCGCTCACTTTTTGACAGGGACCAAGGCCTGGAAGAGTCAAACCGTTATATTCTCTATGGGCTGGAGAATTTTGGTGTAGCTCATGTATTGCGTGACCCCGATCTACTAGCTGCTGATCCAGAGGCAATTCCCCAGGGGAGGGCTTTGGACAGAACTCCTTTGGGTATACCGGCAATGTGGTGATTGCTCTTTCCCCTTTAAATGAGGGAATTATAAATGTGTGGCTTTCTGGCGTGTAATGGCTACCATCGAATCTTAGGCGCCAACACTCGATAAAGTACGAGTCCGGTGGACGTACATTTAAGGACAACCTCTGCACAGCTTTGATGACGCAAGCCCCCGATACTGCATCATTTATGTAGACGTCTTTGCCAGGCTTAAAGATACACCAGAGGTTCTCGAATGTAGTAGTTGGAGTGGGATACGCGTGAAGTTTTTTCTCGCTCTCTAATGTCGCCAGAACGTCTTTAGCTAGTACTTCTAGTAGGAGATTTATGTGGAGGATCGTGTCGTCCAGGTGCTCATTATTCGGGTGGTCTCTGCCAAAAGTTCGAAGTTCCTCTATGTGATGAATCAATGAGCGGTATGGATGTCGGAATGTTTGCGGAGCGGAATCGATAGACATCGGGTAGTAGGTTACAACAGTCCGTAGGGCATCAACAAGATGTGGCGAATTTATCACGATTTCCATAGGTTGTGTGAGATATTGCGTCGAAAACTTGGTAGTATTGACCCGTATCTTTCGCCTCACCTCGATCGCATGAGTATCTTTAAAATCTTTCTGAACTTGAGGTTCCGGTTCATGGCCTTGTATTGTCTTCAAGATTGTGGAGGGTGCGCCTTCTATATAGTCGATGAGATAATTAACTTTCGGAATGAATCCAGCTATCGCCGGTTCTTTGTTTGGTGATTCATAGCTATTATTTCCCGTACTGGTGACCGCTGGTAAACCTAATACATCGTCCATTTGCAACCCCATCTCACTAGATCCCTTGACGGTGATTATCGGCACAGTATTGCCTTTGGTTTCGTGGCTGGTTTCGGTTGCCGTTATGGTCGGTGGGACTATAGGTATTTCGCAATTTTCGTCCGTCATTTTCTTGTGGATTCGGTATCGAGTTACAAGGTGATCGCGAGGTTCGACGTCACTCGTAGCTGAACTAAAGGTTCAGAATTGGTGCATTCTTCGGTGAATGAGATAATCTTGAGAGAAACACACCTTTGAACTCACGCCGTTTCAGATACTATGTACTCCAATGTTGATGCTTGCTTCTGGGCCTAATCGCAAAAGGAGAGATTTGGGTATACTCGGATTGTGCGGGGCTGATGTATTAAGTATCCGACAGAGATTTACACATGTGCATGCAGAACTTGTTCTTATCCCCATGGTTATTAGACACTATTTACCCCGCATGAGTATGCAGTGAGATTGTTGGACTTGATGCATTACCCCGCCTCCAGGATCACTGTGATTAGTGACAAACGGAATGCATATTTAACACGAAGCCTCAGAGAGCCCAATAAATCAGATTGCTTCTGAAATTTTATGCGATACATTCACCGTCGACCGGCTCAAGCTCAAAGTTCCAACATGAACGAAGCTACAGAGAAAAAGTGGGCCGAATTAGTTTGTGAACACCTTAAGATCAAGGGGCTTTATCAAGATGATGGCGATCCAAGGTACCATCCTTCTTCCACAAACGTTGGGCCGATTCTGATCAATCTTTGCTAGAGTATTTGAGCCCGCAGAGGTCGGAAACCAGGAGCTCCAAATCGCACTTCAGAACTTCTTGCAAAACTGCAGTTCAGAGGATAAAAAGAAACTCGCAGCCCTGGAAGACAACAAGTACAGCAGAAACTCCGTCGCGGGTACATTCGAGAGACTGCATGAGGTTGTCGAGAATGCAGTAGCAGAGTGGGAGGGTAAAAAACGATACTTTGCGGGTGCCAGTGCTTATGCACTGCGGTTTTTGAATAAGATGGGCAATTATAAGGCTCTTTTGAGCGTCTTGCCCAGTCAAGGCCAATACGCTTCGGTGCTTTTCGGGGCCTTTCAAATACTTATCACGGTACGTGTAGAAACTTGACAATGACAATGAATTCCAAGAGGTTTTTGAGGTATGTAGAACACTAGATTCGAGCAAAGCTGTAGCTCTGTGCTAATCGATCAGCGAGGGTGATCTAACATTGAGATTATAGCTTGCAACGAATTACGAACAGATGGCCGAAGGCCTAGCAAAGGCATTGGCCGAGATTACTACCGCAACTGCCAACGTCAACGATCTAGCCGTGTTATACAACACCAAAGAGATGAAGAAATTTGTAGCCATATTTTATGCACAAATACTTAGCTTTTGCCTCAAAGCGATTTCTTGGTACGAATTAAAGGGAAGATGTGAGTAGAGCTACGCTGGAGTTTGTTGTAGTGTATTCCTCAAGACCCTGATTACAATATGTAGTCAAAATCATCCGAGGTTTTAAGGATAACCTGTGGAATGATGTCCAGGAGGTCGTGTCAAACATTACGTCCCAGGCTAGTAGCGTCAAAGATCTAGCCATGAAGGGCCAGATGGCGGAAACGAGAATGATTCATGGAAGGATAATCCTTTCAGAAGAAGCGATCAAACAACTTCATTTATGTACGGATTTTATACCCTCCAGAGCAAGTAGTGACTGACTTTCGTGATTGAATAGCTCTAGAAAGCCTCAAGTGGGAGGTTTGGAATAGTTATTCGAAGTTGGTCAATCAACTGCAAGAGGCTCGGGTGTTAAACACACAGCGTGAGTTTACCCCAATCTCAGATAGTCGTACATCCCTTTAACCTGACCCTTGACTACGTAGATTACACGAGTAGCTTTGAACCGACACGAAGGAGTCGGTCACTTCCCATTGCAGGAAGCCAAGGTTAGCTAAATTTTCCAATGTACCTCCAGTACAAATCCTGATTATCAATGATACACAGCCGCAACTGCCAACTCTCCCCAACTGAGCTCTCCCTCGTCTCCGACCCAGACGGTTTCTATGTCTGAAATTCTTAGCACTGCTCGACGGGTCTTTAACTTGAATCACTATGATCCCGCCGAAGACCTCCAGGCATGCACAAAATCAAAACCCAGAGAAGCCATATCAAACATAAAAGCCGTTCGACATCGCCTCCAATCATGGATGGTGGCAACTATATCCACACTACTTTTGATCCAAGGCATTCATTCGTCCAAAAAGATTTCCATGACCTCCGCCTTCGCTGCAGAGCTGTTAGAGACGACGAGCTATGCCGAAATTTCAGCTGTGTACTGTTTCTGCACTTTTCTTTACACTGACGATAGTCCTCTAGCAGTGGTTCAAAATCTCACTTTGCAGTCCCTGGCACTGCTAGAAACCGAGGAGGTTCGAATTCCTGCCAAAGTGAACCTGTCGGAAGAGCGGTTTACGCTGGCAAAACAGTCGCTGGATGCGGCCTGGGGTTTGCTAGAAGATGTTATCAAACTTGGGCCAAGTTCCTTGGTGATAGCCATCGATTGTCTGGAGAGATTCGACGATGACCCTGATTGTGAGCGTTTAGTGGAAAGGCTCCTAGGCTTTATGACGCGTACGGAAGGGAAAGTTATCAAGGTTCTCCTGACCAGCAAGAGAAAAACTACTCAGATCTTTGAAGACGTTCCAGAAAACTGTAGTATCCAGCTGAAAGGTGATCGGCAGCAAGGGAGCATCAAACTCCGGCGCCGGCGATTAGCACTTTCAACATCAGACTCGGAGGATACAGCAGGCTCAGCAAACTCAGCAGAAAGCGATGTTAAATCGTCTAGTACCCCAGCTAGAGGTAGCGATTCAGAAGTTCGCTCGGATGCTGATCAAAGATCAAGCGGTTAGGATGCACTGCTAGGATGTGGAATGGCTTATATGTGGGTTCTATACATAAAACGTGTATTGGGTGGCAGGTCATCTTTTAGAAGCAGGTGGACAATTCAGAACTGCTTCAGTTTCTTCCTATTGCTGCATCGGATATCATTTGGCCTGGGTAGCACAATGTTGTATCTTGTTGGATTTTTCTGCGGATTTATTTAGATTATGAAAATCGTGAGGTGCGATGTGGTTTCACAATTGCCTCGCCGGCCAGGCCAATACATTGTCTCGTTCCTAGACTGCGAAATCTAGGTACGAGACAAGTCCATACGAACGAAACAGTCTGGGAACGAGAAAAGTTTCATTAGAGAATGAATGACTCGGGCTGCACTCATAAACCAGCGTCTGTCTCTTCGAAGCGTTTTAGGACCGAGCTTGCCGACCGACGAAAACTTGGGGCACGAGAGCAGGTTCGGACCACTATCCCCTTTGCGTGACGAGCATATTTGGGACAGGGTTCTATGAGTGAGCGAAGCCAGGTGTATAGCTGTTTGAAGCGACTTGGCATCACATTGCATACGTGTTCTCATGGCTTTGTCTCCCCCCGCCTTTTGTGAACAGCTGTATTTATGTTGGTGTTTTCCGGAACATTGTGCGGCCGAGTGTTGTTTCACCAGACTCAGACGCAGAAAGAGTAACCGGACGCATGAGTTTTTAGTGTCTTGCTGTACTCTACAGTAGTCGACTGGATAAGGGGATATCTCTCGCTGTTGTGTTTTTGAGCGGCGCTTGATCCTCACATAGGTTGTCACGATTGACATCCGGCATATACTTGTTGGCTGGATAAATTCACGTTAGCTGCAGGTGTTTGTACTCTATCTGTCGGTGCCCTATCAGGTTCATGTGAATGTGTTCCTATCGATTGGTATCTGGAACTTCCCTTGGCTAGCGATAGATAAGAGACCGATCGGTGCCTGCGCCAGACATGTTCTAGAAACACGGCAGAACTGCAGTGCGGCATCTTCAATTCCAACCATTCAACTGCAGTTGCGGCGCTGAGGAATTTCTATCTTTTGAGTTGTTGTTGTCGTCGTCGTCGTCACACAGAGGCGCTAAAACCCATAGTCTGTTGATCAGATGTCAGTCGGCTGTCGGTCGGTCGGCATCGTGGACAATGGCGACCTTATATGGAGAGCTCTCGTCCGAGTTTTCTTACATTCAGAGATATCTTCAGCACATACACGTCTTCTTAGAATCGCATGATATCGCACAATCACGACCAACATTCCCTATAGTTCTAGCACTTCCCCCACCTCGGACAAATCACATTAGGCAATCAACGTCTTGATCCACGGACTTGCATTAGGGGAAAGCGGTAAGTGCAGGTGTTATTGGTTCATGATGCGAGTATGAGGAGGTAATGACAGCCTCAGACAATCACGGCCCGCAGAGCGCGAAAAGCAAAAATAGAAAAAGTACACAGCATACATAACCCCACCACGGCCCACGCCAAATGTCAAACCAACGACAACCTCCACCACCTCCTACACCGTCTTCTCCAATAGCTCGTCTCGCCTCCGTCCAACAACACCTCTCGACAGCCATGTCACCCTCCGCCTTTGCCGCTCTTCCGCTAGCTCCTGCAGATCCCCTGTTCTCTCTTATTGCCGCGTACAAAGCCGACACCTTTGACAGGAAAGTTGATCTTGGTGTTGGCGCGTATCGCGACGATAATGCGAAGCCCTGGGTTCTGCCGGTCGTCAAGAAGGTGCGGTTGCTCACACCTCTGCTAGGGCGCGGGGCTGACTCGGCGAGCTATTAGGCCGACGCAATTCTCCGTGACGACCCAGAGCTCAACCACGAATACCTTCCCATCGCAGGGCTACAAGGCTTCACATCAGCCGCAGCACGATTAATACTTGGTGCCGATAGCCCGGCACTGGCAGAGAAGCGGGTATGCTCTCCCCTCCCCCTTCCTGCGATTGACTCCACCTAACACCCCACCAGGTCTCTTCCGTCCAGACCATCTCCGGCACCGGCGCCGTCCACACCGGCGGTCGCTTCCTCGCCAAATTCTACCCGCGTCCCCAAAACCAGGCCGTCTACCTCTCCAACCCCACCTGGGCCAACCACAAGCAAATCTTCGACAACGTCTCGCTGCCGACCACACAATACCCTTACTACTACCCCGCTACACGAGGACTCGACTTCGACGGCTTCACTTCCTCCCTCCGCAACGCTCCCTCGGGCAGCATCATCCTCCTCCACGCATGCGCACACAACCCTACCGGTGTTGACCCAACGCGTGAGCAATGGACCAAGATCGCTGAAATCATGAAGGGAAAGCAGCTCTTCCCCTTCTTCGACTGCGCATACCAAGGGTTCGCCAGCGGATCACTCGACAACGACGCCTGGGCCGTACGATACTTCGTAGCGCAGGGGTTCGAGCTGTGTATCGCGCAAAGCTTCTCCAAGAACCTAGGCCTTTACGGTGAGCGCGCAGGGGTATTCCATTTCGTATCCCCGCCATCTGCACCGGCCGACGCGACCACGTGCATCGGCAGCCAGCTCGCCATCGTACAACGAAGCGAGATTTCGAATCCGCCTGCGTACGGTGCACGGATTGCGGATGCAGTGCTGAACAATCCGGAACTATTTGCGGAGTGGAAGGAGAATCTGCAGACTATGGCGGGAAGGATCATCGACATGAGGCACGCGCTGGTTGCAAAGTTGAAGGAGCTAGGTACCCCGGGAGATTGGAGCCACGTCATCAAGCAGATCGGGATGTTCTCATTCACGGGTCTCACGGAGAAACAGGTGTTGAAGCTGAGGGAAGATGCGCATATCTATATGACCAAGAATGGTCGGATATCGATGGTGGGAATATTCTGTCTGAAGATATATATCGTGGGTGGCTAATTGGGTGAATAGGCGGGTCTTAATACGAATAATGTCGACTACGTTGCGAAGGCTATCAATAAGGTGGTTAGGGAGATCCCTGAATAAACGATATTGGGGGAGGGATTGTGTGTGTAGTCTTTCTTTCATTCATTGAAGCTGGTACTTGTGGGATTAGGCTTGGAATATGGGATTTAGGACCGGTACTGGATTGGAAGGGATAGAATGAAGCATTATTCATTATTATCACAGATAAAAGCAACAGATACCCCACCATATAAACACAACTCCGCGTCCAGACAGTGTTACAGATGATATTGAAATTCCGACATTGCACGAACATATATATGTAGATAACCTGCCCTACTATCGTGGGACTGCTGTGGTGGCTTACTTTAGATATAGATATGCAAGGGCCTGTATTATGCGGACCATCGAAATGGGGTTTTGAACTAGGAAAAACTCCGAACGCACCCGGGTTCACAGTTTTCATTGAGGCCCCACAATTCAATTCCAAATACATACACAAATTCCTGTTCTCTAATTTATCGTAAACATTAAAATTGCTAAGCAGCAGTTCGGCCTATGCCGGGGCCAACATAAGGTTACCAATGAATGTAGTATTCCTCAGCTGACGGCAAGTGCCGTGTGAGGCTTTAGCTAACGATTGCGATAGGAGAAGCTTGACAACAACACCTACTGCAGTCACTACTTACAACCTGCAATTGACACGCCTCTCCTCGAGTTCACCCCTTACCTTGATGCCGCGCGGTGCACGCTCCACATCCTAAACCTCACGCAACAATGGGCTCCGGCCGCACCTTCTCACGCCCGTCCTCGCGACTACGCATCGTCGGGCTTGGATCCGTTTTCGCACTCTTCGTCTTCTACCTTATCCTCCCACACTCCTTCGACAGCGACAGTCTCTTCAACCTCACGCCCTCTCGTCCACGTGTACAATTCGATTTCCGACGGCATGGCGTGATAGCTGCAGACCCGGGCAAGGCTGCACGGGTGAAAGAGACCATGAAGGACACGTTCTGGAAATACCGCGAGGCGGCGTGGGGGATGGATGAAGTGCGACCGATCTCGGGCGGGAACAGTACTAGTAGGAATGGGTGGGCGGCTACACTGATGGATACGTTGACGACGACGCTGGTCATGGGGCTGGAAAAGGAGTTTATGCTTGTGCTTTCACCTCTCGGGGATACTGGGGATAGGGGCTGATGATGTTTGTTGCAGGAACTTGATTACGCGATTAACACACTGAATTTCAGTCATGCAATTGACCTGGTGGACCCGTTCGAAACTACAATTCGATACCTGGGTGCGTTGGTGTCGACGGTGGATCTACTCGATGCGGGTTTCACGCCGCTGTCAAAGCCGGTGTCGAAAGAAGCCCGTGACGCGTTACTTAAACAAGCGGTGTTTTTGGCGGATAAATTGGCGCCTGGGTTTGATAGTCCTACGGGGATGATATGGCCGAGGATTAATTTCTCGGAGGGCGTTGGGTGCAGAGAGATCGAAGGGGAGAGACCATATCCTGACTACAATCATGCAACGATTGGGCCGGCGAGGGCGGGGAGTAATTGGTTGGAGAATTATGGGTTGTCGAGGCTGACGGAGGATCCGGTTTATTTGGCGAATGCGACGAAGGCGTGGAGGTGAGTGAGATGATTCCGGGGGTGTGGCATGAGTGGTCACTCGGAACTCGTCTGGATTCCATTATCCATGGACTGAGCGGTTACCAATCAACCATTACCCTCAACCTCTCCCGCAGGGGGTATTACTGACAGTTCCCATCGCAATTAGCCCGCTAGTTTACAATAAGTACGTGCTGAATATCATTCCGCTAAAACGATACTGATGCTGATGGATTGGATAGATGGATGGAGGAGTGGCCGGGTCTGATCGAGTATGTTTCCTCCGCCTCGTGAGCGAAGCAGCGATCTAACATGCCAACAGTGCACCGTGGGACATAATGACGGGGACACCTTTCGACAAGCAACGAAGCTGGGGTGCAGGCCACGATTCGTAAGAACTACTCCTCTTCCTCCAGAGCTAAGCTAACTCACTATCACCCCAGCTACTACGAGGTTACAACCCCTCTCCTCCTCTCCCACCACCACTAACCTCCGTAGTACCTTATAAAAGCACACATCCTCTCACCCGCGGATGAGCACTCAACTAAATACCGCGACCGCTGGATCCAAGCCGTCGAATCCACCCGCGACCACCTCCTCTTCCGCGGCACCGTGAACTCCCGTCCCTCCTCCTACCCAAACGCACCACTCTTCCTACACCAATACCGCAACGATTGGATAGTGAACGAAATGGGTCATCTCGCATGTTTCTCCGGCGGCAACATGATGCTTGGCGGCACCTACCTGAAGCGTCCGGACATCGTAGCTCTCGGGAAGGAACTTGTGGAGACGTGTCGCCGCACGTACGAGGCCACCACTACCCGCATCGGGCCCGAGTACTGGCAGTGGGACCCAGCGGGGAAGATTTCTGCGTTCACGGCAGACACGGAGTGGCATCAAATGCAACGGGATAAGACGGGGTGGTGGGTGATCGATGCGCGCTGGATGCTGAGGCCAGAAACAGTAGAGAGCTACTTCTATGCGTACCGTATCACGGGAGAGAAGAAGTATCAGGACTGGGCGTGGGATGCGTACACTGCGTATGTGCGCGCGGCGAAGGCAAAGCATGGGTATGCTGAGGTCAAGGATGTTACGAAGGAGCCGGGGGCAGATAATCAAAGTGATAAGGCAGAGAGCTTTTGGGGAGGTGAGTGAAAATCTCTCGTGAAGGGGATAGATAGCTAATGAGATACAGCCGAAACTTTGAAGTATTTGTACTTGATATTCTGTGATGATAAGGTAGCGAGTCTAGATGAGTGGGTTTTTAGCACTGGTAAGTCACCCCTGACGATGACGACGACTGCGCTGACGATGGTACAGAGGCGCATCTGTTTAGAATCCTTGATGGTAAGAAGGCGTAGGTGGGGAGGGGGTGTAAAGTGATAGAGTACAGTAGAGTACATAGATGTAACATTGATAACTGTGGATTGGGGTGCAGGCTGCCAAAGAATATCATAAGTTTAAGTTTAATGTTTCTACTTTACGGTTTTTTGTGAGGCGGAGGTTAGTGCCTACTTTGTGAGTGCTGGTGTAGGATTTCGAAATAGTCGCAGGTGGTGATTGATATACTCCCCTGATACGAACCATACCTCTCAAGCCGAGTACTAACCAGTCTAGATATCAGTGAGAGCAAAGGTGGGGGCAGGAGGACAGTATGCGTATACAATTGCAAGTCCCAGGGGCATTAAGATATTGTTTCTTCCGATGAGAACGTGCGGGAGTACTGAGCATCGGACGTCACGATGTCACGTAATCTTGTACGGCAAGCAAAATAAATCTCCTATCACAATCTTAGTGCGACGTCCTTTGCTACCGGCTTCCGTAAGGTTCGGAGTCACATTCGGGAGCCGGAGAAGACGGGGCTGTCAGAGATCACTCAGTTGAGAGCTCCTGCCGCTTAACCTCGAGAGCTAGTCAGCTTTCTTAGTCTGCTGTGTTGGAGCCAACCAATTAGGCCAATTGGTCCAAAAGATCTCCGCACTCAATCCTTAGAGTACCCAAACCTCCCGGTTTATTCCCACTATTTCAAGCCTTCTGCCCCCCATGGATATTTCATGCCACTGACTCCGGAAAGTTAGCTCGAAAAGAAGACGTCACACCAGCCTCGTCAAGAAATCAATAAGCGTCACATTTTGGAAGCGTCCGAAGCCCAATAGCTCTCCTTCCTTGGGCACGAAATACAATCCATTGCAGAACAGCATTCAACTCCACATGTCTATAACACACTGTACAACATTGATTCCAGCTTAGTGCTTAGCACCGATCTTCCCCTCCTTCTCCGCCTTTGCGATGAAATCCCTACTCCTCCTGTCAGCCCCCTTCCTCCTCTCCTCGGTTCGGGCCCTACCTGATAAACTTCTCCTCATCGTCCGAAGACGCCTTAATCGGTGGGGCGGCTGGCTTCTCGCCGCCGCTGAGCGCGAGGTACGAGCCGGCGAAGGTGGTGCCGAGGGTGAGCATTGCGAGCTGGAAGGTTAGCACGGTGCGATGACAGTGGGAGAGGGGAGAGGTACGACATGCGAGCCGACTTGGCGGCCAAAAACGGTGAATTGGGCGACCATTTCTGCGGTGGGTTGTGGAATGATGGTGGTGGCGGTGATGAGGAGACGACGGAAGGATGGAAGGAAATTGTCGGCTGCGGTTGGTGGTGCGGCTCTTTGGATGTGGCGGTAATGTGGCGGTAATGTGGCGGTGGGATCTAGAGTTGGGCCAAGTATTTTCTACTGTTGCTTGAGCATTTCCCAAAGATAAAAGCACTAGGTAGTTCCGTTAGCAAAAACTCTAGATTGCCCTCCTGGTGGATAGCGAGCGCGAGATGGGGGATTGATATTATTGGATGGATTGATTATGCATGACTTAGAAGTATATTCGTTCGTTTCTCTCCACATTTCGTATCCTCCCTTCACTTTAATTCACGAAATGCGGGAGATTAGGCAACTGCGGTGGTATTTCAAAAATCATGAAGAGGTGCATACTGCCAGTGGCAAATGACTCTCAAGCTGAGCGATGTGCTTCTCGAGGAATGAATAGACCAAGATCAGCTCTCGCTTTGCTATACATGGCTCTCCAGGAATTCGAGTCGGTAAGATCGCGCTTAGCGGTATTCACCTGTTCTATTTCTCATCACTCGCAGTCTTCTTGCGAAAGAATGTTGAAATACTGATTGCTAGAAGCCTTGTATATTCTAAACTACAGGAGTTCGTGTGACCTTATATACGGCGCTCAAAGTATGCCTTGTACGCATGCATGCGCACTCAGCTGGCATCTCCAGCTGAGTCTGGAACGACCATCATCATCGTGAGATTATGATCCCCATCAGCCCAGCTGAAGCCCATAAGCCGTACATCAGGGAGGCGGTCCATATATGCAACAAAGATACGGCAGATGGTCCACGATAAACCAGCTGTCAGCTTGCGAGCGACGAAAATTCTGGGGACGAGAGCAGATCCATGAGCGCGGTGCGCAGTAGCGGACTTTCTATTAGTAGGGTTTGTTATCGCGGTGTGTGCAGGAGCACCTCCCGTCACTCGTTCTGATTTCCATCGACACACCTCATGCTTCCCCTTTTTAATCTCTTCTCCCGCATCTTTTCACCTTCCCTCGTCTCATCTCACCTCTATCAAGCTTCTTCCATTAAACAATCCGAATCCAAATCATAATCCATGCCCAGGTCTCATCACTCTTCCCGCCGATTCTTACCACCCATTAGTACTGTTACACCTCATTACCGCTACAGGTACTTGGTGAAGTACTTCCCGTAAGCTGGGCCTAGCGCTAGGGTACTCGATGACAATCAACCGCAACAAGAAATGATCTTTAGGATCTGGGGGTCTAGGACGGTAATATGAGAGTACCCTTCCCAGATATAGAATTTAGAGGGCCTCCAGACACTATAAAACGTACTCCACTAGTATATACTTGTCTCATTTCAACATCCAAAGTGTGACACGAGGATTCCCATCACTTCTGGGCTTCATTGACAATGGTATTTCACGACATGGCAAATAATGCAGTCGTTCTTATAGTATTTGGCGGAAGTTCACAGGATGCTAGCTTAGCCTGTAGTTTTGTTGCATTCCTCGAGTACTTCAAATTAGACCCGGCTTGCGATGTCACCGGATACTCCAATATTCCTTTGGAGCCCTTCCTTGAAAAATGGGGACATGTTGCACGTACGGGTAGGATTTGGTAAACAAGGGCGATACCAGCTTTGCGGTCAACTAGAAACAATTAAAGATTTATTCTCGGTCATCTTCCAGATCTGTTGAAACTTAAAGTCATTCGATCGCTTCAGACACAAGGCAGAGCAAAGCCTCCGCGGAGTGCAGTAACCATTGTTTCTGCTGTCACGGTGCCAAATTCACCGGAGATTTGGCATTATGGCCCAATTTTCTTGGCTGTGCGGAATTTACCAGAGAACCCAAGGTTCTGTCGGCAACATCAAGAATCGATCTGCAATTACTTGGCTGCTATAGTGGTCACTGGATAGGCGCCATCTCCGAGTTGTCCATTGCGTATACCAATCTATTTGTCCATACTGCTGCTTAGTGGACTGAACAGGCATATCCCATTAGATCTACATCTGGAGAGTTTCGCTCAAGTTTATTTGCCTCCGCAGTGTTGGACTCACTTCCTGAATATGGAACTACAGTCTAGAGGCATAGAAAGGGAGTTGAGAAATACCAAAGCAGCAGTTTAGACCTAGAAGATGGGCCCTCGCTACATAACTCAATGTTAGTTATTGAGCCCTGAAGCCGCCTACCTGACCCAGTCCGTACAATTTTCATGCCCCACTTTCGGCAGTCCAATTATTCAAATCAGCATTTTATCACCTTTACAAGAATGCTCAGCCCCAACCACGGCTTTCGCTGCCGTCGTTCCCTTACAGCGAATCATATTCGGCGTTGCAAGACATCCAGCAGAAGATTGTAGGGTTATTAAAAGAATACCAGCTTAGATTCCTGGAGAAAAATTATCTCGCCTATAAAATGAAGAGGTTTGTAAGTTCGAGGCGCTCTTGAATGCCCGAGGCATGCTTAGAATACGGTGGAAGGCTGGCTGTTGCGCCCATTCAGTCGCATAACATTGATCTGCGTTCGATATTTCGCGCGCCCCCAGTTTAGTATATGCCAATCGACTGCGAACTCGGGCATTCTCATCGAAATTCTACCGGATCTTTTCTATAATGAATTAATTCCGGGTGAAACGCATCACTTCTATATGCTTGTATGTTGGCTCTGCCTGAAGGAACGTATAGCTCCTTGATTGGTTACAGAAACCGCCAGTAAAAAATAAGGATGAGGGTGCTTACAGATGCATATGAAACAAGCACTAAAAAAAATTGTATTTCTCATTGGCAAGTATAGCATGGCGATCTATTGTTCCTTTGGCCATTTATGGATTCTAACATTCTAAATATCTCGAGGATGGTGTGTTTTAGATGATGAAACGAATCTTACATAGACGTACGCCCTAACGTTCATTTTGCCATAGTTTGTTTATGCAGCCGTATATACCATCGAGCTCCCCTCGCTCTCTATGTAGTCTTGGAGCGTGGTACATTGTTCCGAAACTACAGGGTTCCGAGACTACTTAAGTACCCTCCGGTATACCTATGTGGAACTTATTGAGGGAGCATGACGTCAAGCCCTAATCAAACTGTGAGACCTAACGACAACACATCACTTAACCAACGAACTTTTCGACGCCATTAGGTTCCACTTGTTTCTCCATACTCCTTTTATCTTTCACATTACCGTTCCCTAAGATACCTAGAGCTGCCTCAGTCATCTGCACTACTCGTCGTTGCCCCTTGTTAGTGTTAGTCGTTCCAATACCACTAACAACCCACCTCCGAAACGAGCCCGACTTTATCATATTACCTCTGTTGGAGTATAATACGGGTTCTTCAACGGCTTAGGAAACGACAAATCTGTGGACGCTTATACCTGCCAGCACCAAAGCGGCAAATTGCGGACAGCGGCGACATACCGAACCACATCAGACTCGTCCAGTCGCTAGGTAGACAGATATACTTAATGTTACAACCTTACCAATAGTATCAATGAAGGTACCATAGGAACCTCATCTGCCGGTACCACCGCAACTCCAATGAGCCATCCAAGTGATGTTTCACACGAATCACTCATTCTACCATCATCAGCCACACCATAGTATTCCCAGACAGCCTGAAGTTTGATAATCCAATTACGTGGAGTTCTGGACTATGGATGCTGGTAACAGGCCTTCCGAGAAAGCTAATGAATGAGGAAGAATCCCGAGTCGCAATACACAGTTCCTGGGTTTGGAAATGTCAATAGATCGTGTAAAATTATCCACAGGCTACAGTTCCTTCGGCGAAGATGCCTAAATTGCGTGGACGAAAGTTAAGGATGAGGCAAGATACACGGACCATTCCCTGAAGAAACTCCTCTTCTAATTTTGAAATGTCCCGGATACTCCCGGTTTCCAGATACGTGCCTTCGTCTTTGACACTTACGCCGCTCCAGCGACTCTGTAGGGGAAATCTGTATTTTTACTCCTACAGCACTACGGATTTTCGTACAGGTAAAGCGCGCGACCTCAGAGTCGCGGTTAATTGATACCCGTTATACCATGCAAGCAGCTAGCAGTTCCGGGCTGGATGGATATCCCTAACCCTAATGAGACATCACTTCAAAACGAACTGTTAGTTCCGATGTACCCCCACGCTGTGATGCACGGAAAGAGGCTATTTACTGACGGATAGGATAATGAAGGGGGTTTACCTAGGGATCATACAACATACCAAGCGGAGAAACAAAGTCTCATATGAGCGCTTGTCTGAATTCACAGTACTTTAGAATTCCACATCAATATGGCAGCCAGACTCTTCACCGCCTCTCTATCACACCAATGTAGCCGAACACCAACAGTGGTAGAGTTTCAATAGCAACGAGAAACACCAGTTTGTGATGACTAAAACAGGCGCCCCAGGTTTTGTGATTTCAATAAACCCTTCACGCCGCCTTGAGCGCAACCTTTTGTTTTAGGAGCCGCATCATCAAAATGCAGACTTCACTGTGAATCAACGCTCCTCGTCGCCCATAATTTCTCAGCATTTATAAATTATTCCCGAGGTGCTGGCAAATTTTACAACACAAAATAACGATTATGGTTCCCGTGTCTGCGATCGGGACAACGTCTATAATGTACCGCTATCTTCTACAGTGACGAGGACTGGAGAGTACATCTACAACACAATACATCTACAATACATTAAAGTGAAGCTATAAACCTCAGCTTGTTTATGCCATTGACCCACGTAACAGTATAGCGGCCACCTAAGATCCTTGGCCGTTATTAGTGTGTTGTAAAGGTTTTCAGCAGTGCCCACAGCTGAAGAGGATGGTGTGTCTAGTTGAAGTGTCGCTGGCTACACAATCAAGACATGCGAACCCGTGTTGGCGAGTTGAGAACAGTTTCTGAGACAGTTGGGGTGCTACGAAATCGACAGAGTTTGTGGTTTTGGTACTGGGGAGGCCTGGCCTAATTGCCCCGCCCTGACCAACATTTCCCTAGCTTTGGATTAGACCCCTCGTTGAGTGATTATAGATAAGATGCTTGATAGGCCCGACAAATAGTAGCCCAAAGGAATACAGTCACGGTAAGAAAGTGAGACCACCTGCGAACGCCGATCTCACACAACAAAATTATAGTGCAAAACAGCATCATTTTACATTTTCTTTTGTACGCTCTCCTCAAAAAAGGCCTCAAGATGTTGCATGTATACCTACGACATCAGCCTCAGCCTCCATGAGACTGATATCATCATGATACGGTGATACGGATTGATAAAATACGGACTAATGGAACTCGGCCTCAGCCTCTGTGAGACTGAAGCTTACGGATAGGGGCTTACGAGGCTCAGCAGGATAAAGATAGAAGACTTGGTACGGATAGACATATGTGAGACTGGATATATGGCCTTGTAGCCTCGATAGACAGATGCAATCATCATATAAAGTAACACAAGATGTGAGGAAGCAGTAGGGTATTTGTGCTAATGGAGAAGACTGCAAGTATATGAAATGGAGTGCTTTGAGAATGTTGCCCACTGGATTCGCAAGGTTAGTAACAGCTTTAATAAGCCTGTGGTATGGCCATGACCAACTAACTTCAAAGTTGCAATAGCTTTCTGAGGATGAATCTGGATTCGGATTAACCGTACCTTTAATTTCGTAGTGGTGCTTCCATTTAGCCATGGCCAAGTCATCTCTTGTTGGGTTTTGACCGCAAAGCTGGCCGGTTTGCAATAAAGAGTCATCTCTCGTCCTGACTCCATTAAGATTGGTTGGTCGAAGTTTATTACAGGCTAGGCATGAGATACAGAAAAAAGTTCCTGCATATGCAAAACATCTTCATGCCGGATATTAAATACCTGGGGCTGTGTTTGTACGATAATCCCCCATCCTTGCATACAATGTGTAACGTAGTACCTCTAAAAGCACTCAGCGCTTATAATTAGCGAGGCGAGAGCACCCCAGAAACTCACAACGTGCATGCGCATATTGCAGTATATCCCTCACTGAATCCAGGGACAAGAATTGAGGATAATTTATATTCTAGAAGCAGGTGTACACTCACGTACCATTTATGATTAGATTGTATACTTTAGTTGAGTGTTTTTCACGACGCAATTCTAATGAGTCGTGTAGCACAAATCAATACGATAAAGTCCTAAATTCGCTAGTTTTAATGACTTCTCATTGCTTTTGTTCGATTTTATTTACGATTAACACACTAGAAGGTGAAAGAATGTGCGAACCACAAAGGCGAGAAATATATAGCCATTAATGCGGTTCGTGTCTTCCCAGGGTTGTATGAAGTAGTACCATGGTACCATGGTTGTGGACACAAGGGTTACCCCACAATGGTAGGGCGTTAGAGGATATTGATTCGGGTCATCCTGCAGAATTGCAGTTTTCAGAACGTGCACTCAGCCTGCCTTTCATTTCGGAGCTGATATTGCAACGTAGGTAGCTATGTACCTTAATCCGTATTACTTCGTATCCTTTCAACCTAAACCTACGAACTTTACGAATATTAGATGTCGTACTCCCTCGGATATAAGTCACTTTCTTGGGCAAGGCAACACCTTAAAGACTTCCAAACAGCTCGTCCCATCTCCCGCCTTGTTAGGCATGACCCAACCATGCCCATGCAACAGTGGATGTGTGTAACTACTATATTTGTGAGAGTATAGTGCATTAGTTACTTGAGAGCAGGCATTGCTGGCGTCGTGAGAATGTTCGGCGAAAGCACCATGTGGCATTCCTCCGGCATGGCTGGTGTACTGCATAGATTGCTACTATTCCACCGATATTCTGCTTCCGCAGCTTATTAGTGTCACAGACGCCAAAATACCGAGCTTGGTAGCTTCGGCCAATATTGCCATACGTGAAGTCAGCCTGCTGTATGCGATCACATGCGGCAGCAAATACCCCAGCTGAGTGCTACAAATTCAAATAGTAGCAATATCCATTCGGGCAAGCCCACTATCAGCAGCAACTTAAAGCAGAGCCAGATGATACGCAGGGTGATAAACGGGAAGTGGAGGGCCTCCCGGCGTTCTAACCGGCAGCCTTGTATAGCGGTGGAAGCGGTGCATAAACAGGGTTCTTCCAATTGGTCAGAGTTGTTTAAACAAATTTTATTGTCTTTTGAAGGTTATGGTTATAATTAAGGTTCGCTCAAGAGTCCAGACTCTCAAGAACCGGCAATAAAGTATATGCAAAGCAAGGAAAAAGGCTCTTCCGTCGGTAATCCATACTAAATTCGCATACGGCTCACTAGGACCTAAGGATCTTAGAGCGCCGCTATATATACTGATATGAAAACCGAGTGATATCAAAAGCACTCAAACACACTCAAACTCCAATTTCCCAGCGGTTATTTGTTTGTACAGATAATACTCTACAGTAGGGTTCCCCAGATAAGACGCTCGCTTTATGAAAAAGTTAACCGGAGAGTATCTAGATTCGGAACGTAAATCACGACCAAACGAAAAGATTCTGTCCACCAAATACATTGAGCTGAGGGCTTCTGAAAGTAATCACTGGCTCTCTTTGACCAAAGTCAACAAAAAGTAACGTCTGCTACCCAATTGAAGTACGCTAAAGGAACTCTACGGTATACTCGTCCCAGCTATTCTTCCTTAAGACCTTATCTCCTAAATATGTGTATAGTTTGTAATGTATTAGGCACGTATCATCGATGCACCAGGTGGGGTTCAGGGTGGTATCGCTTGCCCACAATACCCCAAGTCTCACAGAATGCTTTGGGTATAGACCCCACAGCAAACCCAAGGTTTCCCATTTCTCCCCGCCAAATCCTCTACTGGAATCCTAGCTTACTGACCAGATCAATTCCTGACATGGTGGCCGCGATCGTGACTTTGTGCAGGCACTGGAATGGTTTCTATGTTGTTCGTGCTGCCGAATATCCAAAGGCATAGGTGTACCAAAGTCGAATATACTCCCATTAACGCACTGTAGGATTTCGAGGAAGTGAGCTAGTTGCGACTCTGCGGTGGATGCCGCCGGAGGAGGAGAAGGAAGAGACCAGCGAGAGTTCTGATTACGATGGTTGGGAGAATGGAGAGGTAGGCATGAAGCAGGCTAGTGGTTGCGGACCGGAGAACCAGCTTCAACGAGCAAAGGTACATATCTGTCCTCTGCAAAGCTCTGCCGTCTCATCGTTACTGGTCAACGAAGGATCCAAGTTGGCCCAAAGTCTCAAATAGTCTAGGATACGGAGCAACAGGTAAAATTTAATAACTGCCGCTGTCACAACCGCTCCTCCAAAGACATGCGGCTCGGGAAAGCCCCGGGTACGTCAGCCTACCCCGGGTACGTCAGCCCACCCCGAGACATCGAACTTTGCGAGAATTCGGACTGAGTTTTCATTGGCGCCACGGCAAGTCGAATTGCACTCTAACCACTGAGAGATCTGCTCGTTTTCATTGGCGCCACGGCAAGTCGAATTGCACTCTAACCACTGAGAGATCTGCTCGTTGCCTAGGCCGATCCCAACACTCCATCTCCCTAGATGACGGCCGAGAGCGCGAAAGCGGAGTCTTGAAGCTATTAGACGTGGTACATACCGCCTAAAGCGAAGGAAACGTACATGCTTGTTCATGGGTTTAGTCCGAAGTTGGGCAGGACACAACTGAAAGAGTTAGACTATTCGGTACATTTCTAGCTGGCCCCCGCGGGTATGCAATGCATTTTGTTTCCCACTTTCTTGTACATTTATGCAGAAATGATTTTGGGGGCGACTTTGCAATTGCTGTGTACAGTCGCGGTGAGAAAGTGTGTTAATGCTTGTTGTAAGCTCGCTTTATGACCTAGACCTAATCGTGGGTGATGATCCATGACGTGTGTAGGTTTTGTTTTTTGAGCTACTGCATGTGGTACATACGGGCATTCGTCCCGCCCCACTCTCTACCAATTACCACGCTGGAATACGAACGCTGATACCTCTAACGGCGATGAGTGGTTCCTGAATCAAATAGCGATCTGCGAGCGCGCAGCATTGACTTATAAGAAACCTGATATGGTTGGCGGCCGCGTGGCAGTTGCTGTGGTTCGCTGGATTTTGGCACGGCACGGGGTGACTAGCTCAACGGGGGAGTTGCCTCATACAAGCCTTTCTTTTTTTTTTGAATCAAAGTGTGAGGTGTTTGCCCGTTGTTGCGCGTCAGTATATCCATTTAGGAAATCCCGTGCCTTTGGCCACGTAAAAAATGACTTTCCCCCATTGACGGGATCAGATCGGCATTGCATATATTCTATATACTAGCCACATATTATTGTTTAATTCACCGGTCGGTATAGTCGGTCTAGCCTGTGATGAATGGGATGATATGTGCGATAGTTTGAGTGGTTTATTTACGCGAAAATGTTCCTATCAGCGGTGGCACCCGCAGAAGCCGGTGGGCAGAGATCTACACAAAGTGTAAATAGATTTTTATCGTTAGGGCAATCGCACAGAGAAATGGAAAGAGCCGTTATCGAAATTGTGAGCTGATTGGAGTCGCTTATGTTTATCGTGCTTGGTGGTGATAGGTAAAGCCTTACAAGCGAGAAAAAGATATGCGGTGCGATGGATGAATAAAGGATACATTGCAGAGACCAGTGTTGTCTTTATTGTTGTAGTGTTGGCTGAGTGTCAGATACACCATGCACAAAACGCAGATCAAGATACGCGCTTGTTGGGTTGTGCAGGGAGTTCATTCAGCTGTCTGCAATAGTATGCCGACTCAGAATCATTTGGTGGACGGCTCGGGGAGGACAAAGCAGCCCAGAATGAAATTCATTGGAGAATCCAGCTATTGCATTCTGTCTCACTCGATCACCAATCGTTGCGTTTCTGGAACACCGGTCATTGAGGTTCTCTGAACTCACAACTCGAAGTTGATTGACTTCTGTGGCGACAGCAGCCAACATTAAGGTTGCTTGTTGGCGTGATCATAGAACTGGCTTGCTGCAGGATGCAGAAGGTGAGAAGCACGCAATGGTAATGGAAAACATCAAAGCGACACATGACGCCACAGCACCCATGCACCACTGGATACCAACCTATCGTGGTGAACATGCATTTCCTTTGTTCAGACATTGTGCGAGTCGATCGCTGGTTGAACAAAGTAGTTTGCCAACAGGGTTCCAATGTGGAAGTCCACGGAATGCACCGGATATCAATGGAAGCTTCCTGCGAGGGAAAAGAGCGGGGAAATGGCTTTCGGTTGGTCGGCACAGTTCTAGGTGGCATGTCAGGCCACTAGCCACTTCATAATCGTGGTCATTCGTCTCGAATGCGAAAACGCACGGAAATGCGCTTACGGCGTAAGGCTGATTGAAGATTAATTAATTGTCAGAAAATAAAGTGGATTTTAAGATTGAATGCCTGTAGGCAAGGTACTTGGTCAGAAAATTATCGTACATACTTCTTCGGTACCTGCGCTTGGAGAGGTAGTATGAGATGCTTTGGAGGGCGGACCTCTCTGTGTTCGCCAGGTAAGCACCGACATTAAAACTCCACTCCAAGCCCTACATAAAATCATTACAGGGCATTCTTGACGATATATGCCTTTATTAATACAATTATAAAAGTTTTAGGCTGTGTATATGTGTGGGTAAATGTTCCCCGAATTTCTAGCTAACGCTAGTGGCTCGATATTGAAATTAAAAGAATTACGAGCGAATAATAGATGATGCTGCAGTGTGCAAATCTTTGGAGGCCCCACAGCGTGTGTTCCCTCAACAATAATTGATTTTTGAGGCCTTTGCAGAGTGGATCCAGCGCCAGTGACAACATTGCAGCCGGCAAGGTACATGAACATCCAAAGTACACCGCAAGTGGGGAAGCACATCCTCGATACGTTCCAACTAGAAATTGCACGGTATGGGTACAGTGCCTTGGAAATGCACATCATCGCATTGCCAGAGATTCGGGCTTTGTACCTCCCACGCATCCAGGCTGGAACGTTGCTTTTGCATTGATGTCTTACCTTCCTTCTTATTGGCCACATACTCATGGCCAAATACAGAATCCCTGTGGCAGATCACCCGAAAGATATATTAATAGCCGCGAAGGTGTGGCAAAGCTGATCATAGGTACTCCACAGCTGACTGGAAAATGTGTTTCTTACGACAAGATTGGAAAATGCTCAGTTTCGTTCAGAAGCTGAGTTGTTCAACTTTAAAACTAACTTATGAAGCTGATTCAGATACGGCTGAATGCCGTAAGTGCAGCAGGGAACAAACAAATAATGACTCGCCTTGCTGCAAGCATTGTGCCCAGACATTGCAGCCTGTGAGACATGGCGGGATTTAAATCCAGAGCGGTAAAGGTCGAACGCTTGCCTACCTTTTCAGGTAAGTTTAGTCACTTGCATTTTTTAGTTCTGCCAGACATCTAAGTGCTGGCTGTGCGCACGATTCGCTCACCTGTCATATGTACGAGCGACGGGCTTGCAAGGGTATAATTCTATATTCAGGCCTTGGCAGAGCGAGCCATGGGGGCGGAGGCTAACGTAGATGTCAGTGCCAGCGGATCGATATCATGCCATTTCTGTCCCGCTGCCTGACAATGTGGTGTTCTTGCGACCGATAATTCTCCGTTATGTGATTATGTGAGGAATGAATCCAGACGTCCCATTATTATTTTTACGATACTTCGCCGCAACAAACTGTTATCAACTGATTCTATTCTGGAACACAGTACGGAGGAGGTACTCAAAGTTGGGCTACTCGAGTTGTTTTCAACGGCTGTTCCTGGATAGCTTAAACAGCACCTATCGGAGGTGGAATTATTTTTACATTCCCGTGCCTACGCTTGCTAGATCGGGGTTCCGAGTTCTCATCCAAGGAATTCTGCATGGACTTTGCTTCCGGTAACTAAACTGGGTATTTTACCGAAGGATGAACCGACTACATACCTTGTCAAGGTGATTGGGTGCAGTTGTTGTTGTACTAAGTACTCTATCTCACCCCCGGCATACAAACCTACCCCACGGAATGAGCACTTTCCAAGACATAGTGACTACGATTCTAGATCAGTATTAGCATGCTGAGTCTCATTGTGAGCTGGCATAGCCAAGTAACTGTGGACAAAAAAGCCTTTTTGTCCGTATCGGCAGAGACCCACCGGAGATATTCCCAAATAGTATGATTCTGGTGGGGCGGATTGTGGTATAAGAACCAGCACAAGATCCTCCAGTTTTTTTTTCCTCCTCATCCTCATCGGTCATCTTCCCCTCACAGTCGCTAATACATCCTCACTCTAATACACCTTCACGATCACGATCACGAACTTTCACGAAATCACCTTAATTCCATCCTCAGTTAATTTCTAAAAACTCCATCAAAATGGTTGTCATCAAGTCTTCCCTCTTGGCCATGGCTGCCTGCTTTGCCATGATGTAATTCCTTCTCTTCTATTTCTTACTATCATTCACTAACAATGCAAACAGCCAGTCTGCCGTTGCAGCTCCCAACCCAGCTGGATACGACACCTGCAAGTCTGAGACCGTCTACAAGACTAAGACGGACTACAAGGAGAAGGTATTCATTTTTCCAATTCCCTTCATGTAATTTCTAGTACTAACTCTCCAAAGTACGTCACGACCACCGAGTACAAGTACAAGCCCACAACTGTCTACAAGGTCAAGACCGAGTACAAGCCCACCACCGAGTACAAGGTCAAGACTGAGTACAAGCCCACCACCGAGTACAAGTACAAGCCTACGACTGTCTACAAGGTCAAGACCGAGTACAAGCCCACCACCGAGTACAAGTACAAGCCTACCACCGAGTACAAGGTCAAGACCGAGTACAAAGTCAAGACCGAGTACAAGGTCAAGACCGAGTACAAGCCCACCACCGAGTACAAGTACAAGCCCACGACTGTCTACAAGGTCAAGACCGAGTACAAGCCCACCACCGAGTACAAGTACAAGCCCACGACTGTCTACAAGGTCAAGACCGAGTACAAGCCCACAACCGAGTACAAGTACAAGCCCACGACTGTCTACAAGGTCAAGACCGAGTACAAGCCTACCACCGAGTACAAGTACAAGCCCACCACCGAGTACAAGGTCAAGACCGAGTACAAGCCCACCACTGTCTACAAGGTCAAGACCGAGTACAAGACCAAGGAAGGCTACGCCCAGACCGTCTACGTCACCAAGACCAAGGACTGCTACAAGTCGTAAGAAAGGCACTGCTGCTGTTTACTTTCTGCTACTCGCTGGGAAAAAAGGATCTGGAGGATTTAATGTTCTGCATGGATGGTTAGCATTTATGGTTTTGTTAGATTCTGTTTTTCCTTTTTACGTTCTAATAGGCAGAAGTCGAGGGGATGGTTGATAGTCGACAATTTAATTGCTATATGAATACCAAGTGTTGTATGTACCGTGGGGAAAATCTTGAGGGAATGATATAAATACCTATTTTGTTGGAACTTTAAAACGCATTCTGGTGATACAATATTTCGGCTGATAACCTACGGAATACGGAATCCACATTCATCCAACAAATAACCACAGGCTTTGGAATCTTTCGTTCATAAGCATTACGGTTGAACAGTGTGGCGCTTATAGCCTGAAACCTGCGGCTGAATATATCTACCCCGTCGAAGATTCATGCGTACTCATGACTCCGCCAAATTTCATGCCAGCGTCGAAGCTTTATGACTCCATAAGCAGCTGCTCTGATCTAAGTAAAACCTGAGTTTTAAAATGGCAACGATAGCGGTGTTGCGCTTTGTACATATACATGTATGAAGGCGGAGGCACCTTTCGCACAAACGTAGGGACTTCCTGTGGATTTTGCATCTACTGCCAAGTTATTCTTAGACACGTTTTTTGAAGGTATCAAATGCCAGCTTCAACGAAAGATATCTTCCTACCTAAAAGTTTCGGGTACAGACACCTTGGTTCCGCGCCACAAAAACTCGCTTAAGCAACCACGTCTAGTGATAACTTTCAAGAGCAACTGCAATCTTTGAAGAAAGCGACTTAGCAATTCAGACCGCTTCACAAAAGTTAAAATTCTACGATGTCCTTCATTTAGCCGCCAAAATCTCGGCCTTGGCAGAGCGGGGAATTTTTATCCCGTTTTGTCTATACACTAGTTTAGTGTGTCCCTAAAGACTGGCATATTTTAAGTCCGGGAATTTTTTCTGACGTCGGGAGTTGCTTTGTGTCACCACAATGGTGCTTCCACCATTTTGTGTATTCCAGCGACGGCAGTGGCGTTCTTGTATATAATCGGAGCATTACTTTTGCATATAGCCCCACTAAAGGCATGTGGATGAATTGTTTACGAGTTCATGATCATGCGAACAAGAGACTATGCAGTCCTAAAGAGAAGACGTTCATTTGTATCTCGCCCCCACAAGTACAAGCCTCCTCAGTTAGTGCAATGGGACGGGAGTGCAAGGCAGCTATCCTAGTCAAACTGGTAGGGAGCCACGCAGAAGTGACAAAGATTGGAACATATCCTAGTGGCTGATCAAAACTATTCATACAATACCTCTGGCTAACTAAGTATGTAGTTTCCTCACCATTGAGCTGAGATCCCTCGCCTATTTTTTCCGATTTTTTGTACCAGGTCTCCAACTGACTACTGATGACTGTGGCTTTATGCGACCGATCCCAGGAGCCAGGTTCCATGAAAATTTTGCCGTATCAAGCCACAAACCTGTTTTGCAAGGATGGTATCGATATCGGGAATCGTTGTTTATCCAGGTAATGTCATTTGCGGCGGTGTGTACGTGTGTACTGCAGAGAGTGGGTCGATTGGTCTGGATGTCAGGTACCTCACCAGACCCCGGGCCAAATCATCTAAATTCTATATATATATCTAGGGCCTCCTGACCCCGCATCTTCGCAACGGATGTCATAAGGCTGGACTGTTCCTCTGCTTTTCCGTCCTACTCCGCGAACCTGGTGAACAGGGCTTCCCTGGCAAGGTTCAGAGTGAGTACACTATCCGCTTCTCGGCGACTTCGATTAATCGCTTGCATCCCTACCCATATACATATATAAGGTATCTGCTTCCGCTAGCTGCCTAAAATCCTTGACAACAAACAGGTACATATATACTCAAATATTTAATCCACCGACAAAGCTTAGTATCACTACATCGTACATATTTGTGGCTAAAGAGCTAAGCACACGTAAACACCATACCCAGCTGCAGTCATTTGTCATAATATGTACCCTATGTAGAGGAGGCGAAGAATATTGGGGGAGCAGCTAGAGACGTGAGGAGGAATGATTCGATTGGGGACTTGGCATAAGGTCTGAGCAGACGACTGACGTTGTGCAACTTTAATCTACGAATGGGGAGTTTCTACTGGAAGAATGATCTTCAACGAGAGAGATCCATCTCTTTGCTCCACCGGGAAACTCTTATCAGCAAGTCGGTATAATACGTTCCTACTACCATCGTTCTCACTGGGTTGCCAGATAATAGCTTGTGTAGTAGTATACCGGAATAAAGCATCCGGGCGACGGGCATACGGGGTCCCGTCGATATCAGCAAGGCCTACGTAGCACGCTGATCGACGTGATGACCTTATACATCCAATCTAATTTTCTCCGGATCCGGGTCTATCTCAGTTTTCTTTGCAATCTTTTATCTGTTCTGCCGGAGTTCTTCCGTGTCTGTTTGCAGGACTATCTTAGTTCTGGCTTCCCTCCCGCTGGGTTTGGCTGGTGTCTTCACTATGAGTCCGTACTGTACTAGAGTACATACTTGCGGTGAAGTACACGTGACCACTCCTCGGCGGTAGACAATGCCGCCCCGTTCATGGAGGAAGTTTTGTATGGGGTAGCTGTGACACACTTTAATTTCGGGAGTGCGGCACCCTGCGTGCCTAGGTGACAATATTGCAGGTGCCTGGACCCCACCATTGGCCAATGGCGTCGGGGTATGTCGTAAAAGACGTGTGGCTACAAGGCGTCCACTTCCCCGCAGGTACTATAGGGCAAGGGCTCGAATGGACTTGAGGTCGTTAGAATGCGGTGTTCACGCTCGCGATCGGACATGGAACCAGTGAAAGGTACAGGTACTTGGATACAGTAAGTAGTACTTTAGAGGCTCTTCAAATAAAGCACTCTCGCTTATGAGGGCAAATCCAGTACTTTGCTAGCGAGACTTTGCGCTATGTATCCCCGTCAAAAGTATATCGATAGCCTGTGGGGCGGAGTGTAAAAACAGTGGGTGGCTATGACTACTCATGGTAGCTGTTTTGATCTCACAATGAATGGGGGTTGTAGTCATGTTGTATTCGGCTGCTTACGACCATGACATACAGTTTCCTTCAATTCCCGAGTCCCGAGAAAACATTCCAAGCCGATTCCTCCCCATCCTCAACCCCATGACCCGGCAGGGTGAGTGAAATGGCATCGGGTGATAATCAGTGCATCATGTCACCGCATGATATAGTGATCAGCCTCCCGATTGCGAAAACCGTACGCATCTTCTTGCGAATCTGATACTTTGTTGGGTTAAACCTCAATAAGAGGACACCTAATTATGCCGTAACCGTTGGTTTGGACGCCTATGTGCTCGAATTTGCAACTGGGGGGCTTTCCACCTCCCGATGGTACAAGAGATGCGCGCAACGATAATTACAAAAAGCTTATTTATTTTACGCATTAATAAACTGGAAATAAGCTTTTAATGCGCTTTTTATTTCGCTTTTTCATATAAAGTAATTCCCATTGTATTTTTCGCACGACGCCTCCCAATCTAAAATACTATAACAAAAAACTCCCGAAAATTAATCCCATAGAAACACTTAGAATTTGGAGAATACCGGGTTAAATCAGAATGTCTTTTAAGTACTTAAGTAGATATGCGCGGGGTTTTGAAGCTTGGAATGAGTCCGATTGGTACACATTTTTTAACTCCCCCCCACGCATCATAAACAATGAATCTCTTCTACACATCATAGATACTGTACCGATGTATCCAAGGGCCTGCTCTAAATGATGAATGGTTTGATTGCGTATATCTTAAACAATATACTAGGCTTCAGTTATCCTCAAGTTCCTTAAAACCTAGGTGGAGAGGAATGAGGATAATAAACAGGAGGATAATGAGGACGACAAGCAGAGGATGAAAATCAGAATGAGTAATACGCAGAAGAATACCAGTACCACGAAAGCCTACTACCGCCGAACTCCGAAACTCGAATGGTACTAGTCCAATAACATACACAAAAATACTGCGAACAAATGCTAGTGTTCATAGACTCCTTGGTGCTTAGTATAGAATGTGGTCATGGTAAATGCCTCGTGCTTAGATGACAGGGCGGAAGTGCAAGGCTCGAAGGCCGTGTAGTGGCCGACTGGCCCCAAGCACCGGAGCTTCGCTATTAAGAACTATAAAGATAGTCCTATCCGCCATACTAGCCGCATGCCAGCACATCTCTTGTAATATACAGTTAGCCCTGGCTATACCGGACCCCCTTCTACCGGATACCTGGCAGTGCCGGATGGGAGAAAGGGCGAGGTTTTCTACAGCAGAATCTCTCTAGATATACCGGATTTACACCAAGTACCGGACCGGATGGCACAGCTGGAGTTTCCACTAGTACCAGAACCCTGTATTCCATACAAATATTTTGGCTATACCGGATGCCAATTTGATCAATGTCTAATTTATGCCTAATATGGCAGTTAAGGGCTGTATATGAGCTAGTTTCAAGATATGTGCTACCCTAAAACCCACAAATATTACAGTCCAAATCTAATAAGGTATTTCATTGTTGCTTATTAATTCTTTTTCATTCCGGATCCTGGCCATACCGGACGAAACCCCGTGGATTTTGGTGTCCGTCATAGCCAGGCTGACTACCAATTTACTATTTGCAAATATTCCGTTTTATTTTTTGCAACTAGTAACTTATTCCTGCGTACATTCATGTCATACTGTACCATGAGCCAGTCTTCGTTTAACATTTCATTGAACTTATTGTCTATTGTGATAGTTAATTAATATAATATACATATATACGGATCTGGCATTGAAACTTACATGTATAAATGTGATCATATTACCTGGGGAAAACAGGTCTTGCAATCGAGGCATGCACAGAGGGGGGTCGAGAAGAAATCATCTAGGCAGATGGTAAGGTTGCAGAAGATGCTTGGGAATCCTGCAAAAGCGGGAGGCGTACAACACCTCCACTCGTACAACCCATTTGCGGGGTAGAGGTACCTATGCCCCGCAAACGGGGTTGTGATCTGTCAGGCATGTGATCTGAGGAGATATCTTTCGGGTGATATGTTGTGATTCTATATGGAAACGACTATTGTGCCGAAAAGTCCCATGAGAGGCCATGGTTCGGGTCCCCTCTTCAGTGCGTGAAGAAGACTCGCTCTAGATGAGATTTCCTATTTCATAAGACAATATCTCGGGGTATTTAAAGCTGGTATGCACGAGAGGTTCTGAGACTTCGTATACGTAGGTGAAAACTTATGAAAAGGATGGATATATACTAAACTAGCAGCAACACTGAGTAGCGAGTGTTGCTGCTGGCTTAGCGGTACCAGTACTGTGGGATCTAACTCCCTTCTGCCACCATCTTAAACAGGGAGATCTCGATGCCCATGGCTAGATGCTCGCGTACAAGCCGCGGGATCGTAGCTATACCGCCTTTTAGTATTAGCGAGTGGCGATAGTGAAAGCGGATGGCTCAGGTTTCCTCTTCATCCATTTGCTCTATTGCAGGCTCGTTCTCTTGGTGTCTCGCCTCTTGTTTCGTATTATCAAGGTTCGAAACCTGGGTCTCCATTCTTTTGCTCCCTTTATCCGCTTAAACATGCAGGAGGTACAGTTTTTCCCTCAGTATCATTTCCACAAAGTTGCTTGAGTGTAGTCAGAATCCCACTAATGCAGATACAACAGCCTAGACATGAGTATAAAAAAGAGAACTGCCAAGAAACTAAAAAGTCTTACCCAGCAGAAGGGTAGCGAGCTTGTATGTGGGAACCGACTGCGCTCCCACATGCCCGAGGGGCGCAGGCAACGGGCGCAATTCTGGGGAACGAGATTTCAGTGATCTTGAATCCCAAGACATCATCCGTAAGTACCCTAGTTTATCGGGTAGAGAATGGTGCTTTAAACACTCGGTTCTGTAACACCAAGATCGCAGGCTTGAAGCCTGCGGTAGCCACTCTTTTTCGTCTGTCTCTGGAGGGCGAGTTCGTATTTACCTGACGAGTGCTCCCACATGCCCGAAGTACTTAGAGTAGCCCAAGCGCGGCTGGCTCTTGACAGTCACTTTGGCCGTTACTTCCATGCAGTTACTTCTAACGATCCAAACATCGGCCACTCATTTTAAATCAATGTGCCACTCTCCGTACATGATTATGCCACTGAGTATATGGATTTGGGTAAGTCCGGACTCAGAGGCAGTAACCTCTGCCGCGGGCTCCTTCTTAACAGGACTGCTTAAGTATCACTCTAGTGCCCGTCCTAACTATATCCCCTGGCTAATTAATTGTATGAACGTTCCAACATACATCTCTGGAGACACTTTCAACTCCAGTAGCTAATTATGACTGACCGATAGCTATTAGACGGCACCGAGGTATTAATCCACCGGCAACACCTTTAAGGTGCACATGGATCGTTAATGCCTCCCCCTAACAAGCAAGCCGACATACCACAGAATTGTGCTTTCGAAAAGAACTGGTTTTTTCGATCACTCACTCGGCCGCTCGAATTCGCCAATTCACAACTGAGTACTGTTCTACCTGTCGTCCGCTGCAAGTGAAACAAAGGTGCGCTATTGCACCCGGAGATGGATGTCTCCAGCATCACTCTCGATAAGTGATGGCGTTGGCCTGGGAGACAACCATCACCGCTGGGTCCTGCTCTTCGTGGTTTCTTTATCATGCACGTTTCAACACGCGTTTGCCATCTCTATCTACTTTACGTGACCCGTGCGGCCTGGCAGTGAGCTTCTCTGATACGATGATATAGATCGGTGCTGGCTATGTTATATGCACGCTAATTCGTTGGTGTCCATTTGTGCGAGGCGGCAACCCGCTTGTGCACATAAATGGACCGAATTTACCACTAGATCCCGGATCGCCGAAACATACACTAGTGCAGGAGCGATGTTGCAGTCGCGAGTGAGTATCTATGAATAGACTAACTGCTAAGCTGTTATCCAAACTGGCGCATCTACGTGATATAATCTGGGCACATGAAGGGGCTCGGAGGCTCGGAGGCTCCGAATGCGTTCATGGGAATTTGACGCACAAGTGAAGGCTTTGTACCCCCGTTCAGTCCAACATGTAGCGCACCACTCGCGATCGAGCCCGACCATCGATAGAGTCAGACACCCATTTCTGTCTCAAAGAACTATGCGAGAAGCCACCGTACCAGCCAGAGTAGAATGAAAGTTATTTCTTTTTACCCCAAGTCAAACACCCTCAGTCCCCATCGGGACCTTTATCTCCGTTATGTTTTGGGAATTCCAGGTGTATCCTTTCCCTCCAAACCCGTATAGTACCCTCCATAGCTAGAACTCTCGATTCCTTTCTCCGTCCGAAGCCCCCGAAGCTACCTGTCTTCTTCTCTGTAGGCGAGTGTCGCTTTACATCTTTCAACTGTCTCGTCCCCTCCTCAAGAATCGACAATGCATCTCTCACTGCCGTCGGCTTTCTATTCCCGGTCATCACCCCGGTCTCCTTCACCTTCTCTATCGTCATCTGTGCAACTCGTATCTCCTCCTTCCCCGCAAGCGCCAGCACCTCCTTCTCAAATCCGTCAATCGCGGACAAAATCTTATCATTCGCCAATAGCAAAGGTGTAGCTTTATCATGAAAGCGATCATAATACGGATCTAGCGCATCCGGCTCGTGCAGACGACCTAACTGCTCAAGCTGCGACGCCGTGTAGATGAACTCAGAGATAATCTGGTCCATCTCGTCAGGGTGGATATCGCAGAGCGCATCGAAATCCTCCGGGCTGCCGTGGACGAACGAAGTGCGGAGGAGAGAGAGCAGCTCTGCATCGGTGGAGACGGTATTGTCGGCATGCGATTGCGAGTTTCCTCGCGCCACCGAGAAGCGCTGGTAATATGAGTACCCGGCACCGGTTCCGAGAATGCTAACGCAGCTGACGGTAAAGAATTTCAGGAATCCGCGGGGTTTGCTGGCGGCGGTAGAAAGTGTCTGCATAGGAGTATTTTGTCAGCAGGAACAAATCAGGAGGAGGGACGCTGCGGGCGTCGACGTTGGGGGCATACGGCGGTGGGAGCGGCGGCTGTGAGGCGCCTCACAGCAGTTGGCCGTGGTTTTGACACTGGAGCGAGAGCGCACACTTTTGGTCGAAGGGTGCGTGCAAGCATTGTGGCAGCGACAGTGAGGAGATGTGGAGTGCACTTGGGGTTGGAGAAGCATAGTTGCCTCGATCTGCCGATCTCTCCCGATGCGCTCACTTGCATGTGCCGCACAGGAGGGACTTATGTACCCCAGACAGCTGGTCGTACAGGGTCGGGATCTGGGAACCCGAGGGTTGGCAGTCTCCGAAGAACGAGGGAATTTTCCAGCGAATAACGGGTACGCATTATAATGGTGGAGTGAGTGGCTCGGGCATTTCATCGGCTATGACCATAGCTCGCTCATGCAGCTGCACGCTTCTCTACGTCGGTGGCTTCTAGTTCCGTTCGCGCCAAGATATAGCCTTGGCTGGTGTTCGTGGTCTTGGCCTGGGAATTATCGACGTTCGGAAGACCATGTAGAAAGAAGCAATATTCGAAAGCCAATGTGGTCGCGTGTGATAGGTGGACAGTTCGGACATCCCCGAGTAATGGCCGGTGGAATTCAGGGGGCTGGCGTTTTCAACAACCCACGGGTCACTTCAAAATCTTTGGTGGGATTGTCTTGTGGTAGGCTCTTGCGTTGCGAAGAGGTTGCTCTGCAGCTTCTGTTTGAAATGATCGCCCATCAATCAGTCAGCACTTAATCATGAGCCACGTAGTGGGTTTGTTTGACATCAATATCACGACTCCTGAGATTACTCACCAAAAACTCTGCTGGACGAGCCGCTAATTTAAAACCCAAGTTGGAGGGAACGTTGAGAGCAGGTGTTACTGTGGATTCGCTGTTCGCTACGACTCAACAAGGGCCGTCTCTCCATTTGTTAACCTAGCAGTAGGCAGGAGCACTGACTGAATGAGGCAGGTATCCATCCAACTGAGATAATCCTTTTCGTATACGTACTTACAGATAAACATTCATTACCACAGTCACTAGCCTCAGCACGTGCACCATAGCTAAGTTCGGACTGAAGGCCAGCTATAGTGTATAACACAATACGTCAAGGCTTTCATATATTAAACATCGTGTTCTAGAGATACGGATGGTCGAGACAATATCTGATATTGTGTAACTTGTAGGCGAAATCTTGTCTCGTCCTAGCCTCTCAGCGCATGAAACGGGTAGCGGCCCGCTGGAGTCTAAATACGAGACAATACATTCAGAAGTCGGCAGAAATATATATATAGAACACTGAGTAAGGCACTGAAACTTGAAGATTTTCAGATAATGAATTTGAATACGAGGGACATCGATATCAAACCGGAGACTCCGACCCCGTTGTTTCAGTGCTGGAAGCTGTAATAACGCATATTAAATAAGAATCTCTACATTAAGCGCTTCACATCCAAGGAACCGGTACGTATCGAAAATTTCTTCGTAGGAACAAGGAATATGGACATGAATACTGTATGTTAGCCGCACTCGTTCTCCCTGCCGCGGCTAGCGTCACAGACTATCACTATCTTGAGCCTCCCTTCACAAAATTCACAAGGAGACCAGCAGCTTCCCGGAGGACTACCGCGCCGTCATCTCCGCTCAAGATCGGGTTCAAAAAGCCACGTTTTCTGATAGAAAACTCTCTTAGTGGCGGCGACTATGTCGGGTACCGGTATACCTACAGGTTCTACGGAAGATAATGTATCGGAAAGTCGCATTCACGAATAAGCACAGGAAACCCCTTTGAAGCAATTGGAACTCACGAGTGCAATGAGAATGGAGTTACAGAGTTGGGGTTAATTCAACCTGATGACCCGGAAAATATGAATGGTTGCTAGAACTCATCACGAGCAAGATACTGAGGGTGTGCATGTGACAACATCCTCTCGGGGCAATGATGTAAACTATGGCTTGTTTTGTGAAGGAAGGAAGTTGGCATGTCTGAAAACGCGCATCTGCTCTGACAGATAGAATTCAGACGTTGTGCTAAGGTTACGGCTGAAGAGTATGACGGTATCTTAGAGATCGAAAGAAATATAGCGCGGTTTTAAAGCGAAGATAGTGTGTCCAAAATATCACTGTCATGGGAATGCCTGTCGACGATCAGACGAAGTCCAATCACAACGCACCGATGATGTTAGCAATATGCAAGCAGTAGCCAATCCCAGCCGTATGCGGCAGAGCTGAACAATCGCTCAGTCACTTCTCCTTCCCCATCTCAGCTCCACATTTCCTCCCCCATCGATCATGCAGCATCGAGCCCGCCGTCGCGACGTCGCCGTTCGTTGCACTCTGCTTATTCTCTGTTGCCCTTGCGTCTTCATCTACGCCTACCACATCTTCCGCCGCTCGAGGCGCCCCACAAAACACCCCTGCCTCATTGTTGCACCAGCGCCCCCGCCCGCCTACGTTCTCCTCCCCAACGGCGATATCCCATGGGACCCAATACTTCACCACCTCAAGAACCCCGGAAACAGAGTATTTCATCTGCGCCCGGACACAGGACAGCTGACGAGCGGGAATCTTGCGGCTGTGCACCCCGCCGTATTTGATATCGTCGGAGAGCCAAAGTTATTAACGACGGTACCTCGGACGAGATGGAAGGATGTACTGCAGCTATTTAAGAGAAAGCGCGACGCGCTAAATGAAAAGAAAGAGTGGGGATGGGAGAAGAAGTGGGTTGAGGAAACTTGTACTGCTTTGGAAGCGGAAAAATGTGGTCTTGATCAAAGCGAAGGTGAGACGGGCAGATTTGAGATCTGGAAGGTAGAAGTGCAGACAGATCGACTGGCGAGTGTGGTTGAGGAACATTGCGTGGGTGCCGAGATTGGTTATGTACGAGTTAATCCTACACTCTGCTGCTTCAGAAGCTGATCGTTGGACTAGACTGGACTCAACAACAAATTTATGTGGACTACGAGGACGTTTATACCACCCGATTTTGGAGCGGGGGTGCTCTACAATCCGAATGGGAGGACGGTGCAGGATCTGTTCGAGGGGGACTGGACAATTGATTATCTCAGTAAAGACGGGGACCCAATGAGAGTTGATAGTGGATGGATGCGGGTCTTTGAGCCGAGAAGGAGTATTGATAGCGGGATTTTGGAGGTGGTCAGAAATGAAGACGACGAGGAGGAAAGCGATGGGTAAGTACCAACCAAAGGAAGAAAGTCCTGGACAAAACAGAGGAAGGCAAACATATAGCCCATTCGTATGCATAATAATATTCCAGATATATCAATTAACGGATTTCTTAAGAGTAACCACTGAAGTTTCTGAATCGCTACTCTAACTTCCTCACTATCTGTGCAGCAAACAGCTGTTGATCCAGGCATTGCCTCGGCTGTAGCAAATGAGGGGTAAAATTTAACGCGTAGTAATTCGGTAGTTTCTGACGCCATTTCTTCCACACGTTTAGGAGAGAGGCGGAAGTTGTGGAAGGTTGAGCGCGATTGGGTGGTAGCGCGTCGGAAGGTGAGAAGTCTGGAGGCGGACCCGTAGCATTGGGAGTGGGTAGATCGTGCTACACATGTACTGTACCTTGTTATCGGACTTGCCGGCGGCTCCTCGGTCTTCCCGCAGTGAACATTATGTTTCTAGTGTTCACGGATTCGGGTAGAACCGAAAATGGTGAAGTCAGTTCCAGCCATGGATACATCCATCAGTAGATGGCGTGCGCTTCTCGTCCACGCATAATGCAAACGCATAAGAAACACTGGACTCCATAAAGTATATCTAGACCCATCCACCGATAGGGGCAAAAAAGTCACGCGATTGTTATAATACTGAGGGAGCGACGATGAACAGCACATGTTCCCACAGTTCATTATCCCACGTGGCCACTTTCACCTCTCCTACTACATCAGCTAGGCCTATCGCAGCTGACACTCTTTCCTCACTCGACTAATCTTGCGTAGAGATACAACCGCTAGTTCCGACTAACTTTAAATGCTTGCACTGCATAATAACTAGTGGATGAGCAGCTATGGATGTCAATAATGAGGTACGTACTTTGACCGGAGTTTCGGAGATAGAGTGATGCCGTACTGGCTTGCATTACTCAACGGAGTTGTTCCTGCATAAATTTGCCGAAGCAGCGTGCGTTTTCTTGAGAAATGAGACTATAGACAAACCATAATGAAACCACCGAACCCCAACCTGCGAGCTTCTCATGTTTTAGGTTGCTGTTCTTGGAGCGGAAAACTTCACCTCTTTTGGGGGAAAACTACATCAACTTGAATAGTGTTGGGCACGAGTTCGAAGGCAGGTTGTATCCATATCGTTTCATGCAGATTCCCAACCCTCAAGTTGCAATTGTGGAGTCTCATATGTGTGGCGACTTAGTTCCAATTCTCATTGGTTCAATATTTTAATTAAAACGATCAGGCTACTTACGCACTAGCCTATTGAAATTCACGCTAACCGTTCTAGGTACTCTGCACCGGCTCGATTTTACCACGTTCTGAGACTAGATTGTACAATGCAGTTGAGGTGCATTTTTTTGTAAGGTAAAAACTTTCACTCTAGACTAGGATTCTATCTTACCTTTTTCTGTCTTTAGAGTGGGTGTTTTTTATTGGAAATGACTGAGCCAGTCTCAGTAACTTAGTGGCTTTCAACCTCATATTAGCTACACTCCTTATCAGGTGCCACCTCAGTCAACTTTCGAACCTATTAAATAAGTACACTCTACTGGGTGAACCTTAGCACGCCGGGGCTGAGTTTTCAGAGTCTGCTGAATGCAGTTTCAATGATTTGAAGCCTCTTCGGTCATCATTGTGCATGTCTGTCACAATTTACCAAAGAACCTGTAAGGCTGTAGGAAAGACGCTACATATGTATCGATTGGTGGGTAGAATACGAGTAGCACATTTCATCCCTAACCTTCCAAGCCAGAACATAAGCACTTATTCCGGGTATTCGTCATCGATCGTGGTTTTATATATGAACTCGTACTACCAAATCCCACACAATTCCAAGAACAGCTGCAACAATTTGGGCAAAGCAACCCAACCCACTGCAGAGTTGCCGCGGCTTTTTTTCAGAATTAAGCATGCATATGTGCTTATCTCAACTTGTCCAGCAATGCCGAAGTATAACTCGTGCGAGGTGGGTGGTACAATTAACGCGGGGCATCACCAGTACTCCCACGTCTGCGGTTGGAATTCCTTCATCGGATGACATGCAGGCTGCCGTTTAGGTTCCGGGGTGGTCTACTAGCTATAAGACAGTCTCTTGCCACCGTCCGTCGGGCCGCCATCGCCGTTATTTTTCCCTACAAGATGTTTCACCTCGAACCGCTGACGGTCGTCGCAGCAGCGGGCGGATTGGTTACACAATCAACGCTCTCCTCGATCCACGAAGTCCCCACCATCAAATTCCTCAGCACCTGCGGTATTTCGGACTTCCTGCTTCTCGTTTTTCTCTTCAGGTCAGCCTACACCAATGTCACTCTTCAGTTCTTCCAGGTCAACGCCGCGTTCTTTGGGACACTTATCGTGGCCACTCTGATCCGTCGTCTCTACTTCCACCCGCTACGTCACTTCCCGGGAAGGAAACTAGCAGCAATGTCAAAAATCTACGATGCACGCATAGTTTATCTCGGTATTAGCTCCACTGTTGTCAGGGACCAGCATAGACGGTTGGGTGATTTCGTCCGAACTGGACCGAATGAGCTCAGCATCAATAATGTTGAGGCGATGCAGCTGTATTCACGACAAACGTTCAATAGCCGTGGACCGTTTTATGAAAGTGGATATGGTTCCAGCCGGAGTTATAATGTCTTCAGCGTGAGGGATAATGAACAGCATCGGCTGTGGCGCAGAATCTGGGACCAGGCTTTCAAAGCTGGTGCGTTGAACGAATATGCCCCACGAGTCGAACTTCACGTTGCCAAATTTATCTCAGTGTTGGAAAACACAAAGGGAGAGGAAATAAATTGCTTGAAACCAGTGCAGAACTTGGCCTATGTAAGAGCTGCATGGTCCTGGTGTGTTGCCTAGAACTTGAGAGCCTAACTTTCTATTATAGGATATGTAGGTCTCGGAATCCGTTATTCAATTGTTTTAAGTTAACACCATCACACAGAATGGCAGACCTTGGGTTCGGGCGAGATTTTGACACCCAAGATACCGGTGATGGAAGCCATATGGTAAATTCCAACCTAGTTGCTTGTCTTTCCTATATTGCTGCCCAGAGTCCTTGTGCGAGCTGGTATAAACTGGTTTTCATTCAGAGCGAATTTTGGCCGCAAGGCAGCCATAAGGATTGTTATATTAACAAAGGCTTAGGAATTCCTCCGCAGTTTCATTCGCGGCGTCACGGCTCTTGGATCTCTTCGAAACCTCTGCGAAATCATGCCCATGCTCCCCAGAAACGTCAAAAGCGCCAAAAGCATTGATTTCCAACGCAAGAGCGTCGAGATGTTGGAACACCGCAAGAGGATGGGCAAATCACGCGCTGATGTATTCACACATTTACTGGCAGAAGATACCGAGACAGGTACTTCGTTCAGCGATTTGGAGCTGGCTGCCAATTCCCGGCTTATGATTGTTGCTGGCTCAGGTAATATACGCCCACCAACTTTTATGTAGTGTATTTGGCTGAATATATGTACTTAGATACAACAGCCACCACCATTTCCTGCGTCTTCCGTGAACTTGCCCTTAACCCTGAGATTCAGCAGAGACTCTACGAGGAAGTTCATGCCGCCGCACAAAGCTCCCCCGTTCTTAACAGCAAGAATACCAAAGATCTCCCGTATCTCAATGGTGTTGTTAAAGAAGCTCTTCGGCTTTGGAATCCCATCCCTGCTGGGGCCGAGACACTCACTGGTCCGGAAGGTGCTACGGTGGCGGGGCGATATATCCCGCCCAACACTACGATAAGGGTTCATCATTACGCGCTTATGACAGATGAAAGATATTTTCCGCAAGCAGAGAGATTTCACCCTGGGCGCTGGACTGATGATAAGATGAAAGGCGTCAAAGATATCCGGGCGTGGGTTCCGTTTTCTTAGTAAGTTACCTCTCCCTTACCTACACGGAATAGTACTAAATTGAGGCAAAAAGTGGACCTCATGCATGTGTAGGCAAACATCTAGCATTGACTGAGATCCGTCTTACGGTTGCTCGAACAGTCGAGCGGTTTGCCATTGAGCTTGGTGAGACCTACGATGATCAGCGGTTTCGGAACGAGTGGAAATCCTACGTGACTGTTGTGCTAGGAGATGTTCCTGTGAGGTTTAAGCCTCGTTCCTAGCTAGACGTACGGAATGGCAGAAAATATTACTTCAATCCAATCTACAGTGACACACACTCTGTGCAGATATCGGATCTGTTGTGGAATATGCATATGCTAGAGATCTACAAGTGACTCTGAATCTTAAAAACTCTGCGGCCTTGCCTGTATCCTTATCAGCTACGAGAAATACCTAAATAGACTAGCTCTCAGGATGCAGACTCGCCCACACCGGCAACTACCGAGCAATTCAAAACACGTCAAGCTCAAAGCTTGAGCTGACCGCATCAAACCAGTTTACCTTCGGTCAATGCCACGAGGCGCTACCGCGTCTGCTAACTTGGATTCTGTGGATCCAGATCACAGGCAATTTGCAATCGAGTGATAAAGCAATGAACGAATAATCTCGACTTGTTCTTTACATGCACAACATCGCAGCCCAAAACCAAGTTCTTGGTTCAAATAAGCGCGCTTATTCAACCATTCTTCATTGAGCACCTTGGTAGCGAGAATCCCTAGCGTCATGCGTGGTTGTTTCCTTACCGTAAGGCTGTAGCTGTACTTCTCCAGATCGACAAGTTAATTATTGACATCTCAAGGACGGGCGGTATTCAGCTCTCCTTGGGAATAAAGTACATCTGTTCTTCTACGTAGGGGTTTGATTATGGCTCTGGAATTTTGTCAGCAGGTTGCATCTCAAGTTTCAACTAGTTTTGAGCTGAAGCCATTTGCATCGTAGATCTGAGTGGTCAGAAGACAGCTGTCCACGCACGCCCCCTACTTTGTGGTTGTTGCTGGCACTTCGTTTGAACCACGAAAGTGCTTTTATATGCGTAGCGATACTCAAGAAAGTTGAAGAATGTCCTGCCGCAGCCTATAGCTGTACTTTACTTATCAGCGTCACGGAAAAAGTATTTGCAACATGCACATGCAGAGTTGTCGATCACCCAATAGCGCAGTTGCCCGGGTGGCAAATTACAATGATGAGACTATGTATCGTCCAGTCAGAAAAGCCACCTAGGCTTAGTTAGTTGAACGCGTGCGGGGAAGGAGTCAAATGTCACCACTAGAGGAACTCAGCCCTATGGGATGTATGTACCTCCTATTCTTGGGGTGGGAGCGGTTATCGATTGGCAACAATCAGAGTTAGTGCGTATAGAGTCAGATCCGAGGAAACCTATCGACCATTTATGCGTGATTTCCGCACCTTATAGCTCTGATTGGTCCCATGCACTACCATCGTCGCCATCCAGGCAGCACTCGCTGTTCCGTAGTCATGGTTGTGCGTATCGTCCACGAAGCGGTGTCAGTCACTTCAACTGGGCTATCGAGGGCACTGGCTATATGATTGAATGTTGCTACTGTTTGCAATTGCAGTTAAATCTCTAGAAGTGACAACAAGGCACCACGACCAGGTCTTCATCATCTATCTGAAGCCCTTTAGTAGCCCGAAACAGCGGGGCTGGGATAGATTGCTAACGAAGAATCCATTAAAAACATGGAAGCTGAAATGCATTGTGTAGTAAGAGCCTACTTCATGCTGTATCGATATCGTGGACAAACGTAAGACTTACTGTACATTAGATGTCACAGCTTGACGAGTTACTTCGACACGTACCTGTTCAGCACTGATGCGTTTTAGTTGAGCTTTATTCTGTATAATCTCACTATATCTGTTTTTTACAAGCGTTACTAAACGCAATATCCACAGCTTCTATTTGTCTAGCCCTCAGCCATGCTGTCGTTCTAGATCTGTGTAGCATTGAGCGCTCCGGGCTAATAGGACTTGATACAGGCTTCTTCGAGCACTAGATACCGTCAGATTACTCGAGTATACGGTGGGTGTGGAAGAACAATTTCAAGTTAAAAGGCTACGGACATAGCCCATTTAGTGAGAGGATTCCCATCTCTGTGTCCACCTATTGGAACTCACTGCAATTTTGAGTCCACCTCCATGGACTTAAGCCAATCGATTTTCTCCACAAACCGCAAACTCCTACGCACAGTACCCTCAAAGGTAAAGTCTCGTAGTCACAATCAACCCACTCTCAATGTCAGCAGAAGAACCCTCAAACCGGTCATCCATGGAGACAATGTCGACACCTACTGTTGTTGTTGTTGTTTAATCATACTGTATTCACTCTAATTAGAGTATGACAGGACCTTAATAACCCCCTCCGCCTCCGGGCGAGCCGGCTAGATGGCG
>Ga0307515_10001543_pt1 | contig 51495 bp, 41 predicted proteins | sample 17_EM_MG_FD_194513 | JGI IMG/M metagenome (GOLD analysis project Ga0307515, IMG submission 194513) | Populus trichocarpa ectomycorrhiza microbial communities from riparian zone in the Pacific Northwest, United States - 17_EM | ecosystem: Host-associated > Plants > Roots > Unclassified | place...
TTGAATTCTGAACATTTCATGTAAACATTACATTCTGATCAGAGTTGAACTCAAATACTTAATTGGGAGTGGATATTTGAGGATATTTGATGGGGTATGCCAAGCCATCGAAATGATTGAAGCTGTGTGTTGTCAGCCAATAAAAATCCTTCTTAGAGGTACGTACCACAAGTCAGCCAATGAGAATGCTTCGAGCCGACAAAGCATGTGTATATATATTAGATATATTAGATTAACTCCTATAATCCTACAAGTATCGGTCACCCTGCAAGCCTTGCAGATGGTGGCGTCTGCATGGCTCATACATTGTAAAACTTTTTCCCTCCCCGAGTATGTTGTTTCACACTAAAATGACGTTTTAATCGACAGCGGGGGTGTTTTGACATCTACCGTTAACGGGCATTTGGAGGAGGTTGCGATAAGCTTGTGGAAGGACGGGAGCGCTAGTTTAGTTCATTGGAGTTTAGAGTTTAGAGTACATGACAGGGGTTCATATGCATATGGCAGTTTATTTCCGCCAAAATACCCCATGACACGACCCCGTACCCCGTGTCCGTGAACAAAGTCTGAATTTTACAATTTGCCCAGTTACCACTATTAAAATAAGACTGTATCCACGGGGTTGTGAGATGGGGTATGGGGTGGTTGAATGGGGTCGTGGGATAGAGTACAAGGTCGTGGACACAGTTGGTATTCAGAACTTGTCCCCCTGTCATGACCCCGTGATGTAGAGTACGCGCAAAATCCACGAGGTTGTGGCCCGTCCCACAACCCCGTGATGTAAACTACATACAAAATAACCCCGTTCACGACCCCGTTCAACAACCTCGTGCACTTCCCACAATCCCGTGGATAGAGTCTTATTTTAATAGTGGTAACTGGGCCAATTGTAAAATTCAGCCTTTGTCCATGAACACGAGGTACGGGGTCGCTCCACAGGGTATTTTGGCGGAAATAAGACGCATATATGCAGACCAGGATTCTCTATCAAGACTCAGTGACCTTAACCACCCGAGAGCCTCAAGTATCTTTCAAGCAAAACGCAACTCTACCCCGTTGACGGAAACGCCCGTCCACGGGTGGAGTAGCCCTATCTGCAGAATGGGTGGTTTTTAGCGTGATCTTCCATTGGGGCACCCATTCACGGAATCTGCCAAAAGGGTGGTAGCTCCGGTTGTCACCACCACAACACCATTACCACACAAATTAGCCCACGAGTCACCACCATCACTACCGTTGACGTCCACTATTGTCAAAAATTTTTTAGTTGCACTGTATTACTAATATCCCAGTCATTGTTTTTTTGTACTAAGTATTAAGCTAGCGTAGGTAGAATAAATAGGCGGTGGTGGGGTGGTGGTAGGTGGCTATAGTAGCGTCAATAGCGATGGTGATGATGATGAGATGATGATCATGGCTTGCGGACTAATATAATGGGCGGTGATGGTAACAACCGAAGTTACTAGACAAAGTACCACCCTGTTAGCGGATTCCGTGAATGGGTGCCCCAATGGCGGATCACACTGGAAGCCACCCATTCCACAAACAGTGCTCCCCATCTGCGGACGGGGTGATTGGTGGAACGAGGCATTTCGGCTGGTTTCGTCAATAAGCCACCATAATGTTCTAGTGAGATATTGATAACAGGGCCGCTCACCTGAGTCTAGTTTATGCTCTTAAACAGTATGGGGGATCAAACCTAGCGAGTCCGTGAAACAGAACCTCCGAAGAATATTAGCTCCTCCGCCATGCGTTAATCTAGGCACGAATGTGAGATATCAAAAGGTGTTCTGCCTGTTGAGGGTATTTGTTACGATGTCCCGCTTAAGCCATCCAGAGGAGCCATTTCGGTGTGGGAATAGTATAAATTCTTTAACTCTGTATGGCTGTCTAAATGATATCATACACACACACAAAAAGCAACGGGGCACTCTGGGAAGTCTAGGTCTGTTGTATATGGGAGCCAAAATCAGTGCGCACATTGACGTATTCTACATTTAGTACAGTACTTCAGTCCCAGCTGAGTGTGGAGATCTTAATTCCTGCAACCGATACACATTGACATAGATTACTGCACGTAGACGTAAGTATATCTAGCACTGTATTCCAGCTTTGGCTCGGATTTATACCGAATTACAGTTGGCCCCTGCGCTTCCAGTGCACATCAACACAGAGCTACCAGGCGCGCTTCTCCAGTTTCCAGCTGTAATAGACTCCCAGCTCCAGGCATGTTTGACTCTAACTCCTAGTTACAACAAACTCCATACTCCCATTCACCCTGTGCTCGCAGCTCCAGCTGCATCAACCCCGTTCTCCACCAACTACATCCTCCCATCGATTCTATGCTTCCAAGCCCCCTGTTAGCCATTATACATAAGAAAGTCACATTTTCGACATTCACCCCATTTATAAATACCCTATAAATATATTTTATGGTTCTATTTAGTTAAGTGACGAACGAAAGACTCGAATGGCAAAAATGAATCATGATGAGTTGATGTCAAATAAAATAACTACAGCCATCCATTGCAATACAAACCTCTCATACTGCATCAGCCAGCGGTTAGGTGGAAGGCCGCACAGCTCTCAGCAAAGCCTCCCTTCAATTCAAATACATCCATTTAAGCAATCAAACTCGCATCATTTTTTTGTTTGGCTCGCTAAACTTAGAATCTTGCAATTGCCTTACTTATATGTTTTATCATGGAGGTAATCGGTAATCGTAATCCTACATAATACCGAAGTTCGGCATTCTGCATAACAGCCCTCTTAGTACTTAAAAGTTAACCTGCGCTTTACCTAATGCCAGATACATGACAAGGCTAGTGGTTGCTTTTATCCCAGGCTAGTGCTTCATTGTGGTGATTCGTTGACGAGTTGCTAGCGGGTGGGAGCTACAGCTGTATGATTGATTGGTCCAGTTCGGTAGTGCGGAAGGATTCTTATGAGGTCACTTCGTGTCATCTCTGCTCGATGGACTCACGTTATGAGAATAATACACAAATCTTGGGTTTCTTGGGCATCATTCTGGGACTCGACCCTCGACATTAGTAGCAAAGTACCCGAAAGTCACGCTGGGAGGGACATGTCTTGAATGTACTCTGGCCTAGGCCTATTCTATGTTACGGTTTTCTATATGCTCCCCCATGATGGTGGCAATGTCAGTTTCCATGATGTCAACTTCCGTGCACGTGATGTCAACTTCCGTGCACGCTGTTAGAGCGGTGTCGATGCAGATATTGTTGGGGTTGGAGTTCGAACTTCGCTCTTTGCTCACGGAGGTGTGATCGCGTTTGTATTGTTACTGGGCATGATCCATGTCAACTATACTGGAATCAAGGAAATCGGGGGCTAGTCTTCTATTAACTCAACTCGGCTTGACTGTGGCTCTGATAGTCCGTATGCGATGCCATTCTCTGACCCATCTGGATGCGGTTTTCGGGTTCATCGTTCTGGATGCCCAGCTTGCCGCGACAACAATGATTCTCTCCATAAAAGAAGTGTTGGCTACACGCTGGAAGATTTATATTACCTCATCTGTTCAATTCTTGGGATTTGTAGTTCTCGGGATAGGTATGGGCATGTTAAAGAAGTTTATATCTCCGGCGCCGGGTTGTGAGAGCTTATTCTGTGGAATGGATTGGACGAATTGAACCATTGGGACAAGGGCCACCTACCATTTTTTGGGTTTACTTCTGCTGGCGTGTCCTATCCTGGTTCCTCAATACTCTGCTGGCCATTCGCCTTACCAGTGCTTACCACCGAGCCAAATGCTCTGAAAATCCAGGCCCTCATTATTCCAGCAAGCCTTCGACAGCGCTATCAAATTTTTTCGAACCATTTGTTGCGTACCTTGTTTCCTCCGCTACAGTACAATCTCATCTTTCAAATTTCGATCTGAAAGCCGAGTCCGATTGGAAGACGACTGGGCAAACCATGGCGCTTGTCGCCGCAATATTTGCTTTTTCTCGACTTCTCTGGTAGTTTGGGACGGTAAAACGCAGGAAGCATGGAGCCAAATTCTGTATTGCGACTAGCAAAGTGACGCGCTGGTCAGTTTTGATGGCTGTCCGTGTGGTGACTCAATTATTCGTGTTTGGTTTGATGGTATACCTTGGCTTCATAGTATTCCTCACCGACGATCGGGTAATCAAGTTTATTATTATGCCCTGCTAGGGTATATTCCTCTTAGCCTTCCTTAGTGGCGTTCGTCATGGAGGTGGCTTGAATTTAATCATCACGACAACCACTGTCATTAATCAAACCGCCTGACAAAACATCCGAGCGCATGGCATGACGCCACTCAGATGGAATTTCATATCAGATGAAGACTTCAATTAACCCATGTTATTCGCGTTATTGCCTTATACCTTTCGCATTTCTTATTGAAGTCTGCTGATGTTTGCATTGTGGTGCGGTATTTGTGGCGGTCTTCTTAGGGCTAGTTGTTAGGGCTAGCAGGAGTAGTCTTTCTTTCAGCACTTTCTGGCGGGCTTCTCTTTGTTCTCTTGTACCTTTACAATTCACACAGTTTTCAGCTTTTGTTGCGCGGTCGCGTATCTGCACATCGTGAGATTACGCCAACATGCATGTTTATTTGATGTGTGGAATACCGTTTTGTTACAGGGATATCTCGCAAGCTGGGTTTATGTATCCATTTCTTTCGTTATTGTTTCACTTTGGCAGAGGTTCGATCTGATATTTGCTGTGGCCTACGGGGATTTTAGCTGGCGACATTTGCTTTAGCAATCGTAGTATGAATATGGTGGTGGTTATTTCGTTGTTTTGTGGAATTCAGATTGTGTTCTAGTGTACTTGTTGATTCATCTATCGTAAGTTTCTATTTACTCAGCTGTCCCTTTGGTTTGCTGTGGTGGTGTTACTATTGAGGGTAATACAGTGGTCTGTGGATTTCACCATACTCCCAAGAGATCTAGGTGGCATGTGGCGATAGGAGACTCCGAAAACGATGTGACTCTTATTGTGAAGGTTTTCTGAAGTAGCTCGATACATACTGGCGTACGGGTACCCACTGCGACCCTCATCATCGTTCAATAGCATGTTTTAATCAGGGAATTAACCGCAGTCCTCTCCATTGATGTTCACTGGTCGTGCTATGTCGTTTCGCCAATCTCGGAAACCCCGAAACGTAGAATTTATCTCCGTGATCCCTAGGAGCTCGTGTGCATCTTCGAACGTCATCTGTCGTTAGGAAACTTTTGAACGGCAACTTTCAGAGCGTTATTTAGGGCTTGTCCGCTATACTGGCCAGGTCATCTTTTAATACATGTGAATATAGTCGGGCTACAGTACAATTCCGGCCATCCAACCGTTTAACCTCTCTCGCCTACTTGTCTTCATCCTCTTTTGTCTCTTCATTTCATAGAATAAAGTTGATTTCGGAAATGAATCTCTCTCGGACTATAGCTCGCATTCTTTTACGTCGGTCCGATTTCAAGAAGCATCCACCCCAAGCGCTTCGGAAAGGGAAATCGGACATTTGGACCCCCTAAACGTCATCTATCTGTACAGTATCGGCACCCACAGCGACCCCTTGTCATTATTCAATAGAACATGTACATCATGACACTTCATAGCTTGCTAAAACACAGTTTTTCCAGCGATCCCTGCTGGTCGTCAGTTGTGGGGGGACGTTTCACAGCTCCGAAACCCCAAGAATTAGAGACGTATCCACTCAGAACTTATTTCTCGACTATTATCATCCAATAGATGTGTATGAGATAGAAATTACGATCGACGTCCAAAAACGAGAGACTGATAGAGAGGAAGATTGATATGGCTAGATTAGATTGTTACATTAGATAGTAACCGGTTCTATCCGAGCCGCTGATCGCCCCAGTGGTGAGGAGCGGTAGCCAATTTGCAGAAACTGAACGTGTAAGGGATACCCTCCTAACCGCCAAAAGTCCCAGTCCGATTTTCAAATGAAATTTAAAGACAAAGAATAAAAAAACCCGGTATATGAATAGATAGGGTAGCTAAGAATAATGCGTTGTGAGGTTACTCTTAAGGTGGTTGTAGTTATTGAAGTCGTAGTAGAGGCAGGTGGTTGACAAAAGAGGTGAAATGGCAGTTGGTTGTAGGTAGTGGCCCTTAATGGCCGCCGTACAGTTGGTTGTAGGCATGTTACCACAGGACAAAAAGGTGACATGGCAGTGGTATGGTGGAGCAACTGTCAATTACCATGCCCAAAATAAGTGAATGGCGGTCCTCTGACAACCATTACCATCGACCAAAAAAATATCGCCATCACCATTAATACAACTCCCGCACCAAGTGCACAGTTAGTACACCAACACTATTTGTAGGACTATAACTAAGTCACATTAGTCCTAGAATACAATTTGTTTCTCATTTTTCACTATATAATAGAAAATCTGAACATGTTTTATTCTCCTTCTTGGTTTCATCTTTATCTTCTTGAACACCTACCGCGTAAGGGCCTGGGACGGTAATTGGGAGGATACGGTTGCACATGTGGATCCGAGTGATAGTAGATGTAAAAGTGTAGGTAAATTATTGCTAAATATTTAGGACTCGTCACGAGTCGAATATATAGAATTGAGGTTACTCGGCTCTGGACATCTCAAGTGCCAGCCGCATCAACCCTAACCACTTCATCAGTTAAAACGAGTTCGTACTCGAGCAGAGCTACTTGTGCGCTCGAGCGAGGATTTTCCACTCATCCTGCACACAGACTTGTTTACCTCGCTCACACTTATTCGCCTCGCTCAGACTTATTTGTGTCGTTCGGACTAATTCGTCTCGCTTACACTTGTACTGATCAAGCCCACTAACTGATGGTAACCCACTTACTGATGGTGATGGAGCGCACAGAAGAGACTGTAATCAAGTGCACTGGGGGGTAGCATTCGGGCGCACGTAGTGACGGATCAAGCGCATTCGGAGGTACACTTGGAGGTGCACCTGGAGGCGATTAATCAGGGCTGGCTGCAGGCGGTGTCGCGGGAGCTGGCTGGTGACGGTCGATCTGGGCTTGCCGTAGATTGTTTTGGATACATATCCGTAGTGATACATTCTCTGGTACATTTTCTTGAATACACTAGTACAATTTCTAGCTACCTTTCTATCATGTTATATTCCTAGATACATTTTCTTGATATATATATATGGTCATGTATTGAAAGATTCAACAACAAAATCGCGAGATTTTTATTGATGGCGTTGTGGTTTTAGAAGCAGCGAGAATCGCTAGCAGTAAGAGCTATGGCTTAGAGAAGACTACTTTTACCTTTTGCAATTATAACAGGGATAATTTGGCAGTGTCCCTCTAAAACCGTGTGTTCATGTAGGTGCATGCGCTAGTGATGGCTTTGATCTTGAGGTAATTGCAGTGATGATGGTGGTGTGCAATGGTGGTGTGCAATGGTGATTACCATGATGGTACTGAGGAAACTTACTCTGAGGGGTCCTTAAGGAATCTTATTCGCCAATATTCAGTGAGATATATTATATAGATACATTATAGAGATACATGACAGATACATTCTTGTGATACTGGCCAGCGCTAATTGCCTAAGCGCCATATAGTAGCGTAGTTTAGAGAAATGATAAAAAATGGCACCAACACGGGAGCATACTTTCTCGCTAGCGATAGTTGAATGAGATGCTATGCACTATGTTGATGAAATTGGAAAATCCGATGTTATATTTATATTTGTTGTGCTGATGAAGATTGGTGCTGATTGTCACTGGTAATGACGCTAAGCAAGCGGCATCCAAAAATTTTCCGTTACAAGATGTCTATTATGTCTACAGTATGAAAAATGGAGGTTCTTAACGTCGGTACTAAATAGGTTGACCATATATAACCGTAGCGACACCGTTTGGATACCATTTGGGTACGGCTAACAGACGGTCAAAAACACTCTACCAACAGTTATGCAATCAAATCCTACTTAGAAAACCCCCTTTTTCATAAGGCATCTAACTACCCAAAAAACCGCAGAAAAATGCAGCACTCTGATGATGTTTCAATTTTGGTATTAATTAGTCAATCTATCTACCAAAGCTGGTTGTCTGTCGGGCAAGAATTCGCTGTTTCCAACACAAGGTCAGCTTATTTTCAAAGCCGATATAAGTAGTTATCAAGAGATACGACTTCCAAGCTCGGTCCATGCGCAGGCGGCATCTATGGAGAGACGCGGTTGGAGGTGAAGATCAGAGATGTTCCTTGCAGTGTTGTGTTGGGTGGTAGCGGACATGGAGGGTTGGCCCGCTTGGTCACTCTTCTATCACTGGCGCTGAATGTGATGATTAATTGTCTAGCTATTGAGGCCACGAACACCGTATATGTACGGTCTCCCATGTGTACTTATCTAGCCGAGACGCTTTACACTGTATCATCCTCCTACGGGCCGCAGGGGTCGCAATAGTCCGTCCGCACGCTAGTCTTTCAAGTGACTACGTCGTCGTGTAGTCTCGGGTAAGGTATTGCAAGACTAGAGCCCGATTAGGACGACTGGGGGTGGCGCCTAGGGTTGAGGTTACTAGTTCACTTGTAGTTATCTAGTTATTTCGATTGAGACATAGTGACGTTGGGTCTCTAATATGTGGATAATTGACAGGGTAAGTCATACTGTGGATTATGTACCATAGACGTGGCTGGGAGGCATATTAGATATCCTCAGTCGGTCATGACAGCATCACTCGCATCATGTATCCATCACTCGGAAGACGGCCAGCAGCTACAGTCCCGCAGTCTGAAACCCCCTAGGACGGCAAATCATACTCTGTGGAAGGACAAGCAAGGTCTTTTCCGGACAGGACGGACTTTTGCGACCCTTGACGGGCCGCTATCCTCATATTAGGCCGTAATTGACGATCCAAGCATATATGCAACAGGTCGAGCTTTTCGAATTCATGAATGCGCATTCGCGAAACATTATTATACAAAGTGACTGATACTTGCACTTGGGTACTTTCTGGCTTCGATATTTAATTCTCTTTTATACCACGTGAGCACACCAGCCTCCAAAACGCAACACAGTCCTTGTGTCCAGAATGCTCCAAAATCGAAATTGATATTTAGCAAGGTCGGAACTGATCCGACCTTGTGCATTCTGGGTAAGTAGATTCCACTGTGAGACGGAAATGTAATTCGCAAAGGGTCGTAACAACATCTCTTTTATGTTCGATTACGTGTACTCCCTGCCCTATTCGCCCCAACATTTCCGTTCGCATCCTCAATCAGCCTGCGGCAGTCGAGACAATAGTTCTGCAATCCCCAAATACATTGTTTCCACCTTCGGAACCTAGCACATTCATTAGCACGACGCACTTGCGTAATACGTATATATTTTTGAAGTAACCTACCAGGTCTGTATCAACAACAATTCCAATTGCGTCCGCATGATCTAGCGTATCATTCCTCCCCAGATGATAAAACTTTCCGCGCTCAACTTCCCCAACTGTCCTATCCACTTCTACTATCGTACTCCCCCTCGGCCCCCGCATCGAAGCCGTATTCACCACTCCATCGTTCTGGTGCATGTCCACACTCCGACACCCGAGTATCCTCTTCTGCGCCGCTGTAAGCTGGTATCCACCCATCGCGTACCCAAAGATCGGGAATGCCGGAAGCATATCCGCTCTCGGCAGCTGAGATCCCGGTGGGCTAAGCTGGAGGGCATTATGGGGAGGTTTTACGACCCCGCGCGGGATGAGTCCGAGGACTTTGTTCGCGAACCGGCCTAGCTTGCCGCTCGCTAATATCGAAATTGTTGCGCCGCAGGAGAAAGTGAAGTAGTAAACATTTTTGGCTGGTACACCGATGATAGTGTTCAGAACGTGTACGCCGGCAATGCTATTGTCGAAGAAGCCGTTGTAATTATTCTCCGACCATTTTTGAAGGGGACCTCCGGGTGCGGTTAGTCGTGCGAGCATCGGAAAGAAGTCTTCGTCCGGAAGTGGGGCGATTCCCCAATGATCGAGTTGTGGGTCGAAGACGCGGTCATTGGGGGGCTGATGGCATGCGGTGGCGATGGTTTGGTTGATTAGTTGATGGCCAATTCTCGTGGGGTCAATGTTCTGCCACATTATAAATAACAAGTTTCTAAGAAATTAAAGGGAACATACCTTGAGCACATCGATGACAGTAGTTCCATTATGTGGTGTTGCCAGTGTAACCAGCGATTCCACCCACCCTTTCTCTCTACGTTCTGAAAAGTATGGATGGCCCTCCTTGCCATTACGTAGCAGGTGAATCAAGAACCTGACCGTATTTCCTCCTTGCGAGTGCGCAATAAAATGCACCGGGTTTTTTTCACCCCACGTCCAGCCTTTAAGACATCGCGGGGCAGGTCCATCCGTGGCATGAGTGAGTGAATACGCTTGCCTTCTCCCCTTGGCCACGGCGGGAACAGGTTGTCCCGCCGGGAGTAAAGCCTCAAACTCAGTTCCATAGTCGACTTTAACATCCCAGTTGGCATTCGGGTCGCAACTGATTTGTCAGCTCCGGTTTCATGAAACTCGGGAATGTCATACCTTCCGTGGGTGAGCTGCGCGTAGAGTTCGCAGGCGCGCTCCCAGTTGCTCGAAAACGGCCCGAGTTGAGGGATGATGACTGTCCATCCTTTATCTACCAGCGTCCCTGCAATGTCCTTAAACCCGCCGAAGTAGTTGAAGCTATTGAGTAACGGTGAGCCCCAGCCTACGAACCCGGGGACTGGAAAGTCGAGTGTCAGCGATGCTCGGAAAAGGTTGGAGAGCGTACCTAAAACGATAGGAATTCTGTTTGCGTGGCCGACAGGAAGTCGGTCTACCAGTGAATGTAGTTCCGGGAATAAGGGTCGTTTTGGAGACATCGTTTGGACGTGAGAGGTTGGATCGTGGTGCAGTGTCGGAGTTGAGGAACGTTACTGGCGTGTGAGGTCAAGGATTTTGCCGGCGAAACATCCTTGGACACATGTCGCAGGAGGCTCTTTATATGAACGCTGCGGAACCACAGGGTAAAAGCACAACTAGGCGATACATTCCATCCTTGAAGTATGACTGTTCGGTGGTTGTGATACGGTATATATCTTCCAATCCCTTGCCATTCCCGCCTATTTTATGCAAAAAACCGACCAATCAAATGGCTGAGAAACATTCTCAACGTTTGGATCGCCGTTATCAGCCAACCGGATTTGTGCCAAAAATGGCGAATGGACCGCGTGTTGTTTCCCCCTCATTCTTTGTGATTGGAGTTGCGAATTAGCAATTTAGTGTGACACTATATTTCGGAAGAAGCATAGCGTGTGTAGCACCCATGAAAATATCAAGGGAGCTTTCAACCGGCTGACACCTAGGCAGCAGCCACTTCCGTATCCATCCCTTCTAGAAAAAGAAAAGAAAACAGTCAGCCCCTGCAGCAATAGCTTTGTCGCTGTACTCTACGCTACACCCAATTGACGTTGTCATTGACAGCGGGTGAGCTTTGACATCTACATACCTTCGTAGGACGCGAGGCGGTGGTTGTAACAAGCTTTTACAAACTGGCGCAGACTGGAGTGCTAAATTAGTTGATTGGAGTTTCCATGCATAGAGTATGCTAATAGTTATACACTTAGTTTGTCTGCTCGAAGCATTCTCATTGGTCGGGTGAACTTGCCATGTGGTGCGTGTGGCAGTGGCAGATACAGTGGCAGATATCCACATGTTGACTCAGGATTTATCCCGAAGACCTACAAGTTTTTAGGACGCCATCGAAGCTGCTAGAAAGGATTGGAGAGTGTTTGCTAATGCACTGAGTCATTTGTGTAGACTCATTCACAAATTTTCACATACCACCTGCCATTCGCCACTGCTGGTGCCACTCTACTATCTCTAGCGAACTTCAAATTTCTTAGGCATATAAAAGCATGGATTCTACCATTAGATAGTTGGGTAGACAATTAATTTAATCTCTTTTTGTACTCCATCACTCTCAACAATACAACAGATACAGCGGTAGATATGCAGTGGAGGATATACAGTAGCAGATATACAGTACCAGATCAAGATACACATTCACAGGGTCAGACACACAGGGGCGGATACACAGCGGTGTGGCAGGAAACTCTGTTTCTCACCACCACCGCTCACATTGGCAGGGGAAGCTGGCAGGGGGAGGCATACGGTGATACAGGGATAATGGAGGTGGACTGGGTCACGGGAAGTATATATATTTGATAGACCCCAGGGTAGATAGACATCATCTTACTATACAACAAAATACTCACTCTATCTTTCCCAGCTCGTGGTCCCATGCACTCTTGCCGAGTCTTCCTAGATCCACGCAATTTGTGTGGTTCCTCATGGCTTGGTAGCTTATCATATCCTCTCACCCTGTTTCTCCACTCCTCAATCCAGAACCGCTCTTTCTCACGAATTCCCTTTGAATGCAGCGAGAGGTGCAGCAGAGTGATGTCGAAAGGCTCTCTGCCCTCTAGCTCTGCTGTTTCACCACAGTGGTAGATATACAACGGCAAAAACAATGGCAGATATACAACACAGCAAACACAGTGGCAGATACACAGCAGCAGATACAAAATGGTGGATATACAGCGACAGATACAGCAGTGGATATACAACACAGCAGACACAGTGGTTGATATACAGTAGCAGATACAGTGGTGGATATACAACACAGTAGATACAGTGGCAGATACACAGTGGCAGATACACAGCAGCAGATCCACAGCGGCAGATACACAGTGGCAGAAACACAGCGGCGGATACGAGTGTCAGATAAATAGCAGCGGATAGCAGAGTCTGATAAACAGCAGCAGATACACAGTGGCAGATACACACCAGCGGATACAAGTGTCAGATAAACAGCAGCGGATAGCAGCGTCTGATAAACAGCAGCGGATACACAGCAGCAGATACAGCGGCGGATATACAACACAGCAGATTCAGTGGCAGATACACCATGGCAAATATATATACAGTGACAGATATACAGCCAGATATACAGTACCAAGTCAGGATACATATTCACAGTGGCAGATATACAAAAGTTGTTCAAGATACACCGCACGATATACACAGCAGCAGATACATGGCGGCAGATACACAGCAGCGGATACACAGTGGTAGGTGACCAGCAGCAGATACAGTAGTGGATATACAACACAGTAGACACAGTGGCAGATACACAGTGGCGGATACACAGCGGCAGATACACAGCAGCAGATATACAGCGGCAGATACACAGCAGCACCAAATCAAGATACACAGTGGTGGACACACAGTAGAAGTCTAGGTGATCTGCCTGATATCGTAACAAGTCCACCATGCTCAACGTTTCGAATACTGGGGGCGGCAAAGCCGCCACCGATGCTAGTACTTGATAAGGGTTTATATGTAGGCCAGGATCCTCCGTAACTTTACCCGCGTGTAGAGCCGCTCTCCGATTTAGAGCGAAACGCAGCAGTTCTGGAACTTTTGACTAGTTTGTTCGGTAAGGCTACATGATGTTCCGGTGGTATATCATAGCGAGGCCCTTCACTTCAGTCTAGCTTCAGCTCTTAAATTACACGATATGAACCCTGGCAAGTTTGTTCAACGGGAACCTCCGATACATTGCGGGCTCGTCCACTATATACTAATCTCGAAACATATGTGGGGGATTGACAGTGTTCACTATTCTGCCAGCCGAGGGCGTTGATTAAGATGTCTCGCTTATTCCTTCCAAAGGAGCCTTTCAGTGAGCGCATAGTATAAATTCTCCAACTTTGTATGGCTGCCTGAAGGATACATAGATAAAGTAGGACGTTGCATTTTGAAGTCAAAATCGGTAAAAACCCATACGGCCGTATTCATGCTCTACATCAAATACTATACTGCAGTCCCAGCTGCGTATGGAAATCTTCATACGTCACCGATACACGTTGAAATTGATTACCGCACATCGATGTGTTTTGGCTTGGGTATATTGGGTGCAGTGACACAGGGCAAAAGCGCCCCAAACCTTTTTCCCCCATACAATGAGAAATGCCAAGATCCTCAGCATTCGCTACACAGAAAATGTTGTTCTGAGAAGACTTCATAGAAGCATCTCTGGTGGCCTATTATCTCTCCCTTCTCTTTGAAATCTCTCTCAATTGTTTTGGTGGAGGTGTAGAATTTCCGCATTTTATGGGGTGCACCCGACTTTTGGTATCACCCTAGCGCATTTTCTGTATTTGGAGTCTTTACATAGTATGGGTGCAGTACTGAAGTATAGTCGATCGCTACGCTTCCAACGAAAATCAACACTGAGCTCTCAAGGGCGCATAATCTCGATTTCAGTTATGATACACGTCGGCGACAAGCACACACACCACGCTGCACCCCAGCCCCCGAGTCTGAAGTAATGTATTCCAGCTTTAGTGAGTAACGTCAACTAAAATAACGCTAGCATCATCGGTGAGGAAGTCAGAGTAAAGGCTCAGCCAGCCTCATTGCGGTGCTGCTGGATTTGATTCTGTACTGGACAAAGCTAGTGTTCCTAAGCGGCCAAGCCCGGACGGCCGCCAGGCCTTCTGCGGTGTAGTCTTTTCAAGTGGAGGCCGGGCCACTTAGGAACACTGGGCAAAACGTTGACGACCCAACCAACGTTAACACAATACCAAATTACTTGAAATTTGAGTCGGGACGTGATATGTTGCTCAATGGTAACGAGGCAAAGGCCTCTTTTATCCCATGTAGCTACTTGCACACGCTCTCTCTGCTATATGTTCCAAATTTCTAACTGTTGTCTAACTCTAGCAATTGTTTACCTGTATTAGTTTTTTCGGTTTTCTTCAATCCGGCCGAGCTTCAGCTCTGCAACCACTGCAGTATTTTTTTGAGTCGACTGCACTCGGGTGGCTGTAGCGGTACGATTAAGGTGTAGTTACTTCATTGTTTTGGTGGAACTCGGATTGGGTTATAGTGTACTTCATTCATTCCCGTTTGCCCTTTCATCGAGAGATTCAAGCTACACATACAACTAGAGACCCCCGAAACCGGAACCAATTTGGTTGCAAATGCGCTAAAATGTAGTTCGGCCCATATGGGGGAAGGCGGAACTGGTTTTTACCTTGATTTCGTCGAAGTATGGGTGCCCGACAGCGATCACTCGACCACAAAACGTCACTTGGGTGAAAATAGCGTACCGACAATCACCGTGATCATCCATCATTATTCAATAGTACGTGCTCATGAAGGCACCCCAGAGCTTCATAAGAAGTTTTCTAGTGATCATCACTGGTTCGTCGTTTTGTGTCGTTGTGGAATATGTGGCAATTTGCGGCTCTCGGAAACCCCCGAAATTAGAAACAAAGTAATTGGAATCATTCCTCGGCTATTGTTGTCGGCAGGCGAGTGCGCATGTGATCGCGATGACGATCGATGTCAAAGATTGAGAAATTGACGATGATAGAAATTGATATGGTTGGATTAGATTGGTTAGAGATAGTAGCTGGTACGATCCGAGCTGTGGATCTAACAGGCGGTCGATACTTTGAAGCTTATTGCGACTTTATCTTGTTCCCTCCCCACCTGATCATGCCTCAACATTCTAACTACTTAACTCGAGAGATACCCACGGCCAATCGGATTGTTCAAACTTTAAATTTGCACCAGGCCTGATTGTAGCAAATCTCGGCGTATGTTCTTCGGACTCCCTCCGGATTGATTACAACCCCTACAGGTCCAAGATTAGCATTCGAGAATTGCACCTGATTATTTAATCGCACGTAGATCCACTTCCATCCACGCACTAAAGTGCACGGTACCGAAAGCCTACACTCACTATTAATGTTGCAACCCGTGGAATGGGCACAATACCTGAGACGCACTATTATGTTGATCATCTCGGCGTCAAAGTATCAGGAACTAGCATGCACTTACTTGAATCTGGTTCATATGCTAAGTTTGAGGGTAGTTCTTGTGCAACCCACCAAATCCTATCACCTTTGTCCTCGTCTCCGGTTTTGCTCTCGGCCCCGTTCTGTATAGTCGTACCGGTTGTCTGGTATACGAGGGCTATACGCCGTGAAAATAGACAGCGGAACTCAAGAGATGGAGTTGCGCCCTAGACCGTGAAAAGTCATATTGCAGGTCGACAGTTGCGTTGGTCATGAGTCATCACTGACAGGTGACAGGGCTAAGCAACTCTGAGCAAGCAGACGTCTCAGGATAAATCGTCTCGTGGTGATCAAGTAAAATCAACTCCAGGATCCCGAATGTGGTAGACCCGGGAATCTCTCACTACTGATTGCGACTCCCCGAGCAGTAAGTGTTCCCTCTACGCACCTGAAGGCTAGATTGGTTGCGGGTTACCACAGCAGAGATGAGCTAGAGTAGTTGATAATTAGATCAAAGGAGTATTGTATAGCGTATAACTACTAGTCGAAGCCACAAATGGCTAAGGCCAATGAGGATAATAAAAGCCACTCGCTGACCACTATCGAAATAAAGAACTACGACAATTCACCACTCATAAGCGTGTAGAGGATGACCCGGGAAGCTACAGAAAACTTTATACCGCCGGGCTGAGGTTTTGGAGTGCTGGTGTAGTCTCGTTCCCAGCCCCTCAGAAGTGCTGGTGGTAGCAATGAATGCTGCATGTACCCCGGCTATAAAACGCTGCAGCGTGAGTTCAGTGTATCCTACAGAGTGGTTGGTTGCCCCCAAAGTGCTGTGCACTGTAAATTTAGGCCAACATTACATCAAAATTCATTGACAATGCCGGCATGTGAGCTGAAATTGAATGCAGAGAATGGGCGGGTTGTAATATAACGACTTGGAGTGCTGTGAGAGGAAGAAAAGAGTACACGAATAGGATAGCTTTTATATAGAGTAGTTAGGCACCTTGGAAAATTAATAAAGCTGTGTCTGTGAGCGGTAAGCTCCGCTAGCAAGTGTCTTTGACAGTTACCTCTGGGATGATTGGAATAGATTGCGAAGGACTGTTTCCCTCTTGTTTCAACGAAGTTTGAATCTCACGCCCTCAATTTCCCAGTTGAAATAGGTTACATTTGCATACTTTCCACCGCAATGGAATAGGAAACACCTACAATGGCAAGCAAAAGTTGATCGCCACGCGAATATAACAAACATTTGTGTGTGACATTGGTCTCGAGATCTCTTTCTACTCACCATACACTTTAGTATGTACCTTCCTAGCATATGATGCGTAGTAGGAAACTATTGCGAACTGTTGCATTATTTGTCTCCCGCGTCTAATCGATCTAATCTAATCTAATCGATCGAATCTGCTCGGCTCGGATGATGATATGTGATCATTAGATAGATATTTATGCAGAGCATAAACAGCACCTCACCCGAATTTCGGCAACTTTTGCAGAGTTTGGGCTCTGATGCGTGAGAGTACGAAGTGTTTCTATTGTCTGCTGCGATAACAATTGCATATTGACAAGCCCTCACGCTACTTTTAAGTTACTCGTTCGACACGGGTTGCATCGCCGCCGATTTTACGTTTCCCCACCCACTATCCGCAGTGCTGCCTTCGATTGTGTTGTCAATGATCAATCTAATCCTGGAAAGAGCAGTCTGTGTCGGAGCATACGGCAGCAGGCCATGCCACAAGCAGTCGAGTAATATATTTATTACCGCGCGATCGACTCAACCGAAAAGCTTAACAACGGATCTGGCATTTTGTGCACTAGGTTCAATGTCATTTTCGGTTATGTTGGCGAGGATTTCCGGCGACAGTATCCCCTCGTACACCCTAGACTCCAACTCGTGCGGTTTACGTTTTCCAAGCCGTCCCTCAGCATAATGGCCATGTGAAACTAACGGATAAGGTCAAGAACCCGACGACTCCGGTGGAAGCGGACGATTGAAAGCCGTGCACCACCACACCGAATGAGTCCCCCAGCAATGATAGCACGCATAAGGGATGACGGAAAAGCGGAGGGAGATATTTTAGTCATAATTAGTGGTAACGTAGTCTGCAGACGGTTACGCGCTATCAAAAATAGTTGGCTATAGGCTAAGTAGTATACAGATGGAGAACTTACTACTTAATGAGGGAAGTGATTCCCGCCAGTCTACCTAACTGATTAGCCCTACTGAAACCCAAGATAACTGTATATTTAATAAATCCACTTCATCGATATGCCCTAACAAATATCAAAAAATGCGTACTGAACATCACAAGCCACAGATATCCCACCCACATGATCCCGACTTTCCGACTAAGTAGGTAGAAATCGAACAATAAACCGCGTCCATAACATCCATGAAATCTGGAGCACAAAAGAAAATGCACAATCCCCAAACAGATCTCCTCTCTAGAACGATTTGAAATACACGACCTACAGTATCCGCCAAAGCCTTAACCTGACATCCTCATCCTTAAACATGTGGCCAATATTCGACCCAAGTAACTGTCTCAAAAGATCCAATTGGAAGACTCCGCACTGAAATGATAGCCTCTACCACGATAAAGAGCCGCGTAAAAACGTACGGGACGATGACTAGCCCCAAAAGCGGCCAGTGTACCACCGCCTTCGCAATATATTCAAACACACCCCCGATATTGCCAAACAACCAAACCAGAACTTCAATCCACCCGCGCATAACAGGGAATCCCAAGGCAATCCATATGCCAGAACCCCGCCAAATCTATCTTTCAGTATAGCTTGGGAAATGTGAGGACCATGCAGTCGCGTGACAGCTGGCATAGGTGCAACTGAGCAGTGTGCATAAAAGCATCAAGGAATTATTGGCAAATAACCCAATCCCAAAGTGCTCGCTCTGCACCCCTCCAGGGTGTATAGAGCCTTGAACTGAATAATTCGGGGGGTCGGACGTAAGTCCTGACCGTTGATTGATTATATCTATAAGCCTTCTCTCTGGCTATGGCTGTCGTGTAAGTCTCTTCATGTACGACAATGTTAATTCGAGACAACGAAAATCGTCCTTGGACAGGATGGCTGCCAAGCCGTTCCTGGGAGTAATTGAGATCTCCATTCCTTTTAGTAGAAGGGACTGGTGATGCAACAACACACCAGGAACTCGCGACTTAGGGTTATTTCTGATGAATGTAGAAATAGCGTTATTCGGCTGTCGTATAGCTCGCGACCGCCTCGCAACTTGAACGTTGATTCATCGGGAATGTAGAGCTCGAAATCTACCATATCTCGCAACATTGTATGGTTGGCATCAAATGGTAAATGTTCAACTGGGTCGAACCGCCTGTCGGATACACCTATATCTACACCTAATGATTTTGTTTTCCAAAGCATAAAGGCCAAGTCGGCTAATGTTGGTCCTTTTGGCTGTGTTGAGGCTGTTGCTGACTCTTCATCAGAATCAGTTCCAGCTGCACCTGACTCGGTAGAAATATCGGGTGAGCCGGTTTGTGCCACCAGAGTCCATATACAATAACTGCCACTACCACTACATTCAACTCCACCAGTGTAGTAGGTAACCCACTCGCCTTTCGGGCAATACAGTTGATGACCATCCACAGGGCCTGAACACAGACCAACAACTTCCCAAACGAATCGGCTTTGCTTCGATCCGCAATCTCATCGTTGTTCAATATTTGGGGCTTGATGAACTGTTCCCTGTCGAAGGTCAAAAATCCATCCGGAGTGACAGCAACGTAACGAATATCTTGCGAAAGATGTGACACGTCAAATGCAAAGCCTCCCATCACAATAAAAAACGCGGAAACCATTGTTATATCAGACCATCGTTTAGATAATATTGGAAGCGGCTGTTCCGGAGGTGGTTGTGTGGTGTCTGTCACTGGTATTATTATTTCAGTGGTTGAGCTCCTTGCTGCGGCGGTCGCGCAGGGGTGGTTTCGGAGTGGTTTGAGGTGTCGCCAACAGCCGCTTGGATTCACCATCCACATCTGTCGTATCCTTCAATTCCCCGTCAGAATTGGTCATTTCTTTGATGACGTCTGTAGCCCCTTTCTCGGATCGATCAATTCATTGCTGACATTGGTCGCTTCTTTTATCCCGTCCATCGGTTCGTTTCTGGCGTCTGATGATCCCCCAAGAGCATCCAACCCGGCATCCAATTTCTTCAGCTCTTTGCAAAGCTTCCGCGCATTCCGCCACTGAATATAGGCAGCATAGAGAACGAATTCGGGAGCCACAAGCGCAATCAAGATCCAGTAGAACTTGTAGATGCAGATGCTCTGGATGCCGAAGTATTTTTTCTCCGGGGTGATGTTAAGGTTTATACTCGTGTGACACAGAGAGTGAAGGTGATGTCCGACGACAGTAAAATGTTAAGTATACCACGGCCGCTAGAGCTCGGAACGTAGGTGGGCTCAGAAGCACTGGTTGGATGCGAAAGGGGTGTGGCTCGCGCGTACTGCGCGGCAAGGTGGAGTAAAGCATAGAAGAGTATCAGCATTATAGTGAGAGACTGCGTATGTGCGGTTGCGGCAATAACGAAACACGCGTCTACCCATACTGTATTAGTTGTCATCCACGGCCGTCTTGTGTAGATACACACCAAATTTTTCAGAGATGCACAAAAGGCGATGATGGGTTGATTGAGCGCCGTAGGTGTGGGTGAATGCTGGAACGTATGCTGGGGTGGGGCTGGGTCGATTTATTATAGCTCTTTGCCTACGGTAGCCTACCACCACAGCCCAAGGTCCCTAGACTCTCGGGGATGGTTGCCGTGCACTAGATAGCGTGTGACTCGCCAGATTCTTTGAACCGGTTTGCGTGACGTGTTTCTTGTGACATCCGAACGAATCGGCATTTCTGTTCTGTTTGGTTGTGCATTTCAAGCAACACAAATCTACAATTCCAGGATACACGCCTCAAGTTAAGCTCATTATCCAGCCCGAATTTAGTGGGCTAAATACACAGGATGTTTGAATCAACGTACATACTTAAGTACTTAGGGTACATCTATCTTGGCCTGAGCCTATCGTTCATTACCATTATCTTGGTTAGCACAACAGGTGCATATGAATCTTGCAGTGCTCAGCCATGCAGCCCATTTTGATCGAAAGTTTAAATCCTTCAGTTTTTGAAGGTGCTGCAGTCTGCATGCATGAAACACCGGTAACAATACTCTGGTCTTTGCATGAATTCGTTATCCTACTGCACCACTAAGCCCCCCCTCATTCCTCCTTCTCCGTCGCACTATCTTTTTCATTGGTATCGCTCTCACGAGTTGGTTTTACTGCCTCAAATTTCTAAGTCTATCACTCGCCTGTTGCCCAGGGTTGGATGTTGCAATATGGGGAGAACCGTGTGCATAGCCTTAGATACAGAGAGAAGCGAGAAGGAGAAAAACGCCAGCTATATACGAGGGAGAAGTGTACCATCAGCCCCCGCTAGCGGTCAGCTTGTGTCAACTCTATATACATGTAACATTGGAGGTTGCGACCACCGGAATTGAGTGCTTGATTGCCACAAAATTGCTTTCTTCATGGCTACGACTGACTTTCTGTTAGCAATGGGGTTAGTTTTACGTGCAGGTATGCTAATATGTTTCCAGCAAACGCAATTCAATTGGTCATTCGCCATTCCAATCCTACGAATGTCATTATTCATCACTCGCCATCTCTCGGGACTACCTGCCCTGCCCCTGTTGCGATATACAAGAGAGAACCGCGTGCATGTGTATTCTATGGTACAGAGAGAAAAGAGAAAGAGAAAGACTCGAGATACTAATTGTATGTCATCAATTGTATATAGACGTGGTCTTCAGCCAAGCGTGTCCTTACGATGCGCTCTCATTAGTTGATTAGCAGTACATACCTACTCCCTAGAAATCTAACTTTTCAAGCTTAGTTAAGTCAACGAGATTTACTCTGATCACAAAGTATCCTAGACACTAAATGTGCATAATTATGTCCTCTTTCACCCCCTGCCCCCGATTTACGATGTCTCTAAACACAGTGAGCGGTTGTGGAAAACGGCCCCCAGTACTCGTATAGAATAAGAGTGGTGACCGTTGCGCGGCCTAGTACCACCCTTTGTCACCGGATATGGAACAGCTCAGGCTTTGAGGAAAGCGAAACACCACTCTGCGCCTCTTAACCAACCTCGAATACTTGCTAATAATGCTAACTAAACGCTGGCCTCCAACGATATATCCCATTGCCATGACACCTCCGCTGCTGTCAATGGAAACATCCGTGCCTCTAGCAAGATCCCTCTAATATATACCTAAGACTCGATTAGAATTGTGTCGACATGTGGAGCTGATAGGAGGATTCACTATGAACTTTTAGACGAGAAGCAAAGTTCTTTTCAATCCGATATGACGGGTAACTATGCAGGAACACCAAAATTTTGCACATGAGGCCACAATTCTGCACTGCTATTTCGTGCTGTGAGCCAGCTGCTATATTTAAAGATTCGCGGCATTACTGTGGTACGGTGCACCTCCGGAACAACTGCTTTAACATGGGTTCTAGACTTTAACCGCCACGAAGCGCGCGGAAAGTCACTGCATTATTTTGGATTAGAGTCCGCCTGGCCGTCAAGACCGTGCATGTTGACATAGACTCCCTACCGGCTCTGGTAGTTCCGGAGATAAGACATCGGAGTTCTGTATATAAAGTATATCGAACAGAACTAATTAGAAAATTCAAAGATGAAGCAGGACGTCCAGTGACTATGGTTCCCTTCGGTAAATTGAAGTACGTAGATTTATACTCTGACTCTGACTAGTCTCAACACCTCCACCGCTAACTACCAGTGGGGTTGGCAATGGGTAGAGACCAGCAATGATAATGACTGTTACTGTCTACTAGTCACTCTCTGTACATAAAGAAAAGAATTATCCGGCCAAACCGACTGCTCTCGCTCTGCAGCAAATGGCAGTTCGGCGCGGATCAAACAATTTACCAACAGTGAGCCCTAGATGTACTTAGGTTTTCACACCGAGTTTCAAAAGCAATCGCGCTTAGGCGCGGCAAAGCCTTGGACGGGATGTTCCGGAGGTGCATCACTTTCGCCTGCTGTGGTTACAAGCGGAGTGTTGAGCGGAAGTGTCCAATGAGACGTTGGAGACGGCAGACGAATCTACAAAGTTTGGACTCTGGAACACCCTTATTATGGCCAAGTAATGGAGGGATGTTAGAATAAAATAACGTGGTAGTTCCCGCGTCATGCGGTTGTTGTGTTTCATGGCACTAGTGACGAGTATTCACGATTTGCCGTGAGGTGGCGGTAAGGCATATCGGGTATGAAAGGCTTAACATCAACGTCGGTAGCTGATTTCTTGCCTTTGGCGATGATATTACTCTTACTGTAGCATGGTCTCTGTCTATCCTACGAAGTGGTTGGTCTATTCCATGGTGATGGGCACCATAAAGTAGACCCACAGCACTACCAGTGTCTTGAAAATGCTGGCGCATGAGCTGAGTTTGAGTTCAAAGACTGAGCGGAATGTAATATGACGACTTGGAGAGGGGTAAGAGGATGAAAGGGATAGCGTTCATACAGTGTAGGCCACTTCGAAAATTGATAAGTGTGTCATCTGTGCGCAGTGAATCCTACTCGCTAGTGTCTTCAAAAGTTGTCCCTGGAACAGATTGTTGAGGAATGTTTACCTCCAAGACATCAAAGTATGTATTTCACGCCCATTCAATATGACTTACCTATAAACAGTGGTTATGTTTTCATTCTTTCCAAGGCAAGGAATTGAAAAACCACCATCTTCCTAGCACGGCGTGTATGGTTTGGAAACCATTCCCGTCGTAGCAAACATTTGTATTGTTTTCTAGTCACAATGTTTCGTGTATATTCTAATCAATCTAATCTAAGCCATCCGTTCTGGAACCAAAAGGTTTCTCTTGTATCAAATGCCTCCCGTCACGGAATGTAACAAGCTGCAAAGTTCGGCAGAGAAACTGTTTGTTGACAGATTTATAGGAGAGTTCGCCCAGGAAATAACATTGTTCCACTCGATGTCTCATTAAAGATCGAATCTGTTCAGCGCTAGCTGGGCCCATATGACGTGATGCGAATCCATGCATGCAGCAGGAGATCTAGATTAGAAAACTCTAATTTTGGAAACGCTTCGAGAGTACACTTGTGCATGCGGGTGCGGTAGGTTCACTCTACTTCTAAGTTCCTCGTTCGACCCTTTCCGCCTCCGTCCCCCTCCGCCGACTCTACACACTCTCTCGCCCCCGTCTGCAGTGCCGCCTTCGAATATGTTGTCCATAATCCATCTGATCCCGGTAAACGTTGCCGTTATAGTAAGTAGCGTACTCAAAGACTCGGTAGTGGCACTCACAAATACTCTAGTCGAGTGATGTGTATATGACCGAACGGTCAACTTCAGAAAACAGCTTAACATTAGATTCGGCATTCTATGCTCTAGCATTAAGCATCATTTCCAGTTATGTTGGCAGAGATTTCTAAAAAACAGCACCCTTTCGAACGCCATTGGCTTCCGTTAAAATAACACGTCAATTGCAAGTTCTCTCGGTCGTCGGCTTCACAGTACTAGTCAGGGCACGGATTGACTCACCCGAGAGATCATGTCTACAGACCCAGACAATCTCGTATATAAAGAGTAGCTAACGATATGGCATAAATCACTTGTATAAGCCCCGAATACAACCCCGAATCCCAAACCAAAACCTAAACCAAAACCAAAACATGTGAGCCAAAAATCCGAAACCATAAATACCCCACCGAATACCTATACTCAACTCGTCCGCCAGGTAATAGAGAGTGAAAAAGAAGCCTTTTGACCACAACATCCATGAACTCTCAATTTTAAGAAAGAAAACGATATCATCTCAAAATAGATCCTCACGTACAACAACAACCGAAAGCACACGCAAATCAGTGTCCAAATCCGACCCTTATCTTCAGACATGTGGCCAATATTCGAGCCAGTTCACTGTCTTGAAGGATCCGATAGGAAGACTTCGTATCGAAATAAAGGCCTCCACCACAATGAAGAGTCGCGCAATGCCATACAAAGCGATTCCCAGCATATAGAGTGCACAATATCCAAAGCCTATAATACACAATAATAATTCCGGCAGCTTATTAATCATCAAGTCGAAAACATGAAGGGACACGCTAGCACAAGGGAACCCTGCAGCAATCCACATGCAAGAGCCCCTCCAGATCCATCGTTCGGTATTGCTTGGAAAATGCGAAGACCATGCGGTTGCGTGACAGCCGGCATAGGCACAACTGAGCAGTGCGCACATGAGTAGTAATGTTTGATTTTGTATAATGAAGTCGTCTACATTTGCGTCTTGCACGCTTCCAAAGTATATAGAGCCTTGGACTGAAAAATTCGACGGGTCCGTCGTTAAAAACGACCTCATGACGTTTTTACCATCGAGATATGCTGCGCTAGGCAAGGTCATTTGTCTGAGCGTCATAAATGATAATCCTAATTCAAGAAATTCTAAGTCTTCTTTGGTAAGGAAGGTGACATAATTTCTGGCTCTCGCTGAGAACCTAGTCCGATGTATCATAAGTGTTTGTCCAGAGAGCAGTAGCATACCATGAGATCCTGGATGACATTTTGCTTTGAGGGCAACTACTCTCGTTTCAAAGTCCTTTTTGCTCACGTCACTACTTGGATTTCCTCTGATCACAAACCTTGATGCATCAGGAATGTAGGGCTGGATATGCAGAAAATTTTCGTACTCGCATTCTTTCTGTGGTGTGAACTGTGGGACTTGGTCCGAGATATTTTCGATATTTTCTAATTCCAGGTTGTTTGAGACCAATAACCAAAGAGCAACAGCGAAGTCGGCTACTGATGGGACTCTTGACTCTTCTGCCGTGATTTTTTGCTCTGCGCCAGACCCGGTCCCCGAAAAGCTCTGCCCCGTAAGGATTATCGGATGCGCCACTGCCAGAGGTTTGTGCCACCAGAGTACATATACAGCAACAGCCACCACAACATGGACAACCACATTCAACTCCACCAGAGTGGTTGGCAGCCCACTCGCCTTCCGAGCAATGCAGTTAACAACCATCCACATAGCCTGAACGCAAACCAGAAACTTGGCAAGGGAGTCTGCTTTGCTCCGATCGGCAATTTCTTTATTATTCAGGATGTTAGGCATGATGAACTGTCTTCGGGCGAAGTTCAAGAATCCTTCTGGGGTGAGAGCAACGTAGGAAATGGCGGGGTGGTGGGGAACGTCAAACGCAAACCCTCCCATCACAATGAAAAAGGCAGACACCATTGTCACATCTGACCATCGTCTAACCGTTCCTCGATTTAAATGTTCCAGGGATTGCGTAGTTGATGGGATTTGGGACGACCCTCCTGCCATCTGGCTCCTCACTGCAGCGGGTTCTGGGTGCAGGTTCTGGGTGTGGTTTGGAATGGAGCGGCCGGTCGCCAGGGTCAATTCATCGATGGTATGTGTTGATCCTTCTACGGGATCTGTTGATTCTTTGCTGGTATCCGTGGATCCCCCACTGGCAGCTAACTCGGAATCCAATTTCTTCAGTTCCTTACAAAGCTCTTGAGCATTTCGAAATTGAACATAAGCAGCATAGAGAACGAATTCCGGAGCCACAAGTGCGATCAAGACCCAGTAAAATTTGTCGATCCAAACTCTCTGAATGCCGAAGTATTTTTTCTCCGGGGTAATGTTAAGGTGTATGCTCGTGTAGACACACAATGTGAGGGTGATGATTGATGACAGCAGAATATTGAGAGTTCCGCGGCCACCTGGGTTTGGAACATAGGAGGGCTCCGAATCGCCGGTTGGGTGTGAGAGGGGTGCAGCTGCTGCAAACTCTGTGACAAAGTAGTACAATGCAGAACAGAGTACTAGCATTGCTGTGTCTGTGTGGTGTGTATAGCGAGGTGTTTTGTTGTCGGCACTAGTCCACAAACACGCGTAAATAAATACCGATCGGTTGAAAACTTTAAACGAAAATGCGGGTAAAGATATTTGAGTATGACTAGAGATTGGATGGGTGGAAGGCGGAACTGAGAAATAAACGAGGTTTATAAATACAAACCAAGCAGGGCATAGATGCTGCGCCCGCTATAATTACGTATTGTGGCTTGGAGAATAGCAAGTGGTTGGTTAACTCTTGCCTCTAATGAGTTCTACAGCCCATCGATTTTGAAAGCACCCATACAGGTGATCTGTATGGTGCTGACGGTATGGGGTAACTAGGTGCTACTGCAAACCTGAGTGGATGTATCTAGGGTGTTCTGTCTTGCGCCCTTTCACAAATTCGCATCGCACATATCTTAATTTTTCTCTCTGAGCACTTCTGAACACTTAGCCTTGTGTTCTTTATTTAGCCTGTCCCTTTTCTTTCGCATGGCGGTTTGTCTTTTTGAATTTTCAATTATTTAGGTACTTCTTCTGGGAAGTTAACTTTGATTTACGTTTGTGATAATTCGACCACGACAATCACAGATTCTCAGTTTTCCTCCCGGATGGGTTAGGGTTAACACCGCTATTCACAGCGCTCTTGTCATGATCCAGCGCTCTCAAAATGGATAAACCTCTCCCCCACCTCTGTTACTTACAGCGCCACGAAAATTTCCGCCATCCATGTTTGATCGCCTCTGTAGCCATCGTCAGTGCTTCCTGTATATATATCTATCCACTGCAGCCTCTCTCTAACTGACACAGAAGAAAACACAGCTTATCCTAGGCACTTCGCCCTGTCTGAGTGCAAGCGGAGTGTGGAACGGAAGTGTCCAATGAGGAAGAAAGAAGGACGTTACTGCAAGCTGAAGACTTAGCTAACACGAGCTCTAGAACAACGTATTAACGCAAATTAATAGAGGGTATCGAATTAAAATACTTTATTGACTTCGTGATTGCCGTGTTGTAGAGAGCGCTTGTAGGAAGGCGTGGGTATTCACAATTTGGGCCTTCAGGGCGACAGCAAGAGATGTCGGGTACAAAAGAGTTAAGATCGGCGTAAGTAATTATAACTGCTTTCTACACCCGATATCAATCCAGGCTAGAACAAAGTGACATCTGCTCCTGCTGGAGTTCATATGAACTAGTTCCCGAGTCAGGAGTGGTCGCCAGTGATTAGTGTTCGGCACGGGGCAATATTCCGGCCCATCCCGGAACGTTAGTTAAAGTCCCGAGATAACAAGTCGAGACGTCCTGGGCTCTTCGGAAATCTCGTCTCGGCTTGTACCGTGCCGAATACTACCGGTAATAAGTGCTACACTTCCCCCGATACCCAGTACATCAAAAACGGCACCAACTGACGCAAGGAATGCAGAACAACGAACACTTCCCCCAATACGCTGCGTGAGGACGGAAAAACACACCTCGGTAGGAGGAGCACATTCATGAACTCCATCAGTTGAACCTGCTATATTTCGTCACTTGGTCTTTGAGGTTTCTGTGCACGCTTAGAGAGAGGTGACTCGCGGTTTCTTGGGTTGGCTCTTACCGTAGGCAGTTGCTGTGCTCCGGCATTGGAGTTCGGCGTGAGACGCTAAGATTCCCAGCTTGAAACGTCCACACTAGCGCCTTGCAATCTTTAATGTTGGCTGTCAAGTAATACCAACCTGATTGAATATGTAACAGAGTGATAAACTTGTATACTTGCCTCGGTAGACGATTTGTGGAGAATAATTTCACTTCACCTTACTGCCGCTGAACTATGTAAAGAGATTATCTCTCGTCATCTCGGTTATCCTTAAAGCCTCCCGGCGCTGAAGCTTATCTTAACCTTCCTTATCTCTCAATTCTCTTTTTTTCGCTCCGACTTCCCCAGTTCTAATATCTAGTTACATTGTTTTGAAGTATCAGGGTACTTTCCCGTGTTTTTCTCTCGAGCGAATGAACTCCGCCGACGTCAGCGCTAGCCCGTACCGAGTCATAAATGAACCGTGCATATGATATGTGAAATGACGACCCTTGACTTGCCACAGAATCTCTGACTTGAGGTTTGAGCTTTGGGGCTCTACATTACCACTGTTGACTCCAAAGTAAGCCAATTTGATTTTGTTCCATCCATCATCTCCATCAAAGCTTGCTTTGGCAATATTTCTAAACTCCATTCCCCGTTATCAAAACTCACCTGTCAAACAAGAGACCCGGGGTGGGGGATGAGCTTCATCCATTGTGAATGTTGAAAGACTTCTGCTGGTTCAATTGGTGTCCTCTATTCCTGCTCTGGGTGGTGTCTTCTCCTGAGGTTCTGTTGTATTACTACCTTGTTAGTTAGAGGGGTAGGAACTCTTCTTGTGATTCTACGATCCATATTACAGCCAATTGCCAAATGTGCACGAGAGGTGGAAGTTGTATATTGAGATTGTTCATGCGGACTGTCAATCTGACGATTTATCTGTACCACCTGATTTGCCATGTTTCCTTGGTCCCCATTTGCTGGATATACCACAGGTAGTGTTAGCAACGGCTCCGGGTGACCCGCCAGCGGTCCGGGTTTGGACCGGAAAAACAGTTCGGTTCTGTTCCAGAACTGTCCAAAAACCCGACACACAGCGTCTTGGCGGGCCAAATCCAGACCTGTACCCATCAACCTGCGGGTTTTGCCGGGTTTGGCTAGACCCGTCGATTCCAATCTCCGGTTCTAATTTTTGGGTTTTTCTATTTAAGGTCGCATTCAGATATCCCACTGTCTTGTATAAAATATCAACTTTGGTACATCATTGTCTTTGTTCGATTTATTGGCTGCCTTTGAAATCAAAACAAGCTGAGAAATGCTCGCTACTACATCATGACTTTGAGTGTGAACGATTTTTCGTCCTGCATCATTAGTATGATTTGAGGTACAGAACAGCCATATTGACAGCTAATGCAGTTATTAACCCACAATTGGATCAGTGTGCACCTGCTACTGCACAGACAACACTTGGTGAGCTGATGGAGATACACGATAGTGAAAGCAGAAAATCGCAATGCAGCATGGATCTTCACACACAGAAGGAAGCCTTCTGAGATTGTCATCCAGGGAACCACTGTCTTACATAGGCATATCGGCTCTGACACCCAACGAGTTACACAATTCATCACGGATGAACTAATCGAAGCCTGTTAAACCTGTACGCTTTTACACCCGCAAGTAACCTCCCTAATTCATTACCATACACAAATTGGATTGAGACTAACATAGTGTAACGGCTCGTTTGTCATCGGTACATTATATGCACAATCGGTGACTATTGACGACTTCTCTGCTCGAAATGTAATTGGTGTACCTATTTCGCTACGTGTCATCATTTTTTCGATCTCAGTGACCAAATTGTGAGACATGATAATTTGTCTGTGCATGTGCCAGTGTCATATGGCCCATACGAAAGTTCTAGACTCCAAACTGAGTTGATTGACGGTTGATCAACCGGATATTGTCCTGCCTCTTACAGATAAGTGACAACGTGCAATCCAAATTGGAGACAAAATTGACTGACAAAATTTGAGTCAGTGATGGCATACCAGTCATAGAAGGAGTAGTCAATGCGCAACGCGAATCTGTATGAATGACCACCATCATGTTGCATTCATCCATATATCCAACTACGTCACTCTGCATTCAGACCTGGTGCACATAGTGAACATTTTGAAAAGTGCTTATGGTAGGTCATGAAAATCGAGGAGAAGGGACTGCATAGGGCATAGTGAGGAAGTTGGGCTATATTGATGAAAAATGAGTGTATGGATCTACATGCGGTAAATAGCCAGCTGAAAGCGCTGGAATGTGACAGCGCTACGTTATCCATCGCTCAGAGATCATGTGCATCAGTGGAGCAGACATTGAGACGCCACCAAGCTTTTGGATATAACTGAGTATTCATACAAATTATAAATTGGCTGTCAATAATGACTATATGATTATTTGTACAAAATTATTGACCATACAACAAGTTTTAGGACATATTTATGGTGAGCGTCACTGGAGCGTCAATGATTTTTGGACTTGTTAGCAACTTAATTGGGCAGCGATTTGCTCACTGTTATCCATAATCAACGTATTGCCAGCCTTAATAGGCAAAACAGACAGCAACACGGTAACAGCGTCATTTTGAAAATCAGACTCAATGGAGCTTCGACACCTTTTGGTTTTGTAAGTGAGTTAATTGGTAAGCGATGTGCTCGCTGGTGTCCATAACTAAGGTATCGGCCGCGTTTATAGGCAAAAGAGAAAGCGACATGGTAACAGCCCCATGCTGAAAATGAACGTCAACGGAGCATCAACGACTTTTGGTCTTGAAGGTAAGTTTTTTTGGACGCGAATATCTCGCTGTTATCCATAATTAACGTATCGGCAGCTTTTATGGGCCAAAAAGGAAGTGACACGGTAACAGCCCTTTGCTGAAAATGAGCGTCAACGGAGCGTCAATGATTTTTGGTCTTTTAAGTAAGTTGTTTGGGACACGATTTGCTCGCTGTTATCCATAATCCAAGTATTGGCAGCCTCACTACGCCAAAGAGAAGGTGACACGGTAACAGCCCTATGCGGAAAATGAGCGTCAACAGAGCGTCAACAAATTGTTGTCTTGTAAGTAAGTTGTTTGTGAAGCAATTTGCTTGCTGTTATCCATAATCAACGTATTGGCAGCCTTTGTGGGAAAAAGTGATAGCCACATTGTAACAGCCACATTGTGAAAATGAGCGTCAATGGAGCGTCAATGATTTCGGGTGTTGCATCGTGTATAATCCAATGGCTATACTACGGCTTTTACCCATAATCCAAGCATTGGGTGCCTTTATAGGCAACATGTTTGATGTGGTTTTGGCTACAACAGGAGAGAGTGTCAACAGAGCGTCAACAGAGCGTCAACAGAGCGTTAACTATCATGGGTGTTGCATCTTGTATAATCCAGGGGCTGTGCTACGTCGTTGGCGCATATTCAACGTATCGGCAGCCTATATGCTCAAAAGAGCAAGCGACATGGTCACAGCCCCATTGTGAATATGAGCGTCAACAGAGCGTCAACGATTTCAGGTGTTGCATCTTGTATATTCCATGGGCTGTGCTATGGCATTGATGCATAATCGAAGTATTGGCCGCCTGTATAGGCAATATCGTTAATGTCGATGTTGCTGCACCTGAAAATGAGCGTCAACAGAGAGTCAACAGAGTGTCAACAGAGCGTCAACAGAGCGTCCACAGAGCATCAACAGAGTGTCAACAGACCGTCAACAATCTTGGGTGATGCATCTTGTATAATCCAAGGGCTATGCTATGGGATTTACCCATGGTCAACATATCGGCAGCCTTTATGTGCAAAAGAGAGAGCACCATGGTCACAGCCCCATTGTGAAAATGAGCGTCAACAGAGGGTCAACGAATAGGGGTGTTACATCTTGTATAATCCAAGGGCTGGGCTATGGAATTTGCCCATAATCGAAGCATTCACAGCCTTTATAGGCCAAATCGTTAATGTCACTTCACCTGAAAATGAGCGTCAACAGAGGATCAACAGATTGTCGACAGTGCATCAACACTAGTGTTAGCAACGGTTCCGGGTTACCCAGCCATGGACCGGGTTTGGAACCGGACAGGTTGTTCCAGCCCGGGTTGTTATTCGGAAAACAGGGGTACCCACCGGGTTTGGGGACCTGTTAGAACCGGACCGCGGTTCCATTGTATTGTTCCTACAACTTTGGCTCCAATTAAGTATTTGAGTTCTGATCGTATCATGACATGATCAGTATGTAAATTGTGCAGCATTAGTCGCTCTTTCACCTCCCGCTTTCAGATTTGCGATTTAACTGATATTCATTGAGTGGCTGTGAAATAGAGGCTGAATTTAAAAGAAATTGGGGGGTTTTCGATCGCGACTCAATGAATACTTGTCGGATCGCAAATCTGAAAGCGGAAGGTGCAGGAGCTACTAAAACTGCACAATCAACGTATTGTTCATGTTGTGATACGATCAGGACACAAATACTTCATTGGAGCAAGAAATGTTGACTTTTGAGGAGCGGGTTTTGTGTGGAAACCTGTTGCAACGGAACGGTTCCGGGTTGGAACCAGACCGGGAACCGACCCGGGAATTTGGACCCGTTGCTAACACTAATCAACACAGCGTCAACAGATTGTCAACATAGTGTCAACGATTTTGGGTGTTGGATCATGTAAAATCCAAGCGCTCTGCTATGGCATGTACCCATATTCAATGTATTGGCGTCCATTCTGAGCAAAAGCGATCGCGACATGGTTACTGCCCCAGTCTGAAAATCAGCGTCAACAGAGCGTCAACGTTTTTGTGGGTTGCATCATGTGTATTCCAAAGGCTGTGCTATGGCATTTATCTATAATCGAAGTATTGGCAGCCTTTACAGGCAATATTGTGTGTGTCGATACTGGTACATCACCAAATGAGCGTCAACAGAGCGTCAACAGGGCGTCAACAGAGCGTCAACAGAGCATCAACACCATGTCAACAGAGAGTCAACAGAGTGTCAACGATTTTGGGTATTGCATCTTGAATAATCCAAGGGCTCTGCTATGGCAGATATCCATAATTATCGTATTGGCAGCTGTTCTGAGCAAAAGTGATCGCAACATGGTCACAGCCCCACTCTGAAAATGAGCGTCACCAGAGCGTCAACGATTTTGTGTGTTGCACCATGTATAATGCAAGGGTTGTGCTACAGCATATATGCATAATCGAAGTATTGGCAGCCTTTAAAGGCAATATCGTGAGTGTCGATAGCGTTGCACCTCAAAATGAGCGTCAACAGAGAGTCAACAGAGAGTCAACAGAGCATCAACTCAGCGTCCACAGAGCATCAACACAGTGTTAACCGAGTGTCAGCAGAGTGTCAATGGTTTTGGGTGTTTCATCATGTATAATCCAAGAGCTCTGCTACGACATAGATCCATAATGAACGCATTGGCAACCATTCTGCGCAAATGAGATCGTGACATGGTTCCAACACCTGTCTGACAATGAGCGTCAACAGAGCGTCAACGATTTCGTGTGTTGCATCTTGTATAATCCAAGGGCTGTGCTACGGCATTGATCCATAATCAAAGTATTGGCAGCATTTATAGGCATTATCGTGTTTGTGGATACCGTTACACCTCGAAATCAGCGTCAACAGAGCATCAACACAGCATCAACACTGCGTCATCAGAGCATCAACACAGTGTCAACCGAGTGTCAACAGAGTATCAACGCTTTTGGGTGTTGCATCATGTATATTCCAAGGGCTCTGCTACGGCATATGTCCATAATCAACATATTGGCAGCCATTCTGTGCAAATGGGATCGTGACATGGTCACAGCACCTGTCTGAAAGTGAGCGTCAACAGAGCGTCAAGAATTTTGTGTATAGCATCTTGTATAATCCAAGGGCTGTGCTACGGCATTTATCCATAATCGAAGTATTGGCAGCGTTTACAGGCAATATCATGTTTGGCAGTACCGTTACACCTCAAAATGAGCGTCAACAGACCGTCAACACAGCATCAACAGAGCGTCAACAGAGCATCAACACAGTGTTAACTGACTGTCAACAGAGTGTCAACGCTTTTGGGTGTTGCATCATGTATATTCCAGGGGCTCTGCTACGGCATATGTCCATAATCAACATATTTGCAGCCGTTCTGTGCAAATGTGATCGTGAAATGGTCACAGCAGCTTTCTGAAAATGAGCGTCCACAGAGTGTCAACAATTTTGTGTGTTGCATCTTGTATAATCCAAGGGCTGTGCTACGGCAGTTACCCATAATCGAAGCATTGGCAGCCTTTATAGGCAATATGGTCTGTGTCAATGCCACTACACCTCAAGCATCAATGGAGCTTCCACAATGTATGGTCTTGTGAATAAGGTAATTGGTAAGTGATTTGCTCGCTGCTATCCATAACCAATGTATTGCCACCCACGATGTGCAAAAGAGCAAGTGACATGGTCACGGCGCCATTCTGACAATATCTGTCAACTCAGCATCAACTGAGGGTCATGAATTGCTGGTGATGCAGATCGGGTAATGAAGGCATCGAATGGATATTTGAGCTTATAATTGAACTATTGACCCGTTACCAGTTGAAAAATACAAATCATTAAAAGAAAAACATGAATTGAAATATTGTCGATCTCACAACAAGCAAAACATGCAAAACGTGATTACTGGATGTCCAATGATCGATTTTGATTGAGTACTATAATCAAATAGCAAAAGGAAGTATGTTATACGAATATACAGATGGACCCGCTGTACAACCTGCTGAGAACCCCCCCAATTCAGCCGGGTAGGGCGATGGCGATGGAACTGTACCCGAATCGACAGTTCGGGTTAATTGACAACCCGGACCGCCAATCTGGCTCTGGTTGGGTTCTGACCCGTACCCGGACCCGAAGTGACGGTCCAGACCCGTCGCTAACACTAACCACAGGTCATCACAGCAGGTTCAGAGAGAAATGGCCAGCTGCCATGCTTGCCCCCTTTGGAGGGTGGGTCTGTAGGTTGCTTCAACTGTTGTTGTTACAGCTGTGTGTTATTGGGTTCGACATGTGTAACCTCACCGGGCAGTGCCTTTCCTTAATTATCAACCACGGTGTAAAATCTGCGAAGAATGGGATATATTTGTCCAACCAGGTTCTTCAGAGACTTATGGAGTACTGCCAAGGCTGTATAATCAAGGACATCTTCATACTTGTGTCGATTCTGGTCTGTCTGCAATGACCATTGAAACAATTGACCTAAAGACTGACTGATTCATGTCAAAGTTGTGTGGATACCAGTATTTGCTTGATCTCTGCCATGCAATATCAATCCCTATCTGTATAGACCAAAGCCAACTATTATGAACTGAGATTGAAGTGCTTTGGCATGGATTAGATTCAATGGAAAATAGCCAGTCGATTGAAAAGAGTGTCATCCTTAACAGTTTGTGTCCCACAAATTGGCGCTCGCTGCAGGCATTTTGAGGAGATGTCCCATATTTGCCATTCATTGGTGTGCTTAAGAAGAACAGGTGCCCATGTATGATGGAATTGCGATACAATACTTCAAAACACCGATTATGCTTATTCCCGGAACTGCTCACTTGTACAAGATGAACTATTATGTGGAAAGATAACATCGGGACTGCTGTACATCTTGAACCACTTTGGTGGGTGTACCGAACAATCAATCACATTTGGCAGCAGTTTGCTGTGGTTAAGTGACAGTCCGTTTACAGTTTGGCTTTTGTTTGGCTCTATGCTGTATTTTATGTTCAAGCAATATATTCACCATCAACCAGGTTTGAGTCACCATGCGTAGATTGTTACCATCAGCCATTTGTAGGAGGAAATCAGCAGTCTCATTCTTGAATCACCTATTTTGATTACTTTGCCCTCCAGAGTGATTGTCACAGTTATTGTGAACATGATGATTATATTCAATTTCAGTCTGACATCAGTCTACCACAGTAGTGTGTCTGGTTGTCAATGCTGCCGCTATCAGAGCGTCATTACATTCATTGCGGTCAGTAATATGCATGTGATTTCTGGTAGACAGCCACAGAGGCATGTGATTAAACTCATACACTGTTTCATTGGTGATAGCTAGACTAGGGACAATCAAAAAATCTAGTCAGTGAAAGCAATATTGAAGTATATCCTTATTCTGTCTTTGCCTACTTATCAGACTGAATGAAAATACTGGTTACTCTTGTGGATATGGTAGTCTATGAGTATCATGGATAGGGAACAATAGCACTGCCAATTTCAGCAAGATTGCGACTCATCAATATTTCTTTGTAATAAACTGGCCCTCGACCCACCTCATGGCATTCGCTGGAAATGTGCTCATGACAGATACATTACTGTTAGGGCACGTATGCCAGCGTCCGGCTAAGTAAGAGAATGGATTATACCTGTAGGGATACGGTTGCAAACGATCAGAGTGATCCCACATGGATGACTAGGTGGTAAAATCCTCTGTAAGGATCATGATCCTCACAAGCAGACTATTTAAGGTTGTTGCTTACCCGGCCGCAAGACGTGCTGCCGTAGCAACCCTAACCTCTAGTCCAAGACCTCGCTGTTACATTATCCCCTCTCTAGCCGCAGACCTCCTGGGCTGCATATCTGCATACAGAGAGAAAGACAAACAACAAACACAAAAGAAACAAATCCCACGATCATCCTGTGGATACGGTGCACTGGCTAACTCCACCTCCACTTGACTGCAATCTGAAGGTGTTAAAACCCGTGCCAAGGCCATTTATACTGGACCGCATCGAAACACAAAGGAAAGCAAGAAAGGAAGAACCTCAATCTGATCCCTTTCCTCCACTATTGCGGATTCCTTGGGCGGCTGTGATGCAATTTGTCTACAATCTCCTCAGCATTCGCAAGGATTTCCGCTGGCTCCCAACTCGTAGGAATATATCTGGATCCGGCCCATTGAACGAGATGATGAAGCTTCCGATAAAGCCGTTTGGAGTTGGCGATGCGATCAGCTTCCCATTCTTCCGAGTCGTCGACGATCATCGGGTGACGTTCGCTGGATGGCTAGCCTGACACTGGGGTTGTGTACCGATCGAGTTGTGACAGGTGGAAAACGTTGGGATTCCCTATCGTCTTCAGCAGGTCTAATCTGTAAGTGATCGTATTGATGACTTCACTCACAGTGTGCGGTACCGCGCGTTTGAAGTTTAGCTTCTTACCTGGCCTGGTTGTCCGGAAGTGCTTGGTCAAGAGCCACACTTTGTCTCCAATGTCAAACTTAATTTCTTTTCCGCATGCGTACTTCATCTGTCGCTGCTGTGCTTGCAGTATGTTTTCGGGAAACGTCCGATGCATCTCTGCCAATCCCTCGAGTGTAGCGTCCGCTTGGTTCCCTGATTTCAGATGTGACGCTTTTGGTGCCTTGAACTGCATCTCAGGGTTCCGGTGGTACATGGCCCAAAACGGTGTCATCCTTGTTGAAGCATGCACTGAGTTGTTGTACGCGAATTCTGCAAGGGGAAGGAGTCCAGCCCAGTTGTCTTGCTCATAGATGCTGAAGGCTCGGAGGTATTGTTCCATGGGCTGGTTGTGACGCTCAGTCTGGCCGTCGGTCTGCAGGTGGAAGGCGGTCAGCAGTTGGCGGTCGATGCTCATTTGGGAGCAAACCCGAGTCCACGATCGGCAGGTGAACTGGGTTCCACGGTTGGTGACGATAGTATGAGGTACGCCGTGCGTGCAGATCACGTCTTCGAAAAACATCTATGCCAATCTCGGTTAGTCGATAACCTTACGGCAGAGCAGGTAGATTGCTATGTTAATTAATCGATTGACAATCACCAAAATCCCAGTGTATCCCAACTTGGTTGATTCCGGTAGGTCAGTGATGAAGTCTATAGTAACTCAGACCCAGGGGATGTACAGTGGTGGCAGCGGCATATTACCTCCATATCGTGCGTGGTGTGGTGCTTTGAATCAGTGGCATACTTGGCAACTGGCGACGTACTTCTGTACCGTTGTGTCTAGTCCTGGCCATTTAATGTCTCTAGATAAGAGTTCAGCAGTCCCAAGAGCTCCAAAGCGACCTGATTCAGGGTGATCGTGGAAAAGACTTATCACTTGGTTGCGAAGTGCTTCTGGCATGTGTATTCTCCCCTTACAGGTGAGAGCTCCTGCGCTGACTATGCTCTGCATGCGTGTGTCCTTATCCTAGATCCGCCTTGGCCACCGGTTTTCGACAGGTCAGGGTAACTCATTGTATTCTTCATGTCCGTTCCTAGTGGATCGGTATCCTGAGCTGCCTCAATCGCTGGTAGGAGATCACTGAATGGCTCAACAATGGGGACCGCCAGGGTTGCCAAGAGTTATGCAGTAGGTCATTCGTAGCCTTCTTCAGAATCAGGTCATCTCGATGGTCCGTCAGCAGGGTTTGTTTTTTCTTCCAAGTGTTGAATAACAAAGTCGTATGATGACAGGATTTCAGCCCATCTCGCATGTCTCCGGGAGAGCACATTTGAAAGTTGAAAATACTCGAGATTCGTGTGGTCGCACGGTATCAGGATAGTATGATTTGCTCCCTCGAGATACCGTCGCGATTACCTGAAAGTCTCCACGATGGCCGATAGCTCCTAATCATACGTGTCATAGATCTGTTCGGCAGGAGAGCATCTTTGCAAGTAGAAGTTGAATGGACTGATAATTCCGAAACCATCGGACTGGTTGAGAATACCGGCGATTGCGAAACCACTTATGTCTGTCTGGAGGATGACGGGCTTTGCTGGGTAGATATGCTGGGGGATCAGTGCTTCGGTATATGCCTTGTCGAGCCTCCGGAACTTGAACTTTGCCTTTCGGGTCCATTCCCTTCCCCTTGTCAATTGCTTGAGTTAGTTGGGTATTGGTGCCGGTACTTTGGCATATTTGCGGATGAATTGTCGGTAGAAGTTTGTGAAGCATAGATGCACTTGTACGTCTCCGATTGACTTGGGAGTTGGCCAGTCTTCGATGCTTGATATGCGGTGTGATTCGATGCCTATCCTGTCAGAACTGATGATAGATCCGAGGAAGCCGATCCCTGAGGCTCCAAACTGGCACTTTTCGCCTTTGCAATACAGTCCAAATTGGCGTTGCCATTCTAGCACGTTTTTTACGTGATCCTTGTGCTCCTTCTCGTTGGTCGAGTAGAACTGTATGTCATCTAGGGATCATACGGCAAAGTTGTCAATGTGAGGTCGTAGGCAGTCATCAATGGAAGCCTGAAATGTTGCTGGCGCGTTCATCAATCGGAAAGGCATGACTTGGTATTCGGACTGGCCCTAAGGTGTGTCGAAGGGAGTCATATAGTCGACGTCCCCTTTGGTTCGCATAATGTCATAGGCGTTCCGGAGGTCCAGCTTACTGAATATCCGGGCTCCGCCACGTTCGGTTGAGCATCTCGGAGATAAGAGGTACGGGGTGCTGGTTCTTGACTGTTGGCAAATCTAGCGCCCGGTGGTCCACGCATAGCCATAGGCCATCCTCTTTTTTCTTCCCAAACAATATTGGTGCTGCTGCTGATGATGATGACGACTGGATGAAGCAGTTTGATAGGTTCGTCTCTATGTATGCCTTGGGAGCTCAAAGTTCAACTTCAGGGACTTTGTAGATCCGTCCGTATGGTATCTTCTACCCCGGCTGCAGGTCAATGGCATGGTCAATTGGGCGGGGCAGTGCCACTGTTTCAGCCTTTGTCTTGCTAAAGACATCCGCGAATTCCGAGTACCTTGCTGGGATGATATTCCTGTCGTCTGTAGGTACCCTCTTGTCTGCTGCATCTGATCTGCGTTAGCTTAGGTATTCCTGAGCAAGGAAGTGCAGGAGAGGAAAGGAGAAATCCAGGAGACCTTGTCGTCAACAGTTCGCCCACAAGTGAGGCAAGCCCCACCGCCCAGTCACTCCCGTCTGATCTCGGCGAGCCGGTAGCAGTTATTCAAGCATTTCCTCGGAGGGGCCCTTATGTGGCAACTGCTGCCGCTGCTCCCTGCTCGTCGCGTCCAGCGCTAGGGTCACATTCCCTGGTGAATCCAAGGTGATGTCTTCCAATGCTGCTCCCAGCCGTCCTGTGCATTCCCCAATCTGTAGGCCAAATGCTGAGACGACCTCGTCGCTAGCTAGAAGGTTGTCAAATGCGGTTGCTCTGAGTGTATGTATATCTGGACAGCGCCCCAGGAGCTTGTCATTTTCGGCTTCTGAGACATTCGATGCCACTGCCATCGTCATCGGTATCATTCCCTTGACTCCACTCGCACTCAGTGATCTTAGGGCCGGCAATTGACGGTGAGCCCAGTCGATGTTGGATTTCTTTTGTGAAACCAAGGTAAGCCAAGTACTAGATCGTACGTGCACATCGGTACGACTAGTATGTCTGATTCATTTACTGGTGCGAGATAGTCCAATTACTGGACTGTGACTTGCGTCTTCTGGCTGTCCTTTGCATGATACATCACTCCTCAATGTAGGCTGCGGGTGGTGATGTGTGCCGCCTCATGTGATATCCCGAGTTGCTTGAGATGTCTCAGTGCCTTGAAGATGCTGGTTGCGCCGCAGTCGTCAAGAGTCCGTACGCGTTTCATCTCGCCATTTCTGTCTCATATTTGTACTTTATGAAATATGTGTGCCGAATCCGGTGATTCGGTGCTGCATAGATATTGGCTTAAGATTGTTGCCCTCGGGCTCTCCAGGACGACTCTGGATTTCAGTGAGATCCGATGTGGTTGAACTTCGTCCAGAGTCACCAATTGTGCCCGCGCCCCCAATTTCTCCATTCCGAGCTCCGTCTAATCAAACCTCCCATGTCGCTCTGGATTCCGGGGAGGTACGCTAGTGTTTTGCTTGCTGAGTATCGAAGGATTGTTGGCGCTTGAATTGCCGATTGCGGCCTGTGCCGTCTGTGTGTTTGCCTTGGCGATGTCCGGGGGTGAGATTATCTTGGTAGTTCGGTTTGGAGTATTTGGGGCATTAGGAATCTTCATGACCTTTGCCGCCACACCGTAGGCATTTCCCGTTGTCCTTCCGTGATGCATAGACCTCCCCGGTTACATATGTTGACAGAGGTCGATTCTGTCCGCTCCCGCCACATGACCTATCCGGCTTGACGGTTTCGGATGCGTTCCAAGGTACGTCCTTCGTTCATGAGATTGATGGCCCAAATGTGCGCTATCTGCCGCCCGGATGAGACGACTCTCCCGGTGACTTCTGTTGCTGCTTGTTGTACTTTTTCGGTTCAGTTTCAACATCTGCTGCTCGATCAAAAGGTTCGTCAGTGGGATTGAACTTCCCATTCTCTTGGGTAAACGGTTTGACTCTTGGCAGTTGGTCGGCCTTCAAGCCTGCCCAGACCATATCGTACACCACCGGTTGGAACTGCACATCATCCCACTCTTGTTCTCCCCAATTCCAGCGTAGTCGATTAGTGTATGCTCGTTGGTTCTCGTAGGGGTTGTATTAGCCCTGCGTAAAGTCGTAGAATGATTTCCTAGCCACGTTGAGTCTCGGGTCCGTATCACTGTAAATCTTCTGTATTTCCGCAACGAACAGGTCAAGATGGTTGAGGCATGGTGAGTTGTTCTGTTTTAGGTCTCGGCGCCAGGTAATTGGGTCGATCATAGTCGTGTTTTGCATGTCGCAATCAGTGTGGTTGGCACAGCTTCCAAGGTTGTCTAGGGCATACTGAACCTTGTCCATGTGGTCGTGAGAAAGGTGTTGATGAGTCCGGAAGTTCGATCCAAGTGAGCCGAGATAGGTGTGCAATTCTCGAGCACCGCCGCAATTGCGTTTCAGCTGTGCCATTTTGAACTTGTCCTTCTCATCTAGGGTCAATCATCTGCATCATTCTAGTAGTTCGGTATTGCGCTGAAATAGGATTTCGATCATCTTTTGCTGTCGCTCCACCATCTACCCCAGGTTGATCGTGGATGGTGCAGTTGGCTCGTCATTATCATGCTTGGATTCGGTAGGTCCTGGAGTGTCGTCGTCATGACTGCTCTCTTCGTTGGACAGAGTGTCCTCATTGTCGGTGATGATTCTGTCCCTGCGATCGGAGTCTTTATCTATTGCCACCTCCGCTAGAACTCTTGGAGTGACTGATCCAGTGGGGATCCGGCTGGCGAGGCATGGAGTATCGCGACCGATGGACGTGCGAAACGTCTCTGCGCTCCCAGGTAGTGTTAGCAATGGGTCCGGGTAACCCGCGAGCGGTCCTGGTCTGGACTGGGAAAACAATTCGGTTCGGTTCCAGAACAGTACAAGATCCCGATCAGGAGTGTCTTCGTGGGCCAAACCCGGATCCGTACTTGTCAACATGTGGGTTTCGCCGGGTTTGGCTAGACCCGCCGGTTCCAACCTCCAGTTCTGGGTGTCAGGTTTTTCTATTCATGGTCGCATTTAGAAACCCTACTGGTAATCACAAAATATTAACTCCCACAGGCAATTGTCCTTTTCGGATGAATCAACTGCCTTTATCACTTAAAACAAGAGACACAAGTTCTATGCCCAATCCTGAACATGGAGGTCAGTGGCGCGTCATTGATTTTTGGTCTTGCGTCCTGAGTAATGTAGGTGGCGATTGGATGCAAACGATCATAAATGAGGTATTGGCTGTATTTCCACCCAAAAGAGATAGTAACACTCTCCCTGCTCCATTTTGAGAATGAGCATCAACGGAGTGACAACAATTTTGAGTCTTGTAAGGCAGGTAATTCAAAAGTGACTTGTCCGGTGTTATGCATAACTGATGTATTGGCAGCCTTTAATGGCTAAAGTTCAACCGACACGCTCCCTGCCTAATCATGAGAATGAGCGTAAATGGAGTGTCAACGATTTTTGGCTATACATGATGGTTATTCAAAGCGCGAGATGGCCACGAATGGCTATATATGTAGTTCTGACCCATTTTATCGATTGAAACATTTAGGATCACTGAGTTTCAGAATAGAAAACTAATTAAGTTGTGATTGTGCGGGAGGTTGTCGCGAGACCACCTCATGCTTATTAAGCTTCAAACTCTGCCAAAACATTGTTTATAGATGTCTGCGATCTGTTGAGGCTCTGTTGACGCTCATTTTCAGTATGGGGCAGGGAGCGAGTTTCTTCCTCTTTTGCCTGAAAAGGCAGCCAATATAATGATTATAGATAACAATTAGTAATTGACGGTATCTCGATCTGACTTACAGGACAAATAATCGTTGATGCTCCGTTAACACTCATTTTGCCACAGGCATTTCCGCATTTCGCAACAATTGACTTTGGCATAGAACATCAATGACTGTGTTTTGGCAGTCGTTCTGTCCATTTCATGTATGTTTTCCTTTATCACTACATTGTTCTTTAATTGTGCATATAGATATATCTTTTATAATATACTTTAAGGTGTCCGCTACTTGTAGATACTGATAATACTCAAAAAAAACCGTTCCTTTCAATCAATGGTCGTCTTCACCCTCAGATTCGCTCAAAAGGCTGTCATCATCTTCAAAATCAATGTCTGTGGTATTTCCACGCAGCAGCTAGTATACTCAGTAAATCTGGAGTGATATCTTTATCGCGCTTGCTATCCTTGGCATATGCATTATGATTGAAAAATTGAGTGTTTGGAAGTGGAGAATGTAAATACACACACTAGGATGGCATACCGTCAATTTCATAACTGTCATTTCAGTCAGTGTGACCTGGTAGCGCAGGTTGCGTTCCGGGAGGAAGTGGCCTCTGGAGCGGAGGCGCCGTCGGTTCTGGTGCAGGGTGGCGGTTCATCTGCTCCTCCAGCATGTCAGCGGATCTTCAGCTGTACCATTTTGGCATGGAAGGCAGCCGGCCATGTGATTTTGCTAAACCATTGCCCGGTGGCTTTCCATCGCAGCCTGCACCACCTAATGCCGAGGACACTCAACTCCTCGCATCTTCTCTTCTCGGAATTCGGCGTGAGGTTTCTCAAGTAGTTGCAGCGTATCCTCCATCGCAACCACTGTAAATCATCCATTGGCCATTTTCGCCAAATTTAAAGCCAGGCGCAGGTCAGACTGTTCCAGCTGTACCCGACCTCCTTGCCTCGCCATAGTAGCAGACATGTTGAAGACCTACAAGAAATCTGTTGCTGCTTCTTAAAGGAAGATTCGGCTATTACCTCAACCATATACGCCTCCATAGCCTCCTCTAGATTCTTGGGAGCCTGATTAGTCCACTCCCGCGGACCTTTATCATGAAATTTGTCTGCGCAAATCCCAGAGCTGGCGGCATCATAATGTTCAAGTTCACGGACTGCGCGGACAAATGCCTTCGTCGACCATGGAGGTTTGCCATTGCGCCCAGCGATCCATTGGTCGTGGAGCTCTCCACGCACACCAGCTGTACATCATAGTCTTAGTTGACCGCCTTCTATATTGATTTGGAGCTACTCACATCCGATTGTTTGCTGCTGCCTATAATTGCTATGTCCGGTCGTATGAATAATTTTCAAATGTGCGTCCTGGGCCGTATGTTCGGTGGCTGCAATTGCAGCGTCACGGTGGACTAACTGGTGTCTTCGTTGCTGCTGTGTCACAGCCAGGGGCGCATTGGATGAAGCGCCTGTCGTTCGGCTTGATTCGGATTGTATCACATCGGGCTGAGGTGTGTGTGGAGCCATGACCGGCCGTTGTGGAAAAGGTGAGGAAGATGATAACGAAAAGTGGAAAGTCCTGAGAATTATATAGTAAGCTACCGGTCACAAGGGAATGAATGACTGTCAACTTGCACATTCTACTCAAGATAAATCCTGCTGCATATCACTGCAAGTTGCAGGTGATTCCAATGGTCCCGCGATTTGCAGTAAGTCAGTCCGATGATGTTTGTTTGTGTGTTGGTTTGCAGGGATTCATTGAAGTGAACAACAGCTGATATCTCATGTTTGATTGATACTGACAGGAAATTCTACCACGGAAACGTCGTCTGGTGATGTTTGTCTCAACCCATAGCTGGGATCTTACATGAAACAGAGGCTAACTGTCATGTCATAATGTACGATTAGCGTCACAATTCCAACTGAAATGAAGGTCAAAACAGAGATTATGCTTGGTTTGAGTTGATAAAACTTATGAACGTTTACATAAAAGACTCAGCTTGCCTCCATGTCGTCCATATCTTGAAACATCCAACATCTTGCCTAACAACAAGGTCAACACACGATACAATGGTCAATGCTCCAAAAAAGAACTTTACTCCACTTCCGGCAGGCAAATACGGCAAATCGACAAAGATGTCCACTGGTCGACGTCATCATGCGAATGAAGACATCAGCAGCTTGGAGGAAGCAAGGGTCCAAGCTTTGGGAGCGTTGCGCAGCTTGCTATCGAAAAACAAGCTTTCAGTGGAGAAAAGACAGGGAACTCACTCTCTAAGCAATGACGAGAAAGAGAAATAGATCAACGATTATGTGGAGAGGCAGACTGCTGTGCCAAAAAGCTAGTTCAAGATGCAGAGACAGCGATTATGCAAGAGCTGAACGATATGACTATTGCTGAAAACTTGGGGGCGACAACCAGCATGCCCGAAACAAGTTTTGAAGAGATGTTGAATACTATCGGAGAGAGTCTGAGCGATCTTGCAAGTTCCATTGAAGAGCTGGATGGGGACGATGAGGGATATGATAAATCTGATACAGAGCTTGGTATGCTGAGTGACGATGATGAACCTGGCCGGGTGATGGGCCCAATATCCAAACCAGTACGGCACCGCTTGGAGAGTTTTCAGCAGAAGCAGATGAAGCTTGACGAATTGACCCAACATGTTTGGGGGGATGCAGCCAACTACTTTAGTGAGAGGGATATGAAGTACGGGACTACCAAATTGAGGGTTCTGGCGGTTGTTAAGCCCCAAATAGACATGACTGCAGCCACGCCATTGCCGATAACATTTGGAGAGCATATGCAGACTCTTGATATTGTCCGGGAACAATCGCCAATGACGGCCGTGACCTCTCGACCAGGAAGTAGTCAAATGAGGCTGTGTTGCGAGAAACCACAGTCACATATATACATACCGGTTTCTTTGCGTGATGCGGCGACCGATTCGATGCCGATTCATGATGCGAAGCCTGTCGAACCCGTAAGCTTTTACCCTTTCCTGAAGCATCCCTAGTTATTTATCATATGGAAATCGGATACGGACAAAGATATGGTGATGGCACCCGCGTCACAGGAAGTATAGATAGCCAATTGGTTAGTTTTCATGACCTATCTCTTGGGAAAGCAATTTGTGTACCTACTTTGCTAGATGTCAGCTGTTTCCTGATTTAAGTGACCGAATTGTGAGACATGATATCTCATCAGTCTGTGTGCAAGGGTCATACAGGCCATGTGAATGGTCTAGACTCCAAATCTAGTTGATAGACGGCCACCAAAATTCATATCGACTTGTCTATTACGGTTACATTAGAAAGCAAAACCTAAAATAGAGATGAAATTTACTAACAAAATTTAACTGAGTGATGTCATACGAGTCATCGGACGAGGGGTCAGTGCGCGGTTCAAACCCCGATCAATGGCAGCCGGTATGCAGCATTAGTTCATGCAGCTAACTGCATAACTCTCCACTCAAACCGGCGGCACGTGGACAAAAATTTTAAAATTGTATATGGTACGTCATGGAAATCGGGGAAAAACACGCAGGAAAAAGAAAGGTCAGCAAGTCAGGCTCGGTAAGTCAAAAATTGGTTGATCGATCTATATGCCGTGATATACCGGCTCGCAGCGCAAAAACACGAAGAAGCTACATCATTCATCCGACTGATGACGTGAATAGTGGTGGCTCGGATACTCAGACGCCTTGATGATTTTTGATACAAATGATTCTACCTAGAAATTGTATAACGGCTGTCAATGATGATGGTATTACTTTCAAGAAAAATGATTGCGTACCGAATAGCTGGTGGTATGACTGTAAGGTGAGCGTCAACGCAGCATCAATGATTTTAGTTTGATCTGTTTGGCAATCAAAGGGTTGCATAGTCACATCAATCCAAAGAGTAATTATTGGCCGGCTTTAGATGCAAAAATGCATGCGACATGCTTGTACACCCATTCTACAAATGAGCGTCAACTGAGAGTCAACGGAGCGTCACCGATATTTGGTCTTGCAATTGGGATAATGACCAGGCTGTGCAACAGCAATCAGCCAATAATGACAGTGTTGGCCGCTTTTATGGGCACAAAGGACCACCAGCATATCGCTACCACCTACTAGAAATGAGGGTCAACGGAGCGTCAATGATTTTTGGTCTCGCGTCATGGATAATTCGGGAGCCGTGCAATGGCATCCACCCATAATTCTATCATAGGCCCCCTTCCTTGGCAACAATGCTAGTGGCGATATCACTACCCCCTCCTAAAAATGAGGGTCAATGGAGCACCAACAATGTTATGTCTCGCATCATGGATAATTCAAGGGCTGTTCAACGGCATACTCCCATAATGATAAAATCTGCCGCCTTTCTAGGGACAAATACTAGTGACGATACTGCTACCACCTCCTAAAAATGAACGTCAACCGAGCGTCAATGATTTTTGGTCTCGCATGATGGTTAATTCGAGGGCCCTGCAACGGCATACACCCATGATCCTTCCATTGGGTTCCTTTCTAGGCAAAAATGCTAGTGACGATATCGCTACCACCTTCTGAAAATAAGCATCAACAGATTGTCAACAAGTTTTGGTCTAGCGTCATGGATGATTCAAGGGCTGGGCACCGGCATACTCCCATAACCATACTATTGGCCGCCATTCTAGGCAAAAATGCTGGTACCGATATCATTACCACCTCCCAAAAATGAGCGACAATGGAGTGTCAACAATGGTTAGACTTGTATCTTGGATGAGAAGACAGCAATGCAACAGCGTTGACCCATAATTGTACTATCGGCTGCCTTTATGGGTAAAAATGCTAACGATGATATCGCAACAGTCTCAGCTTTGTACATCCTTGTATTCAACATCACAATTATGCATGTGATGTCTTACAGGTCTGACTTTTTTCTTACTTGTAGATGTAAAGTCATTCATTAAGAACCAGCGTTCTATGTGACTATTATGTATCTTTTGACAGTGAACCAGATTGAATTGCTCAGAGTTCAATTTCCTACTGCGATGTCAGACACAAAATCTCTAAATATCTCATTGTTTGAGGTCATGATATGTTCAAACAATGAACGTGTCTTGATTCATGATTGGAGCAAACTCACTTTTCAAATAATTCTCGATGCTTGATGGGCTTCAATGAATGAAGACTCGAAGTCGCCTATTGATTGGAATAACTATAGACTTGCGCCTTCGTGAAGATTCTACTTACAATGCGGAATTGAGAAGACTGGCGGCCCCGGCATTATAAGTATCGTTTGTCATCAAGTCCTTCGCCATCCATCAGAAAATGGGACCAACTCAATGGGTAAACACTTGCTGGCAAATGCGCATATCGCAAATTGTAACAAATTAACAGTGTCAGAAGTAACCGAATCGACTAGTTCAACCATTGATGAACCAGCTTTGGCGATACGCATGTGGCAAGGATGTTGAGGAAATCTGATTCTAAGTTTGCAAAAGACATTCAAATTTACCATTCAGGTATTCAGTATACTTACTGAATTGACAGACAAAATGCTCTAACCAGGCAGAAAAGGACTTTCAAACTGCCGAATTTCACCAGAGCACCTGGAATCGCTACATCATGTTAGGTTTTGTTTCGGCTCATATTTCATGGAACGCAATATCTAACCTGGAACAATGACGGTCATACAACGCATTACGAAGCGAATTGGTGTTACTGCCAGTTAGCACCCTGAGTAAGATTAGCCGGAGGGAATACACACTGACGGTGGATGCAACGAAGAAGCAACTGCTGTCAAGAAAGAAAGTCAGTTTAGATTTAGACAGATGGACATCGATAAACAAATTCGCAATAACGTTGGTCATTGCCTATTATATGGATAGAAATTGGTCTTTCCGAGATGTACAATTGGCGTTCGATGAGGTTGATAGCCCATTCTATTTCTATTTGGGAAGCTGATTATGGATTACAGGTCAAGGGTCAGCTTACGGGAGCACGGTTAGCTGGACATTTGAAGGAAGTCCTTCACCGTTTTGAGCTGACTGACAGCCATTTACTTCAACTTACAATCGATAACGCTTCCAGAAACCACTCGATGACTCGCGAAGCTCAAACTACCCTTGAGGCCTCCGCACTCGAGTGGCCCGCATTGAGAAACCGCATACCATGCATGGTGCACGTCATTCAGCTTGCTTTGGGTGCATTCATGGGCACTCTAGGTGTAAAAGGCAGCACCAAGTCTTGGGAAGCCCATGAGCGTGATCAGCAATTTGGAGAGAATGAAAGCACAGACATTGGGAGGAGTCGACAACTTCGAAAAGAGGGCAATGCTATAATCAACAAGGTGTCGGCCATGAGACCAGGTTTAGCAAAGATAATTGAAAATGTACGTATTTCAACATATTTTGAAAGTGCTGAAACTGACATTCATATAGCAGAGAATGCTTGCTGTATTGATTACACTGACACCTGGTCGTCGAAACGAGTTCACTGAATGTCAACAAGCCAGAGTCCAGATTGCAATACTACCCAATATGGATATGAAGACACGTTGAAACTCGACAATGGAGTTGCTCGAGCACTCCTATGGAGTACATGAATTAACAAGCAAGAGGCTTAAAAACCCGAAATACAGTGATTAACGGCCACTGTTCACAACACAGGATGAGTGGACCATTGCCAAGTATGTCATGGAGGTTTGATGGCCATTCCGGTACGGGACCCTGTGGATGTCAAAACATCATACTGTTACTCTGCATCATGTCATTACTGTCTCCAATTACATGTTTGATCACATGGATGGCGTGATGCGAGCTTTATCCAAGAAGAAGACACCATGGAAGGAAGACTTATTCTTTTCTGTGAAGTTTGCGCAGCAAATGTTGTCTAAAAAGTATACTGGAGTCACGCCAACGACTGGTATGCTTCTCATCTCGGCACGCATCTTTGATCCTTTCCAGAAGCTGCGATCGTTTGGGAAGTGGGACAAGGGAATGGATATTAATTCTGAAGACGAGACTTCTTATACTACTCAATACCAGGAGGTGTTTTTGAAGGATGTGAAGAGCCAAATACTGCGCCAAACGCAGACGGTTGCCAGTTACTGAATCCGAAAAGATACCGAACAACAATCTCAGCTTCTCTGCAATGGCTTTGAGATCTCCTCAATCTTCTCATGATCCATATGATTACTCCTGCGATGATGAAGAATACCTATTGCCTAACAATGCGGACGATACGACCCCTGGACGAAGCAATCGTGCAGCACGCTTCTTGACAGCCGCAAGGCTCTATTTGAATTCAACTCCTGGATCACCACAGAACTGGGGGCATATTAATCTGAATCCTAATGATTACCACTCCGACCCAATGGTGATTACTAGAACATTTTGGTTACTGGATATCACCAACTGGTGGCGGCAGCAAGAACAAACGCAATCAAAGTACGCCGATCTCTCAAATGTGACTCGCAACTTATTCTCTATCATATCTCACGGTGCCGGAATGGAGGCCAGTCTTTGCCTTGGGCGAGATGGGATCGGGTGGAGGCAGTTGAAAACCAAAGGCGAGACTCTTCGCGAACAAGTTGTAGTAAGACAGTTCGCTTGAGCCACCGACAGATTACTGGCTGGTGATGAGCTGGTATTGGATTCGAACAGCACTGATAAGAAGATGGAGATGAAGAGAGTGGCGGACGAACAAAAGTTGCATCCAATGGCCAAGGTCCATAACATGTTGCAGATGTGACAGGGTAGCCAAAACCAACGAGCTACACAGAAGTAATCTCGCGCTCAGAATACACTGTAAGGGCGCGTACGCCGGCGCTCGGCAGTATAGGGATATGATATGGTATACGGTTGCACACGGGCGCAAGTGAGATTAAGTGTAGAAGTAAGTGGTAAGATATTCGGTACGGAGCTAAGTCTCCGTCGCGATGTCAATATAAGGTTGCCGGTTACCCGGCACTGGACACCTCACGTGACCGTCCGGCAACCCTAACCACGCACGCTTGACAACGCCGTTACATCATCCCCCTCTTTTAGGGCAGAACTCCCGGGCTG
>Ga0307515_10001544_pt1 | contig 51472 bp, 54 predicted proteins | sample 17_EM_MG_FD_194513 | JGI IMG/M metagenome (GOLD analysis project Ga0307515, IMG submission 194513) | Populus trichocarpa ectomycorrhiza microbial communities from riparian zone in the Pacific Northwest, United States - 17_EM | ecosystem: Host-associated > Plants > Roots > Unclassified | place...
ATAACTTAGCGTGGTGACATTTCAGCGCTTTCAGTTGGCAATTCACTGCATGTAGAGCCATAACCTAATTTTTCATTAATATAGCCCAACATACTCAGTTTGCCATATCCAGTTCGATCCGCTCAATTTCCATGATGTACCATGAGCAATTGTCCCAATGCTCACCATGTGCACCCGGTCTAAACGCGGAGTAATGTAGTTGGTTGTATGGATGAATATAACATGATGGTGGTCATTCATACAGATTCGCGTTGCGCAATGACTGCTCCTTCTACGACTCGTATGTCATCACTAAGTGAAACTTTGTAAGTAAATTGTATCTTTAGTTTAGATTGCGCTTTCTCACTTATCCGTAAAAGGCACGACGATATCGTGTCAATCAGTTGTCAATCAACTTGGTTTGGAGTTTGGACCGTTTGTATGGCCCGTATGAACCTTGCACATGCACAGACGAATTATCATGTCTCACAATATAGTCAGCGAAATCAAAAAAATTCTTTCACGTCTCAAAATAGATACGCCAACAACTTTTTGGAGAGATATGTCGTCAATAATCACATATTGTGCAGGTTGGGTACACATGACCTACGAGCCAATACAATAAGTTCACCTGAATCCATTTCCTGTATGGTACGTAGATATGGAGGACATATGCAGGGGTAAACGCTTACGGATTAAACAGGCTTCAATTTGTTAATGAGTGATGAATTGGGCATCACGTCAGTTGTGAGAGCCGATATGCATATGTGAGATGGTCATTTGCGGCATGCTGTTTACATATGGCTACTCTATCGCGGGATGTTCCTTGCGGCATTGCAATTTTCCGCTGACACTATCATGTATCTCCATCAGCTCTCCAAATGTTGTCGGCGCAGTCGCATGTGCAAACTGATCAAATTCCGGCTGAATGACTGCCTTAACAATCAATCTGGCCATTCTGGACCTCAAATCTTACAAATGATGCAAGATGAAAAATTGATCACACTCAACTTCAGGATGTAGCAGGGAGCATGTCTCTCCTTGTTTTGAGTATAACGGCCACCAATGAAACAAATAAAGAGAATGATGTACCAAAGTTATTATATTGCACATAACAGTAACATATCTGACTGCGACCATAAATAGGAAAACCCGAAAAGGAGAACCGTAGACTGGAACCGACGGGTGTAGCCCAACCCGGCAAAACCCGTGAGTTGACGGGTACGGGTACGGGTTTGGCCCACCAAGAAGCTCCGGGTCGGGTATTTGGACAGGTCTGGAACCAAACCAAACCATTTTTCCGGTCCAAACCCGGACCGCTGGCAGGTTACCCGTACCCGTTGCTAACACTACCTCCAAGTGCATCTCCAAACTCGCACGATCACAGCCTCAGAGTGTATCTCTGAGTTCACTCGATCGTCATCTTCAGGTGCACCTCGAATTGCTCTCAAGCACCACCTGCAGCCTGTCCAGATATGCCGTGTGTAGATGGGTAGCTATATAGATACATAGATACATAGATGAGAATACTAACTGAATACATGAGTTTTAAAAATCGTTGAACGATAATTAGTAGCTATGATTTCCAGGCGCACCAGCAGCGTTCCCAAAGAACATGTTGTTTTTCTCAGGTTGCTCTACCATGATTTGAGGTGCTCCCAGACTTGTCGCCGGCGCTCCCAGGTGCTCCCAGGCTTATGGTCAGCGCTCCCAGACTTGTCTCCGGCGCTCCGAGGTGTTCCCAAACCCATCACAATCACTCCCATGGAACTCCTTTACCAGTCATCAGAGATCCCAGGTACTCTGAAGGCCGGCCGGAATGCCCTCCTAGGGTCTGATACTCTCCTGACATTGATGCATCTCAGTTTACACTCCACATCCTCTCAGACACTCCTGGAGGCTTCCAGTGACTGAAATACATTTTGCTGATGTTGGGGCCACTTCCAGGTTGAGACTTGTTGAGAGACGTGTCCAATGCGGCGAGGTGCTCCATGCACTGTTCGAGGGTAGGAGTCCTATCACGCATGCCAATATAACGAACAAAGTCCTTATAAACTCCCTGGTTGCCCTTTTCAATCTTATATCAATAAGCATCAGCTAACATTTTGGCAGGCATAGGCTGGTGCAGGTCCAATTTTGAACGTAGGTGACGGAAACGCTCGTTAAACTCTGTGACAGGTTTTCCCTTCTTCAAGCTCAGTTCTTTCCATTCGTGTTTCACCAGGTCCAAGGGGTTGGACGGAATAAACTTAGCTTTCAGCTTTGTGCAAAAGGTGGACAATTCGATGGGCGTACTCATTGGGAAACGGTGCATGGCCCAGACTGCTGCGTCACCTTTCAGTTGTAGCACTGCTTGCTCTCCCCAACCCATTGTGCAGACCCAAGCAATGGCCAGGGCTGGGTTCTTGAAGTGTCGTTCCAAAGCAAAAAGGAAGGTGGTGACATCGTCCAAGGTTTGTTTGCCCTCATACGTCGGAAGGTTAGATGACTTGACAGAGGAGCCACACCTTCCCGACAGGCCAGGGGTGGGCTCAGCGGAGCCACAGATCCCGAAAAGGCCAGAGGTCAGTTCAGAGGAGCCACGGATCCCGAATAGGCCTAGGGGCAGTCGGGAGGTGTTCGGCGCTGGAGTGGCATGTACTTTGTTAATCATCAGTCATTGAATGACATGTTTGAATGATCTCAATTCGGATTTCAGGCTTCTCTTCTCTAACAAGAGATTTTTGGCTCGGTGCAGCAGCATGTTCGCCTCCAGCCGGAGCTGTGCGATGTCCCTCAGCTCCATCGACTGCGGCTCCGACTTGCACTTGTCGAGCCATCTCACATATTTTGCAGATCAACGCTTTTCGATCTGGAGCTCATCCTCCAACTCCTCAATTTCCTGCTGAGTGGCCGCTAATTCCCTGGGCGGGCCGTCTTGGACGGGCTCAGTAGCCTCCAAGTCCTTGACTTTAGAGGTGAAGCTCTCGTTGAGGTCGCAAATCTTGGCGAATTTCTCGGCTTGTTCAAGGCTCTCAGAGAGGTTAGCATCAGTGATCTCCAATGGGATGTCCTCCGTAGCCCTGATCCAGTGGATTGCTTGGTCAGACAAGACCCCAGGGCTGTCCTTAATGTCCTTCATTCAGTTTGCGATGTATTCTGTTGTGCGAAGTTCAGTAGGTTGGAAGCCCGTGGTGGCTGAGGTCTTAAACCTGATGCTAAACCTAATTGACTCGGCTTTGTCGATTTTGTCAGTAAAACTGACTTCATGCATGTCATGCGTGTCGTGCATCGCAGGAAGGGCCGCAAAGTTGGAAGACTCCTGGGATGCCTCCGAGCCGCTGGCAGTCCACTGGTGTAACACCCGGAGATCCACCCTAGGTCCTAATCAATGAAAGCTCCTAATGAGTTCCGGACTAATCAAGAAGAAGATGAATAAGGCTTCACTCAGGATGCATAGTAGGATTAACACCCAAAGAACACAAGGTAACTGTTCGGTTCTCTATTCCCAATAGATAGTACCAACTAAAGAGTATCGTTTTTAAGATATCAGTATGCTGATGTACACAACTCGAGGAGAGCCTGAAAGAAGCATCCTCTTAACCACCATACTATCATGATGACTCTAGGACTTCTAACAGATGCAAGAGTATCGTCCCAACAACCGGCTCTTATACTCGAGGACTGACTGTCCAAGAATACGACGACTCCAAGTATCGACTTGTGTATAACAAACAGCAAAGTAGTTTCGCCTCAGCAGAAGGAGTAGTTACGACTCAAGAGTATCGTAGTAGAAGTATCCTCTGAATCATCATGCGATCGGGCTGATCCTCCGACTTCCTTCGGACTCCAAAGTATTGTCTTGCTCACCTCCCGATCAACGACTCCCTGCTTTAACGAAGGTACTAACAATTATCACGTATAAAGAGTGATAGGTTTATCTGTGATATAGGACTGAAGAAGAATGTACAACTCCGGACTTAAATAGAGAAGTAACCTCGTTGACTTCAATACAGAACTAATAGATAATACATGGGAATAAAGTTAGGGCTTGACCTCCAGGTTGAGAAGGTCAATAGGTATCCGTAGATAAATCTAAATGTTGATTGTATGTTCGATGGAATGTTATTGATGTCCTTCCTCCATGTCGGTATCGCTGATATATATCAGACGATCCACACCCTTAACAATTCTAAGACTGCCAGAGCCTGTTTCGGACTTCACATACGTAACTGCCATATCATCTTTGCGTTCTACCATTGATGGTCGAGTTCTAACTCCCATGAGTATTAACTATGTCATCAAGATAATGAGCTCATATTGCGACACTATTGCTATTGGCGATACCTCATACAGTTACGAGCTTATCGGGTACGTAACGGTTTAATGATTGCGGCAAATGACAGAACCCTTAATTTGACTACGCTTTACTGGAGCCATATATACAGTATTCTGCAACTGAGTGGATTTGCCATATATTGAACGGAGAGTATCCCGCGCCACTCAGGACATATGAATCCAAGGTCCCATTTACCCAGACCAAGGAAGTGTGGCCGAACTAAGGATTGTTTCGTATAAGTCCATTGGGTCGACTGGGCTCCAATATATCGATTATTGGTTATCGACTTATCTCGTATATGACTCTGCATATCGCGAGATGTGATAGTGTTCTGATATTGACGACGTCTCATCTCATAATGAATGAACCACTGCAGCATGAGGGAATAGTCGTTTGATTGGCGACTAGGAATAAGGATTCCTGCCGATATGGTATGACCATTGACAATAGAGATCCTACGACCAATACCGACCGCAAGGTAACACATATCTTAATTATGCTCACCTCGATCGCGGTTGTTGATCGATTCGTTCGAAGCTAAGGCAATGGAGATATTACCAATAGGTGAACAAATCCGGAAGGTTGATCCAATTGGGAAATCCGAGTGATAATTCGTGATTTCGGATTGAGTATCACTATTTGGATTATTGAATGATCCTGTATGATCCGGAAGTATACCCGTAACACCAAAGACGTAACAACTGGTTCGAAGATAAACCAAGTAAATCCGCCATCGTGTGTTGTGTTTCGATCACTTCTGATGCTTGTGACGCCATCAGAAGTCGAGTGTTACTACCAATGTGGGCAAATAGCCTCTTTGTACGTATACAAGTGAATGTTATGAATGATCACCCCGACATCTCGCCAGAACTAACTAGTACGCGAGCCACATGCAGATCCGCACTGACGCAACAAAGCTGCGCCTTAACATGACCGGAGCCGTCAACCTACAGTTGTTGCTGATGAGAATGTGGCTTTGGCTACGCAAGCACGATTACATTGTGAATCCTCCCGCTGCAGGCTCTTTGGCCAATAGGAAGTTTACAAGCAGCTGCCCAGCTGCAAATTAGTCATTGTGATGATGGAATGCACTGGCTGGACGGTTGTTTAAGGATTTAGGTTGTGGGTGGGTATTGTTCTGGCACTTTGGAGGGTGGACGGATGGGTGATAATTTGGAGTTTTTTGGTGAGGTTTTGGGTCTCTTTTTGGTGTTTTGTTTATTTTATTACTACATCATTCATATTCATGGATGAAGGGCTGTGTTGAGAGTTCACAATATTGGGATGAATCATTGAGACGTTTATTTTTGGGAAAGGCATAGTGGCAGCGATTGGACTCTATGTATGGCTTTCATGTAATTGGTAGTTTGGTATTTTTACACAGCGGAAGTTAGCCTGAATTATTAGTAAAACGTGAATGGTTTTTAGCTCATTGCAATAACAATTTTCATCAAAGGAAGCCAATCAACAACCCTGTGGCATGCTTGTCACCTGCCATTCCTAGTTCCGAGTTCCCATCCATCCAAGGAGTTGGAAGTGTGGGTAGCAGGACAAGCTAAGATTCTTGAATCGTCGAATAGATAAAGAGACACATTACGACGATGCTTTTAATCATATCAATGCTTTGTTTCCTTTACACAACGCTTTAATTCATTTACTGTACATTCATTCACATTTCCTTTAGTCACTCGTTTGATTTTTTGTACTTATCACTCGCCGCCTTTTTGAATCATGACAAGAAGGTGCTGCACTTCTCCACTGTTAGGGGTTCTCCCTTAATAGAGTATACGTAACCTGAGATAACCAAAGATGGGTACTTGTCAGTGAAATAACCTTCAGGCCACCTGACATGCATAACGACTACCCTAGGTATTCTCAGAACTTTCGGTCACGATTACCTTTAGCAGGGTATGAGTGGTACTCATCTCGATTGGATAAGTATAGGCTTAGCGGATTCATTGAAATCATATGCTGCGGTAGCTGATTTGATGATGCAATAACACTGCCAGATCGAATGGGTTACAACCCTGCCGAGCGTGTTATTTTCAACCAGGTTTACTTCCAACGCTAGAGTGATTATGTCTGATCGGAGTAGAGCAAAGGAGTTTGTATCCGCAGACACGGCAATCGTTAGCCACTAAGCTATTATGTGGGATCTTAAGTCCAATCTCTTATGTGAGGTTGGAAACTGGGGAATCCCCGGTCAAAGAGAATGGTCTCGGCCTAAGCTATGGCGTGATTGAGAGATTATGGCATGACTGTTGATATGAGGTCGAAGCATCCCCGCACATTGATTTGTGACGGAATGGCAACTGCAACGCTACGCGCGTGTCATTTAATCTACATCGGCATAGTAGTGGTTGTCCGCCACGTAAACCTATGATGCAATCATACTACAGTATTGATTAGCTCGAAGACGTTGTAACGCTATGTCGGCAACATTCCCGATTACCGAACCATACGAGCGTGAGATGTTCAAGTTGAAGTTATGATCTGAATCATGATATCTTGTGGGTGTGGCCTGATTCTTATCAGGAGCGTAACGCATTAATACGGCACCGGCATGAACACGATAACCATAGGGATTCGTGGCAATCTCTACCATGTGCGTTCCAGTGCCAACTTGCCTAAGCATGCATGTGGACGATAAGGAATGTAAGACGCAAAGCACGTTGCTATCAAAAATCATAGAAAGGAAGTATGGGTGCGCATGCGTAACATCCCAATGAATTTTCTATAAAGAGGTCACATTGTTCCAGCAATGAGAAGGACAAGCTCTAGCAGCGGAAGAAACAAGCGATACCTACCAGCGGAAGAAAACTATTATTTATTATTAAGTTTTTATGATACCTATATCTACCTATTATTATATACAAAATCTATTAGCTTTCTGTAGCGGCAGCCCCGCACCTTACGGAAGTATTACCTCGAGTAATGACCTTGACCTTTGAGAACGACAACGACGTTATAGTATATGCGTTAGAGAAAATCATCAGTTACGCCAGGAAGAACCAGTACATCTTTGTGGCGCAAAGTATCTGGTGGATAGCTTCGGTTACCGGTCTTACGGAAGGATTAGTAACGCATATCGATAATCTATGAGTACGTGGAGTTACGGAGTTAGTCAGTACACCAGTTACGGACCGACCCAATAAGGAGAAAGTTGTGGTTCCTCAAGGTGTTCTTGATCGTCCAAGCATCGAGGCTGAATCAGGCAACATTCATCCCGATAGAATAAATCAAGTCAATAATACGATTAGTGGAAGTTGCAGTTCGCAGAATAATGATTTCGAGTCCGGTCAGGCTTCAACAGTCAGAGAGGAAACTAGGGAGTTCCTTAGAAAATCTCAGCAGGAAAGGAAGGAGTTGAGAAGGAAACCTGATCCGTTGACGCGTATAAGATCAGGAAAGATACCGGCAAAGCCTCTAACTAAGAAGCAAAGGAATCGGTTACAGGCAATTACCAAGGATACTCTTGCTAAGTATCTGGAAACAAGGAAATAGAGCCTGCGAGTTAGGGAGATTACGCGTTGACGTAACATTGCCGATAGTTTCTGAACACCAGGTTTATCAAGGAAGATTTGGAAGGGTGTAAAGATACGTGTTGGATTATATTGCACTATCAACGTGCATTATATTAAGCGCCATAATAATCACCGAGATTAAGTTACAAGTTATATGTATTGCCAGTATTGTGCTACACCACGATACGATTTAGTGGCTATTCATCTGATAGCTTCTGATACAACAATTCATATTTGTCCTTATTGCGTATACGATTTATACAGACTACCAACACACTTTGTCTGGAGATACGCTTGAGGAAATTGAATAGGATCTACGGCCGTGCACCTAGCATCTACTTATAGGTATCTTAGGATATAAGTAAGTATAGATACTTAGGGCAGAAGCACCCCCGTAACATCCACCTCCTCTTCCTTCCAGCGCCAGGAGAAGCAGACGATCTATCCACGACGAGGATCTCGATGACAATCTGAGCACGATACCCGACAATTACAACAATCGTCAAGATCACAATTCAAAATCTGCCGACAACCGTCTTCGGCAACCATCCAGGAAAGCAATGGGCAAGCGGCCACCAAACTATTCCTTCAAGTCGACACTTGGAGGGAGAGTCGCGGCAACTCAATTACCTCTTTCGTCTGCACAACCCCTATATCCTGAGTGTCGGGAGGTCTATATCGTCTCGGAGGAGGAGGATGAACGCGTGCCTGCCCCACTGGCATCCAAGATGGTATCCGATTACACGTTTTAATGATTGAATCCACCCGCTAATGTATATAATTACTTGAGGAAGGATTCAAACATAGCCGGTGAGCGATTGGTTGCATGGAAAGCTCGAAATCTGTGGCGATATGGGCACTTTGTTGACGATGTGACAGGCCTCATGGTCGGCACAGAATACAACACCCAGACAACCATATCAGGCATTCCGGTGATGGTCATGGCATGTGTGAAGCCTATAGCGATCAAGTACGCAATTTTTGTGAATCCCTTTGCCACGAATGCGGTGAAGACCGCCCAGATTCATAGTTGGTGGTATGAGGAAATTGCCAGGATTGATCCAGCCCAGAGAAACTCAGACCCTCCACCTGCCTACAATTCAGTGGTAAATGAATTATCAACAATTGTTTTAATCACTGACGTTGTGCATCAGGCTCTCACAAAGATTACTTGCTTCTGTGCAGCAATGGTATACCACTGCAACACCTCAATTAGTGTTAGCAACGGTTCCAACCTGCTAGAACGGTTCCAGGTTAGGGTTGGGACCGGAACCGAACTTTAGCAACAGTTTATACCACACGAAAACCCGGACAGTTGCAATTGGGCCGCTTGTACCACCAAAAACCCAGCATTTCAACCTCACAACATTGGCTCAAATTAAGTATTTGAGTTCTGATTGTATTGTAACATGATCAGTACATAGATTGTGCAGTTTTACGAGCTCTTTCACCTCCCGCTTTCAGATATGCCATCCGACCAATATTCGTGGAGTCGCGATTGAAAACCCGTGAATTTCGCTGAGAATTGGCCCTTTTTTCACAGCCACTCAACGAATATCAGTCAGATCGCAAATCTGAATCCTGGAGGTCAAAGAGCTCATAATTCTGCATAATCTACGTACTGTTCATGTCGCATTACGATCAGAACCCACATACTTAATTGGAGCCAAAGCAGTAGGAACTGTAACTTTGGAACTGCGGTTCGGTTCTAACCCTGCCAAAAACCTGCGGTTCTATGTCCGGGCCGAGTAACAACCTTCCAAGCCAAATGCGGATCGGGTTTTTGGCCGGTTCTAGAACCGAACCTAACCGAACCGCAGGTCAAAACCTGGACCGCTGGCCCGTTACCCGGACCCGTTGCTAACACTAACCTCAATCGACTCCATTAACGGATTTTGAACACCGTCGCCTACAGAGATCTGGACACTTGTAGCCTGGCTATTGGCCAAGTACAGGTTTACATGCCCCACAACCGTTTGTGAAGTAAGTTCAAAGTTCCCTTCCTGTTTAATTGTTGTCTGGACGATCAATTTAGGAGTGCAAGTTTCGATTTGCGGCGACTGAGATTGTGGATCTTATCCACCGGACATACTTCTATGGCATATGACAAATGGGAATGAAAGATAGATCATTGATTGATTAAATGAACCCAATATTCATTACCCTCACCACAACAGCCATCCACCTTTGTCTGTCGGCCTGGAAAGCAGGCGAGTTTAGGGTCCCAACAGAGTTTGGTCCAGGAGGTGGAGCACAACGTAAGTGGGATACAAGAAACATTAATCACGGGGTGAATAATGCATGCACAGATGTATTTCGTCGTCTTGATGCAGATTTTCATTCTACCTCGCCAGAATTTCAAGCCAAAATGAAATACAATATCCGCAGCGTGATTCGCCGAAGGATTCACTCAACTGGTACGGACCTAGCAATGGCACAACTTCACAATGATCAGGGCAGCTTTGATGAGGACTTCCTTGATTACCTCCCTGAGGAGCTGATAGAGCAGCCTGACAATTCTTGTAATCGTCTCAGCAGCTGTGTTGCTGCTACTGAAGCTAGTATGCGATTCTCAGCTGTTCTGCCTATGGGTGGGTCTGCCATCAACCGCAGCAGCCAGCCCATCCCCTGCAGCAACAGCAACAGCAACAGCAACGACATCACTGACATGACCAGCGTTGAGAATACGGGATTAGTCAATGGAATTACTATTGTGAATGGTGCAATGTTGCTTGGAGGTTAGGAATGGTGTCAGTGATCGGATTCAGGATTGTCTTTGTGTGCAATTTCATTCTAGGTTTCGTCAATATATCATAATAGTAGTAAATGTAATCGAACTGATGGTTCACTGAAGTCTGATCCCAAACGCATGAAATCATAATCGCGATGATGCACAACCCTCCCACGACAGTTGAACTGCACAGAACTGATGATCTTGTATCAACAAATTAAATATCGTAAACCACTTCTGCATGGTAACTATCAGTGGTCGAATCAAGCCATGAGGGGGTTAAGAATCAAGAACTACACGCTTCATTAAACGTATGGAGTGAGTAGTATTCTCATCACGAGGACCAATTGAATTGGGCGACGTAGGAGTATGCCAAGAGATGATTTGAGATATTGCCAAAGGAAATGTGAACCGTTCGTCACATGTTCATTGCCACATTCGCAACAGTGGGTACACTGGTCGTGACGCTAGAAATCAGAATCGCGACAACTCAAAGAACACTCAGGAACAGTAAAGCAATGCCATATTGCAGGGCAACCTCAATTTCATTTTTTCGAGTTTGTGGGCACAATAAACTAAATAAATTTAATGAAGGAGATTTATTTTTGCTGATGTGCCTCCCGCTTTGAGATTTGTGATTCGACTGATATTCGTTGAGTGGCTGTGAACTAAGGGCAAATTTCAAGCAAGATTAGCGGGTTTTCAATAGCGACTCAACGAATATTGGTCGGATCACAAATCTGAGATTGGTAGGTGAAAGAGCGGCTAGAACTACTCAATCTACGTACTGATCATGTCACGATACAATCAGAACTCAAGTGCATAATCGGAGGTAAACTTGTGATGTTGAATTGCCGGGTTTTTGGTGGTAAAACGGGCCCGATTCCAATGGGGCGGGTTTCTGGTGTGGTATGACCTGTTGCCACGGTACAGCTTCGAATGGAACTGGAACCGGAACCGACCCGGAAATTTGGACCTGTTGCTAACACTACTTGTAATGGTCGCTCTCCTACCGATTCCAATCTGGAACCGCAGTATTCCTCAGAAGTGGCTAGATGAGCAGTGGCAAACAAACCGAGAAGTGCTGAACGAAGTACTCTGGCTGGTACTCCAGCAACTCACCTTTAAACACATTCCCAGCACCGAGAGTGGGTATTACAAAGTTCTCTGTGCAGATGGCAACTTCAGGCATTGCAAACCAGTTTTAGCAGGATGGCTTGCAGATTGCCCTGAGTATAGCATCCCACATCATCTCAAGCGGCATGTCTGTTTTTGCTGCGAGTGTCCAAAGAATGAACTTGGAGATTATGTGCCTACTGACAAGCTACACCCCCAGCGGGGTCACAACCTATATAGAAAGCACAGCGGTGCCAACACCAAGGCAGCCGATGCCGAACTCTCGTAGCGCCATGTTCACCGAGGATTCAACGTGTTTCGACATATTCCCTGTATTGTGAGTGACCTCCCGAAGCCCGACCTCCTCCTCCATACAATGCAGATCGGCATGCTTGACCACCTCCAGAAGTGTATTTTCCACTTCATGAAGGTGCATGAACAGCTCGACAAGTACAATGCAATCTGGTTATCCGTGCCTGCTTACCATGACCTCACACCAAAAAATATGTCATAGGAGGGAGTTTCTCAATGGAATGGGAAGGAGATGAAGGAAGTGAGCTGGTACCTGCTTGGAGTTGTAACCCGGTCTCTATGAGGCTGAAGCCCTGCTCAGTGTCCCATATTTAATCGCGCAATTGAGTGCACATGGGCATTGTTGGAATTCTATATGTATGCTCCATATAAATCTCATGGTGATGCAACATTGAGCTACACGGAGGATGCCTTGCGTCGTTTTCACACCTTCAAAGATGTTTTCTCACTTGGGTGAGCCGGCAAGCAGGCGAAGGCCAAAGCCAATGCCCTGAGAACAGAACTCGTGAAGAAGTGAAAGGTAGTAGACGATGAAAGAAATGCTGAATCTTGGACGCCGCCCAAGAAGTGGCACGAAATGAACACCTGGCGGGATGATATCAGCCACAAGATGTATATTACCAAGGAGTTAGATGCCGACTTCAACTTTCTGAAGATCCACTTGATGTCTCATTGGGCTGAACAGATTCGTTGATACGGAGCATTGCAACAGTATTCTGCCAAGAGACATGACCAAGCACAAAAAATGAACCTTAAGGACAGTTGGAACGCCTCCAACCACAATCTCAACTACCTGCCACAAGTAATCACCTTTCAGCGTCGCATTCTCTGCTTCGAAACCAGAGAGCTCAATCTCCAGCCCTCGCTCAGGGTTGGGAGAACAGTGCTGCCATCTGCGAAGTCTACCCTTCTGGTGCTGATCTGGCTGCCCCCCTGAGCTCGCAGTCATATGCGAAGCCAGAATTCATGGGACCCCAAAACCGCCATGATCGAAAGCATCCTGACACTATGATCAAAGACTTCAGAGCATTACTCAACAATACACAAGATGCAATGCACCGCGTGGCAATATACAGCGTCATGCGGGAGTTTATTAAGCATAAGAGTCGTAACAAGACGTATATATCGGATGAACAACTGCACTCAATGGAGCCCTGTATTTACCATCGTAATGAGGTTCAAGTTGAGGGTTTAGAAGATGAATGCATATCTAAGATGTATCGATGCACAGGAAGCCAGAGCTGGCCCGGAGGGGATCGACGGAACGACTGGGTGTGGGTAATGCAACTCCAGGGGAGATGTGTTAGGGGTCATCTCTTAGCAGCGATAATGATACTTGAATTAAGATACAAGATGCATACATATCTACGATATGCATAACACTTATGCATGTGAACATTCAAGTGGTCAGCAACATGCTCTAGGACGAAGAGTACATGTTGGTCGCGCGAAGTGTGCGTACTTCGTTCACACCTGGATACTATGCGGGACATGTGTGGTAATCACGCACGGCAGTTGAAAGTCATATGCGATTAAGAGAGCTCTTCTCCCAACCCGAAGGCGGGATGGGATTTGGAGAAGCACGTTCCGGTCTGGAGAAAAAGTCTCGATCTTAGCATGACGTAACTGAGGGATTAATGACGAAGGCAGTGTGCCTAGAGCGAGCACCACTCAGTTGACTCTGGTGGTCTGGATCGCAATGTAACCTCGTATCGGATACGAGCTTACGCGTCTTTAATCTACGTTGGCATAGCATTGGTTGGTCGCCGACTAAGTCTATGACGCAATTAATAACTCATGTGCATGAGGGAATACGAGGCGCAAGCATTATCACTCAGGTGATAGATGTTCCAACTACCGACTCGTACGATACAAAGGATGTCTGAGATAAGGAAGATAAGTTGATATCACGCAATGGATGGCCTGATCGTTATCAGGAGCGTAACCCTTTCAAACCACATTGCATGAGCACAATTACCTGAGGGTGTTGAGGCGAGTTATTTCCGGGCGCTAAGGGGGCGTGGCCGAGATAACGCTATCATCGTTATGAGGAAGCACGGGCTATAAAGAGCCAGTGTTGGTCGAAGGAATTGGAGGACATCAGCGAGCAACTTAGCTTTCAGAACACCGAAGACAATCTTAAAATATTATTAAGAATTCTATCTATTCATCTATCTAAAAGAATAGTCGCCACTATTCCTCCCCTGATCAATTTATGCGATTACCCTCTGTATGCCTGGACACGTACTTACACAATCCGAATATGCACTTCAGCAGGTTGTAGAGTTGTTCGGCAATCTTCTGTTCAGTTTGCACGAGCACAATTTAACCCACACCTACCGAGTGGTTTTTCGTTTTACACAACTCAAGAATATCGACTACCTGGTACTACGATATCTGAACACCGGCTTGTTACCATTCGAGGAGTTTTCCGAGGACCTGTTGTTCGACGAGGAAGCTTGATTTTTGTCTACAGAGGAGACGGGTTGTGGTATAGGTTCAGATTGGGAGTTCTCGTTGTACAGGAACGAGAAGTTGAGTCTTAGGATAAGACGAGGAAAGAAAGAGATATTTAGATAGGCGGCCGTGCTTAGTTCAATAAATGTTGTATTGATTATTGGGACTGAAAACCCCTGTAACAAGATGTTATCGTGTGCTGAATGGGCCTCTCCCGTGGCAACTGCAACGACTATTTAAAATCAAGCTTCTAAATGAGGATGGAGCTTTTGTTGAGTACTGGTTAGCCGTGGCGCTCACCACAACACCTGAAAACTCTGGTAACTTGGATCCTGTCCCGAAATTTTTACAAGCGAGAAAAGCACTGGCAGCTGTTGCTTTGCAAGTTTTCAGCGTGGGACACATCGTTGGCTGTGCACACATCATTCCAGAGATAGCTACTAGTTGTAAGATATTAGGGGTTCTCCCCGAAGCAGTGACAATGATACTTGGAACAGCCGAGAAATGCATAAACTAATGCAAGATGTTGCAAGGAGGATCAGTAGTACGCCCTTTAGCGGGGGTTCAGACTAGTCACAAGAAGATTACAGACAGCCACGGCTGGCAGACTGACTTGCACCTACTAAGCCTTACCGCAATGTTCATGCACATCCACGGTGCTAGTAGTTACTATCTTCTTTCATTCTTGGATACTATGCGGGAATTGTATGAGTGGGTTCATACACGGCAGTTGATAGTGAATATGCGAGTACGCGGGCTCCTGACTCCTAACTGTAATGGGGACGGATACAGTGAGGCATGTCCTGGTCCGGATGGCCTAAGCATGACGTAACTGAGGGATTTAAAACGTTGGGGAGAGCCGGGAGCAAACACAGTTCATTAAGTTGAGCAGCATGGATGGCAAATTGGTTCAAGATTCATGTTGGCTTAGTATCGGCTAGTGACCGAATAAATCTATGACACGATATGTAATAACTGGAAGGGAGAGGTTATTAAATTGCGATAAGGCATGGCCAGAGCATTGGTCAAATGTTCCAACTATCCGAAAACATATGATTCGCGAGATGTCTAAGTTAAAGATGTGGTCTGATTTAATAAACAAGATGATACATGTCCCCCGGGGTGTGCGAGCACTTCCGAGAAACGCGAGAAAATAAGACGTAAGGATATCTACCGGGCATCGCCAATAAGTCCCACAGATGAGAGCCTATCATTAAGCGATTTAATCATGGTCTGGAGGGGGTTCCGAGAGACAATAAAGAGATGACTTTGTTCGAACAATGGGAGGAGAAGAAGCGATCTGCGAACAGAAAACAATACCTAACAGCGGAGAAATATCCTTATTTATTATTGCGTTCTTATGGTACCTACATCTATTATATTATACCTGGAATCTATTAGCTTTGTGTAGCGGCAGCCCCGCACCTTTGATAAGTAGTCCTCGTCTGAATGCCGATAACCTTTGAGAACGACAACGACGTTACTATATACGCTTTGAAGTGCGTTATATCTCACGTGAGAAGAACCCAGCAAATCTTCGTAGCGCAGTGTGTGTGGTGGCTGGCTTCAATCATTGGACTTGAGCAGGAATGGGTTTCCCATATCGATAGGCTCCAAGCCCAAGGAGATACGATTTTACAAGAGCAACTTCCCTGAGAAGTTTCGGCTACCCCTCGGGACCTTACAGAGGATCGACGAGTTGATCAAGTACTAGATTGCACCGAGCAGTACTTGAGAGAGTCTAAGCGATTAAGGGAAATAGCAGCTTTGAAGATCTCCGGGAAAATGACAACTGGTCGAATTAATCCATTGGGGAGAATTGAAAGATCCTTAAAGAAAGCTAAGAGGATATCCAAAGAAGTTGCGACCAATAAGCGGAAAGATTATAGCAAGACAGAAGGGATTGACGATGGCAAGATTTCAAGAAGGAAAGCAGCCAACGAGTGCTTACGTTGCGCTTGGCCCTTCGATAGGAAAGAAAATCATTGAGTCAAGTATTGCGTCCGACGGATTAAACTAGATAAGGGAACTGCTATATTCCCTAAGGATAGGAACTACCAGAAGCCAACTGAATCTTCAGAAGGAAGTGATTCTGTGGATAGTTCTGATTCCGAAGATAATATAGATTAGGATGTACGGCCGTACGCACCTTGAGTACTTAACAGAGTATCTTGGATAGGTGTTGTTACCCCCGTAACATAAGACAGGAGACGGACAGAATGAGTGATGGATTGTCAATAGCCACATAGATCTGGCTACTTGGAATGATGTGTATAATTAGTAAAGAGAGCATTGCACTTTGCGTGCACGTAGAAGGAACGCGAGGAGAGATTTTCACAACTTCACCCATCGCATTGCAATCCCGATGAAAGTGTGTACCCAATGAACCCATTCCGAGGTATGGTCACAGTAGGCCACAACACCAGAGCGTTCGTTTAAAATAGGAGACCGACAGAGCAAGAAGAAACAGCAAAACTGTGACCGGGTGGCAATATGCAACGTGACGAGTGGTATTGATGCCAGGCGCGGAGTAATCCACCGCCGGGGTGTCTCTGACGGCTCTGACAGAGGGCGTCCCCTCTGACAGAGCCATTCCGCCCGGACAGAAATATTTTTTACTGATGTTGCTTATGTACTTTCATGGTGAGTCTCAGCATCATCTGAAGTCTTGTATGAGAATGATGACTTGTATGAGGATAGTAACTGTATGAGGATATGCATCAGAAACAGGGTGATACCTCGCATGTTGGATAGCACATACCCATATGCAGATGGTAGATTGTACATTTACGGTCTTTGGCCCTCGAGATAGAGTAATGAATATAAACTTTCAAAAACTCAGATCATGAGGAGTTGAGTGATATGGGGTGTAAAAGTTGGTGTTGCTATTTTTTGGTGGTTTCTTTTGTTAAGGGTTTGATGGGGCTTGCAACTTTGCTTTTGTTTCATTTTGTTACAGGAGAAGCAGGGAGGAAATATGTTATGTATATGCCATGGCCACAAGCGGCCGAATGCAATATGATTACAAACAAACAAACCCCCCTTCTCCGCCATGCCTATTTTTGCCGCCGGGAACCTATAAAACCCAGCCACTCCCGCCATGTCCATTTTTTCCCAATTATGAAAGTTACACACGACCAAAGAAATTTGGCCTGTTTCATGGTAATAACATGATTGGGTTGAAGGAGCATTTTGCAGCTCTTGGTCGTAAGACGAAACCCCCCAAGCGTACTCCTAAGAACACTTTACCAGCCTTCGGGCTCTGAGTATGGTTGTCCCGTTGGTATCGCTACATTCCCTATATGTCGCCTATATTATATCTGCTCTACACGCAGTCCGCCTCCCCATATTCCCCCTCCCCCACATTTCCCCGGAGTTTTGTGATGACAGTGGTTGTCGAGGTAACAGTCACCGCCAGACCCTGAGACCCTGAGACCCTGCATCTGCAAACGAGGCGTCATTCCGCATGACATCGTCACGCGGAAAGGATCGAGATGAATTTTCAAGTTACAACGCTCTTTAGAGAGACCACTCAGCTATCCAATCGCCACCATGGAACAAAGTAGCGTTTCCTGTTTTCTGCGACTTGCAATCGTGCATCGATATCTTACTAATTGATATTGCTATTAAACCTGATCATTATATGCGATACACGTGACTAAAATAGATGATGGTGACTTCTGACTTCTACATTACAAATATTCACTATCGCAAAGTGACAAAGCGTTACTTTTGCAAAGGATTGGAATTTCCGCCCTTATACATTCATATTATTCCATCTACCTGGAAACAACAGCAGAAACTCAGTTTCATGATGCCCAACGAGCGTTGAAGGGTATGATTCATATGAACATGTACAGATAAAGATAAGACCAAGTAAAACCCAACAGCAGTGCATAAACATGTTGCCAGAACCTCAGAAGAAAACAAGACATAAATCAATTAAGCAAGAAACCCGTAATAAGTAAACCCGCACGCGAAGAAAAGACAAAACCTGTCCAGTACCATGCTTCTATTTGCGTTTCCCAAACCGATGAAAAGACCAAAGAGTAAAACATTAACCTGCAACAGTCTCCTCACCACCGCGCTTTCGTCTCCCCAAAAGCGTAGCGTTATCCAGACTCAGTTCAAAGCCATGCCCAACACGTTTCTTGTGCCCGCCAGTCTTTGTTGAGCCGGGGCTGAACTTTTTTTGTGCCGCTGGAGGAGCTCTGGCAGAAGCCACATGTGTCGAATAGGCACTTGCACCAACGGGCACAGCGGTGCCAGCTGCTGGAAGTTGCCCACTGGCATTAAGATTTGTGCGTCGTAACTTCTGCTCTACCGCAGAGACATTATCGGATTCACTGTCTTTAGGGATCTTGACTGGAACCTCATCATCAGAGTCTTCATATTCGTCCTCTTCATCCTCCTCGTTGAGCGGAGCGGTATTGGATCCACGATAACCTTGTTTCCAGTTTTTCCGGCGCTTGTTCTCTTCTTCCAGGCGATGTACGGCGTACCCAACGTCAAAAACTTCGCGCAAAGAAACAGCTCCCGGAGAGCGAAAGTCCATCCGCCTACCGCCGGGAGTCTCACTAGCCACACCAGGAGATTCGTCAATGAAGTACAATCCCTCCTTCGCTATGGATGGAGTAGCGAGTGGTGGAGCATCACTTGCGGCTTGGGTTGGCTCTTGGGTATTCTTGATCCAGGGATGTTCTAAGAATTGTTTAATATCGTATCGTTGCTCGGGATTGACGGTCAGAAGATGTGAAACAAGGTCCTGAGCCGATTTCGAAATATCGTCCCACCAGGGCGAGAGGAATGTGTATTGACCGCGGGCAACTTTCTCGGTTAGAACGGAGATTGATTCGTCATAAAATGGCGGGAAACCGCATAGCAATGTGTACAAAACACAGCCAAGTGCCCACATATCGACCGATTTGGAGTATCGTTCGTCTTTGACAATTTCTGGTGCGGTATATCCGACAGTTCCACACGGAGTTACTGTCGTGTCCTCCCATATGACTTTCGAAAGACCAAAATCGGCAATCTTGATTTGCCCGATACCACCGGCACCAACTCCGGGGATAAATTCACCTTCGTCAACCTTATCTTCGTCCTCTGCAGACTTTGGCTTGGGATTTCTGATAGGGATGAACGGTGCTGGATAAAACAATAAATTCTCTGGCTTTATGTCTCTGAAATCGGTGGTTAGTATACAGCGAGATTAGCCACTGCCACAATAAAAACTCACCGATGAACAATTCCCTTCTCCTCATGAAGATACTTTAAAGCCCCAGCAACCTGAGTAATGACATGCCGACTGAGATCCTCCGAAAAGTATGTCAACCGTACGATTTGATGGAACAATTCCCCACCTGGGCATAACTCCAATATAAGGTAGTAGTATGCTTTCTCTTCCTTGAAGTCGATGAGTTTGACTATGTTGGGATGGTCTAATCTCCGCATTATCGAAACCTCTTTGAGGATATTTGCTCGCTGTTAATTACAAAACGTTAGCATATCTCTAGACCAAAACTTTTGTGTTGGTACGGCATCGACTAGTACAAAGTGCAGGAAATAACAAAGACCAAGCAAAACCACCAGCTAAACGACCAAGCAAAAAAGCCCCGGGATGGGGCTAAACGAGCTGTTAAAAGAGGTCTAATGCGCACCTCTACTACTTTATTTCCCTTTTTGACGTCCGGATGAAGGTGTTTGTCACCCTAACACCACAACCCAAACCACATATGTTAAAAGAGTTCCCAAGAAACAAAACTTGAAATGCAAAAGAATATCAAAAGGAAATATAAACCAAAATCAAAGGGGAAGTCGGATTCACACCTGTGAAGCGTTCAGTTCAAACTTCCTGACCACTTTGATAGCAACCTCTCCGTAAACTCCCTGCATATCTCGAGCACGATACACGTTACTAAACGCTCCGTCTCCCATCTTTTGTATGAGAATCCATCTGTCTAGTCCTGGATACCGGGGAAGCTTTTCTCTATTCGCTTTCTCTTCCACAATCATTTTCGCGAGCGTTTCCTGGTCATAAGCCTTTGCTCCCTGACCGACCCCACCACCCCCAATGTTCCTACCCAGAGGCGAAACATCCTCCATATTCTGACGTTGACCAGTAGTTCTCGCGGCAGCACCGGTAGCTTGAGCTGCAATGTTTCGGTTGTCGGTAGCATTTACAGAATAGTCGTGCTTGTGCTGTTGATTGTGCATGTTCCCTGCTTGTAGGGCAGGATCGGAGAATGCATGCGATTGAGGAGCAGCAGCCGGAGGGTCTGGGGCGTGGCGAGCGTGTCGAATGAAGTTCTTGAGGTTCTGAAATTGCGAAGTCATTAGTATGAGGATACTAAGGAGTGTGAGTGGGATAGAATCAATGAATCAAATAACAGAACTCTGATGGCGGGGGAATGAATAAATAGATAACAGCAGAGATAACAAATGACTAAATCTGCGGGAAGCGATTGTATCGAGTAATTTTGGTATTAGAAAGACGCAAAGTTGGAAGTTGGATAAAGCGGCAAGCCCTAAAGTCGCTGGGAAACAGGAAACAACGGTCTGTGTGTAGGGAAGCAAGTATGACATCTTCAAGCCACGACAGGCATTAAAACGATGATGGGAACCACCGAACACATTCTATGTCTAGAACGAGAACCCCGCACGGACCACACAACTCATATATAACACAATATAACAACCGCAGACAATGGAAAGAGGCACCAACCTCTATTACAGGCATTATGTATGCTTATTACTATGCCACGGATAGATCAGCGCAGCGCCCGATGAAGATAGTGCGAATGTGAGATAGTTGTCGGAATGGTGAGTGCTGGGACAGTGAAAGTTTGCGACCGATGAGGGTAGGAATGGGTTGAGAGGGATTGTTTACGCGTTATTTGGAAAAGAGGCGGTGGTTGACAGTGTCGGGGATGGGTGAATAGGCAGATGCAAGTAAAGTACCAAGGAGGCAGCGTTGGAGTACAGTCCCCTTCGTCACCGGATGACGACTGTTATGTGAGACGAGCGATTAGGAAGCAAGCAATCTGAAATCGAGAGAGTACAAAGTCCTGTTGAGATGAGGAACAGGTAGGGCGGTGGCACTGTAATTGCGAAAGCGCCTCTAGCGGAATAATCAATGGATGATGTTGCTGTTATGTTGCAGCTGTTAATACCGCCGCTGCTTGATGCTGCTGCTTTTGCTGATGTCGGTTGGGGTCGTAGTAAATACTAGATCGTCGGTGGAGTAGACAGAGAGGAATTCTAGGGAGCTGCTGTCGATCGTGACGCTTGGGATTCAAACCATCCTTGTCAGACAATCTTGCACCTTCAACATCTGAACAAGGGTAGTTACCCAGCTTCTGGGTACTGTTCTTGCTTCTGGTTGCGAGCACTCTGGGCCCAATCCTGTACGTACCTCCTGTATCTAGAGTGCAGACAAATGGGGGGGCAGTTTCTACAGGGGGCGTTTGTATCTCTCTTGTATGGTTCATGGCACCGCAGCAGAAGAAAATTTACAGTCGGGTCGTGAAAGTTCGGGAAAACCTTAGCACCAACAATAGCTAACCGCTTCCAACAATGACGATGGCCGACGTTTTCCTTCCCACGTGACGCTATTATGCGAGGAATGACGTAGCACTGGAATCAAGGATGTTCACCTGCACTCCTCATCTCAAATCAAGTACCCCTCTTCTGGTACGTGTGGTACGGAAAATCGGAAAGCGAATCCCTGTTCGAATAATATCGGCGATACGGCACTTGTCCGCAGCCACCTGTGCTCGTTCTGGCCGAGAAACGTCCGACTTCCGTGTCGGGCGATGAATGTCTCCCACCACCCGCAAGCGGCTACCGCTGAGCCGCAACGTCTGGAGTCGCTCCTGGTTGGTGCTAGCTATTGGCTTTAAAGGTTTGACAGCCAGTGCTCGCTGACCTGTCAGCTACCCAGAGTCTGTCTGTGATTCGACCATCCAACAAATGAGCGGAAGAGTCCACTTTGCCTTTCTCTGATTCGCCTACGCATGAAGCTTCCTCATTCTAAATCATTTACCAGTTTAAAAGACATTTTCTCTCGAACAGTTTCAGTTTCAAGTGGGGGGGAATTCTCAGCACTAGCTGAGTAGTTCACCGCACCTTCCAACACCTTCGTACACAAAATCAGAATGCTGTTGCCCCAAGACGTTATTCAATTGGTCAGTACAACTAGTATTCTAGTTCTTAGACATTCCAGCGAATTCCGAAAACCTACTCGACACCTATCCCTCGTTTACCTACTTGTTTAATATTCTGACCTCTAAGATGTTCGAGTAAATCAAAATCTATCGCATTCACTATTGTATTATTATATTCTCTGATTTTGCGCATCTGCTGCTTCGTAGCTGTGCATGCGTAACGCTTAACACATATCGTAGCCCAACCTCTAACCGCCCAGTGCGTCCCACGACATCTCCGCATCTCCCAACTCACATCCCCGAAGCAGTAGCATCTTCTACAACACCCGTTCGATTCCAAATCCTCCCTCATACCGCCGCAAACCACCTATCCACCGCTGGCCTTCGAGAACGGGCGTCCGTTCCCAAGTCGAGTTGCGATCCCAAATGTTTCCTAGTCCTCGGGTCCTGCACCACATATGGAAGGAGTAACTTTGTACACCGCAATGATCGCGAGCGAACCAGGCATTCCACCTCTACGCCGAGTCGTACCAGAACCAAAAACACCCGAACGGGACGATAGTGACATCGAGGATCTAAGTCCCGGTCGGTCGGATTACTCACCCAAGCGGTTGCGACGGATTCGCGGGAGTGTATCTGGTGCGAGCAGCACCAGTATTCCAGTTGTCGCTTCGGACGATGAAACTGTTATTGTTAACGTCTCTCATCTCAAACCCAGACGGAATTCCGCGCATCTACACCATCCGAAACAATTAAAGAGTAGCCCGAAGAGCGCATATTTTGAGGATGCGGCGGGGGTTGAGACCGGGCGTAGGTCAAGCGGGGTGATGGAATTTGAATCAGCGGGTGTTCCGATCCCACAGTCTCCCATATCGTTTGATGAGGGGGTCCCAGTCGGTCGAGCTAAGGTTGTCGGCTTCGAGCCTATCAACATTCGTAGACCTGATTCACCGCCAGCCAGTACGGTAGTTAGCTCCGATGATGAGGATAGTGAGCACGGAGGTGCTTTGCTTGACGGGGCCAGTAGCTACAGCAACAATAACGCCACCGCCAACTCCAACGCAAAGAGTGCCGATGTAAAGGGCAAAGCTCGGGTGCTAGCCAAGTCAGGAAAAAAAGTTACTCCATGGGCAACGCGCGCTTCAAGCTTTACGAGTGAGAGGCCAGAAAGCCTCATATCAACTGAGGGGTCGGAGAGTCCTAAACCAGTAGTACAAGCTATAGCGAATCTACCCGTCGAAGTGGTGGATGGCAGCAGTGAACCAGCAGTACGGGTTGTGGCAAGTCTACCGGTCGACGTGGAAGTAGGCAATAAACCAGCGGTTCAAGCTATAGCAAGCTTACCAGTCGAAACGGAAGAGGACAGCGGTGATGAAATATTTGAGGATGCCATTGAGGAACCTCTGAAAGAGACCCCAATCGCTGTCGAAACCTCCAGTGGCTCTTCACTTGTCGACTCGATGCAAGAAATTCGCGACCGCACAGCACAAAATAGCAAACCCCACGATCCTCCCGCTAGCGACAAAATTAAACCCACTGACGAAAATGGTACTGAAGGAAAACGAGTTATCCTAATCTACGAGCCTCCGAACTCCGCCGCCGCCTCCCCTACCGATGTCTCCAACCCTGCTCCAAATACCCTCCTTCCAGCTCTAAAGCTTATCCCAGCAACTCCCCTAGCACTCTCTAGTACTGCCGAAAAGGAGAAACAATTGGGTCACCCAACAACCCTATCTCGCAGGGCAACTAGCGGCGCAACCAGTTCGTCAAACTCCATTCCCGAAGACGCCGTTGCAGAAGTTGAACCCAACGGCGATTTCACTTCCAAACCGAAACGTCCCAGCGTTTCTGACGTCCCGTCAAAAGTTCGCGAATCAAAGCTACATCCTTGGTGGATGCCAAAACGCGTCTCTCTTGCTCGGGACGATGGCGGGGATCTAGAGCATGTGCTTTCCGCGCCTAGTGAACGGAGCACTCGATATTTCGACGATCTAAAGTCTAGGAGGGCGTCTACCGGGGACAAGGAGGAGAAAAAGAATGGAAGGGTTACAAAGAGGATCAAAGGAACAAAATTTGTGGTTGAGTTTGTGGGATGGAGACGGATTGGTGAAGTTTTGACGGGAAAGAGGAGAAAAGATAATGTCGTTCTTGATCTCGAGGGGAAGCCCATTAGGAAGAAACGTGTTGATGAATGAATGCCGATGATTGTCATGATACTAACGATTCAAGGGGATTTATTATGATGTTGACGACTTATGCTTTTGGATATACCTTTGTTTACAAAGCGAGCGAGTCGTTGGACTATTTTTGATCAGCGGATTATAGTTTGAACAAGCCTTTAAGCGACTGCATATTGGGGGGGAGTACTAGTCTGTGTTTTGTTCTGCGTCTCGGTTTTTGCTTTGCCTTCTGGAACGGGATGTTTTGATGACTCATGACGTTGTTCGGAGTGGTGGTGTTAAGATATTTTGGTTTACTTATGCTGGCATTCCTAGGTTATGCCTGGGACTGCTAGGCCTCTTACCCTGTTCCTTACACTTTGTATGTTACCTGAAGCTGGCATGCTGATAAGGAATTGGGGATGCGTTCAGTTGGTGTTTCTTGGAGGGTCAGGGAGATAAACCATATATGCAACAAAATCCGCACCTTTGGTGCGGCGGGATCTCCAGTGATATCCGTACCCGGGTTAGGGTTTCTGCTGTACACCTCCTCAACGAAAAACACTCACCACATGCCTTCCCACAAGGTTTGCATGAAGGTCTTATTACCAAGAAGGAAGGCCTTACATGCATCCAAAAAGCTGCCGCAATTAATGCGCATTCTATCCCGAAGCCCGGGTTTAAACCATCTGATAACATCACCCCTAGGCCCTACGGAGCATGCTATCCACAAAAATACCGAGAGGACGAGGAGAAATCGAAAAACTCTGTACCAGGCAGAAGCCTACTTATTTGGGGGTACTATCTTAACCTATAATATGATATCACTTGTTGCAGCAAAACGTGTTTCTACCTCAAGACGTCACAGCGGCGATCTTCCCTGTGCACCCCCGAAGAACGACATGTCACAGTACCTATCTGTTAGATTCCGTGACGGAGCCCAGTAAATACCCTTTCCTGGAGATACACTATCAAGATTGTTCCCGTCTCCGTGCGGGAGCAGCGGCCAGCGGCAGAGTATGTGGACTCCGGGCCAATGTGGGTGAGAATTCTTGCACAGGTACTGATAGATCTACAGTCGATCATTCTACTAATGGCTAAATTAGCGAGAATTCTTGGGTCCAGTCCGTAGTATCAATTTTCATCATTCAAGGGGATGCAACTAAACAACTAAACAGTTCCATTTTGGACAGAGGACGCATGCTCTAGTATGTATCCGAGGAATAATTTCGGCCGCCGCCTGAGATTGCAGAGGAGGATGCATATGGTGATGATGAGTATGTGTATACGGTGATATTACCTGTGCTAGAGCTCTGGGGTCCAAGTTCAGGGAGACCATACACCGCATAAGTAATGATTTGCACACAGCAGTGGTAAGTGGCAATTGTGCATCCAACGTACTCGTGTCCAATACTAGCTATTTACTGTAACAGTCTGTTGAGATTCACAAATTCATTCCGTGGGGAACTGGGCATATCAGATGTAACATACAGAACATCTATCCCTAGTATGGCAATGGTTGAACCTTGATCAAGAATACACATTCACCTCCCTGACTGATATGGAGAGTTTGATCTCGCAATTCCACACAACTACGGCTTGAAAGGCCAAATTCAAAATTGTATTCCAACAGTAAGGCAAATCCCACATCTGTTTATGCAAACCCACTCCAAGCCACATCAATGACATCAAAAACACCATAATCATACACTCTAAACAGAAACCCCATCCATCTATCTCAACCAAAACACCAAAAACAACCCCATGCACCTATACTAAGAGCAAAAAGAAAATTACCACCCATTTAACTCTCGACGACACTAAACCACTCCCTCTGCCCCAAAAGTGATTCCCCAAAATCAACCCCAAATTATCCAGCGCTAGTAGAAGCAACTTCATTTCTCCGACTCTTCTTAGCAGTAGGGGCCTCAGTAAGGTCTCCATCATCCAGTCGCCGTTTTCTCACCCTAGGTCCCAGGTTTGAGGAAGCAGCAGCTTTAAATTCCTCTTCCATTGTTGGTTTCGGTAGGGGGGCTTCAATTGATGTTGGAGTCTTGTACGTCTTCCCCCGAACCGGCCTTTGCGTGTCATTGTCGGAAGCCGTAGATCCTCTCCGGGACACACCCGTGCCGTGGGCTTCATTGGCAATAGGGAAGGAAGAAAACTGACTACTACCTATAGTAGGGATGTTGAGCTGCAAGCGCGGCGGACCTGCAAGAGCTGCAACATCCGCCTTCTTCGGACGCCCACGTTTACGTCCAGTCCCAGTAGCTGCAACTGTACCGCGGGGCACGCCAACCTTACTACGCTCATCTGCGGGTTGTTTGATTGAATCACCATTGGCTGTAGAAGGAGGCCCGTCGGCTGGTGTCGAGGGATGAGAGGTCCCTGGCGATACATCCCGGCTTAAAATTCCCTTCATTGACTCGCGGCCCTGCTTCCCGAACGATATCTTAAATACACTCTGGGAAACTTGCGCCGATGTCGGTGCAGATGTTGAAGATGTGGCGGCTGCCGATGTAGCTGCCGCCTGTGGCCTTGACCCAGGGGCGAGGCCATCTTTCCGGGGCCTTCCTGGTCCGCGTTTGACGGGTTGATCCCCAGTCACGACTGCGGGGGTGGATCTACCACTGTTGGCTGCTGTTGCTGGTCCCGGAACTTTGGAAGACACTGTCACATGGGCAGGCGCTGGTGTGGTTGTTGCTCGTACCGAGGAGGCTTCGTTTTTGTTACGACCTCTTGTAAGCTTAGGCTCCATGGTTTGTGGAACTCCCGGCGTATATTCATAGCCTGGGACAACGATAGGGTCAAGGTGCTTTTGCCTGGTTCGAAGACCTTCCCGGCGCATCGAATATTTGCTTGACGAGTTATCGTAGCTATAGAGAGCAGCTTCCTTTTGTTCCTCGTACACGGCGGGGTCCTCCGGTTTGAAAGGTTCGCGTCGGCGAGGTGGAATTTTGGCACCCTTGCGGGCCCTCCTGGGAGCGGCTGCCCCCTTCGTACATGCCAGCTGTTCAAGCAAGTGCCATTCTTCTTGAGTTGTATGCATCGAGAAAACCAAGGCTTCTTCCACTGCCATGTGCTGTTCTGGCGTGAGTTCGGGATCGGCGAGAAGCTGCCGAAATTCATCAAGGGAGGGAAGTGGAGGAAAGAGAGTGGCATTGCCGGTATTTAGAACGTCTCGAATGTAGTATGGAAGGACACGAGTGGGATGCCCATCTTTGCCATAGTTTTCTGAAACTTCGATCGACTCGACCTCAGTATCATCCTCGAGCCCTAGTTCAGGCACTGATTCAGGGGGTGAATAATCATCGTCTCCAAAATCAGCATCCGCCCCGGTATATGCAAGGCACAATTCCACATGCTCAGCAAGAATTACATCATCCGAGACTGGTAAAAGTCCTTCGCTTTCTCGGATGGCCTTGATTTCTCCCAGAGTTCTGCTACACAGTGCGCAATTAGGACCCAATTCCACAGCGGCGGGAGGCCTTGCAGGGGGGGGGGAGGCGACTAGGAATTTGTTTGAGATATCCACAAGATTTTTGGCTGCCTCCAAGGCATCGGGTTCCTCAATAAGAGCGACTACTTCACCGGAGATATCCGGTTCGACCGGTGAGGCAGCCCTTGAAAAGTCTCTCAGGGCGTCTAAACTTAACCGTAGGGTGATGGCGACGCTGCGTTCAGAGGAAGCAGAGGTCGATGGGGACGGAGGAGAGGGAGATCGTTCTGCTTGCGAGTCAATTCTTGTGACGGTCTCATCAGCAATTGGGCCCCCAGCTGGAACCGTAGGTGATCCGGGCTTTTTAGAATGTTCTGATTGCGGGCCGATAGTCTCATCGGCAATTGGGTTTCTAGTCAAAATTTCTGGTGATCCAGGTTTCTCAGAACGCTCCTTTTGCGGGCCAATTATTGTGGTACTCTCATTGACAGTTAAATCCTTAACTAGAGCCACATGTGATCCAAGTTCATCGATGACCCTCCCACTCTTTGGCATGTCCTCGGCGAGGTATGACGAGAGGGATTCATCTGCTTCCCTCAGAAGCATGTCGTGCTCCTGATCCCGGGTCAAGCGTCGACGAGTAGTCTATCAAGATTTAGATACCTAAAACGGTAGGTATTTGAAGAGTTTAACTTACCGGTTGGCCAGTCCGGGGAACATTTGCCTCCTGAAGAAGTTGTTGGGTAGGAGATGCCGGTTTTGGTGGGGGCGATCTTTGGTGTACCTTCTCTTGTTGAATTGGAGAAGAGGGCTTTGGAATCTCTGCGACTTGTAGGATTGGAGAAGGTGATTTTTGAATCCCTTCAGCTTGTAGGGCTAGAGAAGGTGATTTTTGTTTCTCTTCCTCTTGCTGGGGCGAAGAGGGTGACTTTGGCACTTCTTCGACATGCTGGATGGAAGAGGACTTTTGTTCCCCCTCTTTTTGTAATGTTGCGGAGGGTGACTTTAGTTGTACCTCTTTGTGTTGAGCTGGAGATGGTGGAGTTCGTACTTCGACTAGTCGGTGAGGAGAAGGGGAATTTGGTCGTTCTTCGCACTGGGTCGGGGAAACAGGTTTTTGGTTCATATCTTCCAGCGGCGTGGTTTTCACCTGTATGGAACTTCCGGATTCCGTTTCTGTCGTCGTAATCACAGCTTTCAGCAGCGCAGTTTCAACCTTCATGGAATTTCCAGTACCTGTTTCTGTTGTCATAATCACATCCTCCGGCGGCGTGGTTTCCACCTGTATGGAACTTCCAGATCCCGTGTCAGTCGTCGTAATCATTCCCGCCGATCTTGTTGCGCGTCGCGGAGTCGCTGTTGGTGGAGGCTGCGGAGGAAAAGTCTGTGTCTGTCGTCTCGTGCGTGTCGTTTTGCGCAGCGCAGGAACTGAGGACCCTTGCTCAGACTTCTTTTCCAGTTCTTCCACCTTAGGTAGTTTCGTATCTGGTGTATTGGATCGATCTCGGTTTGTCTTTCGCCGTTTTGTCGGTGGAAGTACGGATAGCTCAGGTTTCTCCTCCTCCTTTGGCTCTGCGGTTGACGACCTCGACCGGCGTCCGGTGGCTACGTCGTGGATAACCTCTCTCGCCCTAATTGCCGCAGTTCGAGCGGGTCTACTGGCAGCCAATGTGGGTGCAGCTGGGGTAACTGGTGGCTGCTTCCTCTTGCGGGTGTTTCGTGCAGGTCCACCACTTGGGTCCGATCCAGAAGGTGCTTGACGTGCGCTGCTGGAGTTCGCAACATTTTTGCCCCTCCGACTGCGTTTGTAGGGTGTTGATTGATCGGGGACCTGGTCGACCGCTCTAAAGATCCCAAACTGGTCATTCGAGATGCTGCGAGCAACGGTTCGGCCAGCATCCTCCGTATCAATATCAATTGGGATTGTATCGCTCTGGGTTGTCGTCAAGCTTCCAACCGGTCCGGATGACAAGGTATTGGTCTTCGTCATTCCTGGTGCAGAGTTTCGCCTCCCTCGCGTTCCTTTCACCTGCTGTGTGACTTTTCGAGTCGACCTTGGGGTGGTGGTAACTGTTGCAACCTGAATGGTTTGTGAATCATCGATATCTTCAAATTTCATATCTTTTTCGCTAAGGTCTGACAAGGGGCTGCTGAATCTCGCTGACTGTTCGGCTATCTCAGCAGCTGCATCGTTCTGAGCTGATCCTGATGACACGCTAGTCGTGATGGTTGGGGCTGGCAGCGATATGTCCGTCGAAATCTGAGACCCTGACTCAATAAATCCAGGATCAATACTCCTTGGCGGCGTTGCGGCGTATGTCTGTATTTGAGCTGTGGCGCTCTTCTGTGCCGTTCCGTAAAAATCACGAGCCACAATTTCATTCTCTGGCTGTAGGCTCCCCAACCTTCCGCTTGGTGGTTGTGGTGACAGAAAACTCCTCATAGCGTCTTGCAAAGTAGGCCATTCCTGCTTAATGATAATCCGATCCTCCATCTCGACCTCAGCGTTCTGGGATGCTGTCAAATTAGGTGTAGGCGTATGTGTGTTGGTGGCGGGGCCGGTCTGCACTGACGGTATAGTCGTGTTTGGTCCGGCAGTAATAGCATTCATCTCTCCTTGGACTTGAGCATCGTGATTTGGCCATGGGAGTAGCGTCGGCGATGAGTGTTCGGTTTGGGTCAGTGGTGTATCTGCGACAATCTTCTGTGCGGTTTCTGAAAACATTGAGTGACCAAATTTGGGGCCTGTTATCGATGCGGAATATTCACCCGCTAATTTCTTTACCATAGACACGGGGCTAACCACGCTTCTAGTGGTGGGGGGAGTATTTGGGGCCTTAGAACCCGGAAATCCGTGGCCATAAATCGCCACAGGTGGAATATGCGCAGATTCCAACGTAGAAATGCCGCTAGATACTGGAAACTGGTAACCAACATTCTGAGCTGCGGTAGATATCGCACTAGGTGAAGTTACTCCAAAGGAAGGATTGCTGATGCTATTAACAGCCGAGAAACCGGTAATACTGCCAGAAGTCTCTCCTAAGAACTTGTGAACACCAGAGTTGTCATTTGTGGTTGGTGCAGGAGATCGAATTCTTGTAGAGATACCACCGGCAGCCATATCAACTAGTGACCCGGGATCCTCGCTGTCATCAACGTTGGTATGTCTATCCGGTGCAGGAATAATTCCATCATCAATACTACGTATAGGTGGGTCTTCGGAACTGCGACCTATGGCCTGGGCTGGGTGAATAACATCTGGAGGAGGATAGGAGAAAGCTTTTCGGAAATGTTCTTCCATGATTGAAGTATTTTTGGGGCTCGAAACAAGTCTGATTGGAGACGCAGACTTGGACCTCACCTCAACAGACTTGAAAGAAGGTGTTGGAGATGCGACCTTACGGAAATAGGGGGATCCATTGTGATAATATACTGAAGGTTTCGGACTCTACATGATAGTCAGATAATCTAAGTCACTAAATTCACAAGCGGACCATACCTCAATAGCGGACTCAGCCCCAAGTTCAATAGTGCGAGCCAAAATGTTATCAGCTTCAGCAAGAATTTTATCCGGACTATATGGCGAACCACCGACAGTAGGTATGGGGGAGTCAAAGTGAGACATGGCATCTAAGTTGTCTAGATCATCTCCCATAGAAATAGGATAGGTCTTGTCTCCGACAACAGCATTACCGATTACGAAATGCCTATGACTAGGAAGTGTGGGTTCCGAAGGACCCAGAACAACATCTGCCCATTTCCTCCTAGGTGCACTGGAGGAGCCATCACTGGTCTGAGAAACCCCAGTACGACCACGAGCAGAGTTCAAAGGACCGAGAGTCGTATTGTCGAGGTCTTTGGCCTCTTCGGGACCACTCGTGGGCTGTTCAGACGAAGCAGCGCCCGAGGTGCTAGACCTCTTCTTAGAGACACCAGTGGCAGGCTTGCCAGGTGCGACCCTTTGCTTGGATGCCTGAGCAGCAGCTCTCTGGCTGTTAGACTTCTTAACGAACTTGACATTGGACTTCTTGTTCTTGGTAGGTGCCATTATATCTGAACGTAGTCAGTAATCATGATAACTTGAAGTAAAATAACTATTTGGTAAACGATGGTAAGGGCATAGGAAAACTATGTCAGATGAACACTAAAGTAATCATACGTTGCAAGGAAATGAATAGACCCCGTTTAGAAGTACTGCTGAACAAAAACATTGCCAATAATCGCCAAGAAAATAACCGGGAAACCAAGGAAAGAATTCATCAACGTACCTGAAAGACAAATTGACAATGAAAGTGCTATTGGGCTGTAAAACTGAGTCAGACAAATACCAAAAAACTGAGTTGGCCGAGAGATGAGAAGTGATGTTGCAGTTTTCGATTGCCATCACTAAGATCACCGCCACGAAAGAGGAGAAGATGCAGTGGGCACCGTGAATATATTAACTTACTGGGAAAAATGAGGCGAGCTGTCCTAGAATAAGAGGGTTTCGATAGCAATCAGGAGATGAACTTTGAGTGAAGATAAAAAATAAGGATGAGGGAAGTTGGGTCGCCTAGAGGGGTGAAAAACAATGGGAAAGGTTCACGTTGTCATACATATAGTGCAATGCAGACAGAATGAAGAGCGCTTTTCCCCGGCGGACCAAAGCAAAAGGTGAGTACCAACCTAAGTACTTAGGTATGAAGTAACTGATACTCACAATTCAATAGCTCGTTTAGGCTGTTGAAGAGGATTCTGTCGGTCCCATTCCTCGTTTCGATAGTTTGCGTAGAGATTATATTCTTCAGCCACCAGTCAATCAAATCCCCGGGAACTCCCTAACCCTGTGTAATCCGGTGGAATTACTTCCCCTAGGGATAACTGAGGCGGTGGGGAAGCAAAAGGCCAGCCAGACCTTTGTTCTCGACAGGCCAGTTATTAAGAAGTAGTAGACAGGAACTGCGATGACCTTGTTGCCACAAATAACAAAACGACGTTGACGAGAAGCGTTGGTGTTGCTTATGATGAAACTAGATATTATGACAGAACTCAGAAAGACGAGACACACGCGCCAAGACAGCGCTAGTGTGCAACAGTCGTCGCGCGAAGGACAAAACCGATGGGGAATTTCGGCGAGTGTTATACCAAAAGACTCGAAGCCTCGGGAACTAAATATAAGTGAAGACAAGTAAGCATTAATTTCATGTGCGAGGCTGAAAGGGATTTAAAGATTCTCGAAGCCGGGTAGCTGATCCCTGACGTTGCACGAGTTCGTCGGTATTTTCCACATGTCACGCTAGAACACTATCTTTTTTTGATCGGAAATAAAGTACACCAGTTTCACAACCCCGCAACACGACAACAACGATGCCTCAAGCTCCTCTCAAGAAATCGAAGGTCACTTCTCTAAAGTCTAGCAAATTGAAGGTTGTCCGGTATGTCTCAACCCTCCCTTCATTTATATCCTCCACGCCAGACAACGCAGGCATTTTGCGCTATCACCGCATCGTCTTGCTAATTCTTGCTCTCTAGAAATGCTGGTGTGATCCGTAAAGGCCTCCGCTCCTATGCTCCCAAGGCCAAAAACGCCGCGCGAGAAAACTCGCAAAGGGTATTCCTCCTGCCAAATTTCCCTTAACTACTCCTTTCCTTATTTCCGCTCGCCTGCCTGCGATAGTTTGCCGAATTCTCACCTTCCCTTGGGCGATGTTCCTATGTTACTTCTTATGATTTCAATCTTAAGATTCCAATTCATGCTAAATTTTATATCTCAACAGAAACTGTCCGGCCAACTCACCGCTAACACTGAAAAGCGACTTGCCGCGCGCGCCGGACATCTGGAGCTGCTAGCTGGTGGAAAACGCGATTCAAAGAGGAGTGCGACGACGAAGGAAGAGCCCAAGAAGCCGTAATTACGGGAGAGGGATATGAGAATCTGGTTTATCATCATGGCGTTCAAAATAGCTTACGAACGAAATGATTTTAGCGTTGGTCGTTTTTGGGATACGGGTACTAGAGGCAAACCGGTCGACTGTGAGGAGGACGGTGCGGCATAATTGTGGAAGAGTAATTGCACCAGTTCACCATTAACCAAACAGATCACTACATTTAGTCGATTTCATCTATACCCAGGCCTGCATAGAACACCAGGAGCATATATCGACATTACGTTAAGAAATGCTTCATACAGAAGACATAAATACCACAAACATGACAATAACCACTCGGAACACCTTTCATAACATTCTCGTACAGATACCTCCGGTTACTTCCTCGTAGCGTTGTTCTCTTCATCATCCTCTTCTTCATCCTCTTCATCGTCGTCCTCGTCGTCCTCGTCGTCGTCATCCTCATCCTCATCGTCGTCCTCCTCATCCTCATCCTTTTTCCCAACCTCATCCTTTTCCCCGGCGGCCTGTTCCATTACCGCATTTCTCATAACCTGTCCCATCTCCCCCGCCTCCCCAACCCTCATCCTCTTTGCAATATACTTCTGAGCCACCACGCCTACAGAAAGACCCACTGCCTCTTCAACCCACTCTACAACCCACTCTCGCGGATCCACGCCCCCCGCACGCATGATGTCTTGGATAACCTCCGGAAGCGCCCATTCGCCAGGTTCAACATCAGCGGGAGGAGGCGAATCGAGCCATTCCAACCACTGCAAAGGTAATGCCTGCGAAAGCGTCGAGAATGAGATGTTATGCTCAAGGTCATGGAGGTGGATAGCGAAAGAAACGACCTTCTCGCCATGTCCAGAGCTTTCGTCAGTAACCGAGGCGACCAAGTCATTCGTTGTGTGGATGGTAGGCTGGATCGCCAGGAAGATATTAGATTTACGGGTCGGGTTTTGGGAAGAGACTGTAGATTGCGCGGCAGCTGCTTTTGTATGTTCGGTGGCGTAGGACTCGGCGGTAGCGCGAGCAAGCTTGATGCCTTCTTGCAGACCATTGGTTGCGTTCAATTCGCGCTTCGGAAATTAGTTTAGGAATTTCAAGTGTATAAGAAAAAGAGCAACTGAGTACCTTCTCCATAGCCTTCCACCATGGGCCTCCGCCGAATGGACCTGCATCTAAGGAAGAACGAGGCTTCGAACCACCTCCTCTCTGAACAACCAACAGGTCGCCTCCCTCAACTTGCTGCATTACCCGGTCAAAAACTCCAAACACGACTGTCTCAACAAAAGGATAATTTTGCAGATCATGAGTTATGTGGATCCGTAGCTGCTCATGACTCGAGATCGGTGGTGCAAGGTGGTGCAAGATGTTGGTAAACGTTGGCAGAGCTTTCAAACGAACATCGCCAGCTGCATATCCTTAGACCCGGCATATGAAGTAGGAGAGTGGTGCATACCCAAACCGCGCAACGCATCAGCATTGTCCTTCACCTGAGATACCCACTTCTTCCCCTCCTCGCTCTTCTGGATTTCCTGCACAATCCCCTCCGCCGCCTTCACTGCAGTGGTTGCCGTAGACCATATGCTTCCCCAACCCCATCCTCCGCTCTGTTCTTGGGCAGGCGCAGGTTCTGCCTTCTTCTGAGGCGGGGAAGACCTAGAGGAAGTAGAACCTTTCTCGGCTGGTCTCTTCACCTCGGTGCTATTTCTGCCGCTTGGAAGACCATACCCAGAGCCAGGTGTACGGCTACGCTCAAGGCTTCGTTTTGGTCCTGATCGAGGCGTACCTGGACGTGACAGAACAGTGGGCTTGGGGCGCTCAGCCAACGACTCCAGTTCGTTTAACTCGGCAAGAGGGTCGTCCGCAGCAACGGGAGGTTTTGAGGGAGCAGAGGTTGTGTCGGGAAGGCCGGCGAAAAGGTCGTCAAGACCGTCGTTGTGTTTCTTGGACATGTAGTTCGTTTTGGGGAGCGGAAATGCGGGGAAATATCTGAAAGCTACCGTAGATCGGAGTTGAGCTATTGCTGGAACCTTGCAGCCAGCTGGGCTGTGAGCAACCATAGAGAAGGTCTTACGTAGAGTTGGGAACAACCATTATCACGTGCAGTTGAGTTCTTGCAGAGCCTCAACCTTCAACATTAGCACTGACGGCTCTAGATCTCAAGGTAACACAAAAGAACCACAAGACATCACGTCTATCTATCATCTACATTCATCCATCATCTATCTCCAATCTTACCTAATCGCCGTCCACTCGATTCTACACATCTCAGCTTTCTCCAGTTTGCAATTTTCACTCTATGGACCGGTTCAACCGCATGTTTGCCCAGCAGATGAGTGGGATGGGAGGTGCTCCACCGGGAATGGTACGTTTACTGCCCATCGTTCTTTCATCGCCAGACCAACAAAAGCTTTTATCGGCCCGCTTGGAGCTATCTGTGCTGTTTTAAGTCTATTATGGTACCGATTCTGATGTTCCGGCTCTTAGGACGCACCGGTAATAGATAACTCCGAGACTGTTTACATTTCGTCTCTGGCGCTGCTCAAGATGTTGAGACATGGAAGAGCAGGTGTGTCGCAACCTTGGAAACTTGACCTCGAGTTCCGGATGCTAAGTTTGCGACAGGTGTACCCATGGAAGTCATGGGTTTGATGTTGGGAGAGTTCGTAGATGACTACACTGTACGCGTGGTAGATGTAAGAGATGTACAATGTCATTTTAGGAGTCGCCGGACGCTGATGGAAAGTTACCAAGGTCTTCGCCATGCCTCAAAGTGGTACGGGCGTATCGGTCGAAGCGGTGGACCCCGTTTTCCAGACAAAAATGATGGATATGTTGAAACAGACAGGACGGTTTGCTGTCCCGCACCTCTGTACAGTATTATTTCTAATCACACTTTGCTCAGGCCGGAAACTGTCGTCGGTTGGTACCATTCACATCCTGGATTTGGCTGCTGGCTTTCCAGTGTCGATATCAACACGCAACAATCATTCGAGCAGTTGACCCCTCGTGCCGTCGCCGTCGTCATCGATCCCATTCAATCTGTCAAAGGCAAGGTTGTGATCGACGCTTTCCGATTAATCAACCCCCAAGCCTACGTCCTTGGTCATGAGGCTCGCCAAACCACATCTAACTTAGGTCACCTCAACAAACCTTCCATCCAGGCTCTCATCCATGGTCTCAACCGGCATTATTACTCTATCCTAATTAACTATCGCAAGACTCACTTGGAGGAGAACATGCTCATGAACCTGCACAAGACAGTATGGACTGACTCCCTGACAATGAAGGACTTCAAGGTGTCGGCTCAAGAGAACCAGGAGCGGCTACAGAAGATGGTTGGGTTGGCCGAGCAATACGAAAAACGGGTGAAGGAGGAGGGTGAACTTACGAAAGACCAATTGAAGACAAGATATGTCGGAAAGGTGGATCCAAAGAAGCATCTCGAAGAGTTAGGAAAGATTGGGATTGAGGAAAACATTGTCAGCGCACTGGTAGAGATGGTCGACAAGGAAGCTAGCATTGCTTCGGATATATCATCGAAACTACGCTTGGAGGAAATGGACGCTGAGTAAGAGATGTCCATCGTGAGGGTGTATAATACAAATGTGCATTGGTGATGGGGAATGGGAATGCGTGAAGTAATTTGATATTACACTCTATTCACAACTACTTTCAAACTTATATCGAACAAATTGATATCCTTCCCCTATATAGCTCCGGCCACACGAACCCCAACGCTCAAATTGCTTAGATTCTCAAGGCAGTGGTTGCGGCTGATACGAGTGATGTTCTCATGACGGCATAACAAGAAAGTCCGACAGTTCAATCGACGTTCGTTTCACCTTGTCATCCCAACCAATTCCTACTCTTACGCCCACCCTGATTGTACCAGCAGGTTGTGCTACCTCAGGGTACCTTCAATCCCTCCACGTCCGACATCCGCTTCCCCCAATCCAACGATGATTCCAAAGAAAAACCCTTCCATCCAGCTACGCAACTCATCTACTACAGCAAACACATACTCCGACGCCACATCGCCATCCTCTAGCTCCCAAACCCGCTACTACTCTCCGGACGCATCCCAAATCTTGGTTCCAGTCCTCGTCATTTGCAACAATACGACCTCCTTTGTCCACTTAACTTCACCCACCCTCAGTACACTCACTCTCCCATCCATCTTTTCTCTCCTCCAAGAAGTATGTCACGAAGATGTACGCATCCGTTATGGTGCTGTCAGTGTTAGACTTCATGGGAGAGAGAGTACGTTTCTGCAATTTTATTCGGAACAAGAGTTTGAGCAGGTGATGAGATTCGTCGAGGGTACTGGGAAGAAGTGTGGGAGGGTCACTGTCTCCATTGAAGGTGAGAAAGGTGCTGGTTCACCTGGCAGGGGAGATGGGGGCTATGTTTATGGGGAGGAAGTGAAGAATGTTCCGATGGAGGGGCGTGCTGGAAAGCCCGGAATGGAAAGAGGAAAGGTAGATGGAATGCAGGATGTGAATGAGGGTGTTGAGGTTACGCCAGTGACGTTGGTCCTAAGAAAGTGGATCGATGAATGGAGCAGCTGCGCAGCTCAAAGGAGTGAAAATCTTTGAAGGACCTAGTTGGGCCTTGTTCGTGCTGCAAAGTGCTTTGGCGGGAGTGTTTCTTTGTTTATGATAGGCTTTCGATGGGCACGGCTGTTTGAACTTCGTTTGGGGGATAAGGCTCATGCTACATAAACTAGTGAGAAACCATCCCCCGGGGTGATTGATGGCAGAATAACTAGTCAGTACTTCAGTATATATTAGTATCACCATATATCACTCGTTCCAGCTTCCAACTTCATGATTTCGTAAATCGACGTCTTGTCAAACACCAGACCAATCAAAGTAATTTGCTTTCACCAGTTGCATCACTGCACTATCAACCAGTGTGCCCAAAATATCTAACCTCGCATTCTAAGGTGGTCGGATATGGTTAGGATGGGATACGCCTGTAGAGAATCAAAGAGACAGGGCGAAAATTCGCCTTACGCATTTCCATGGATGCAATGAAGCGGAGCGATATAGTCCATATAGACGAATAGCCCATCGCCCGGAGTTTTGGTATCCACGGTGTGGTGCGCCTATCCGCACATGTGATAGAGGAAACATCTTGGGTGTGATCAAAAACGGGTACGTGTCCATACATTCCTGCGGATAATCAATGGGATAAAGAGGAGACGGTAGATTCACCGCAATGTGCCGCACACCACACTATCGCGCTCGACTCGGTTACTCGCCATTATTTGCAGTCGAATCCGACGGCCAGGCCCGCCTTTCCAGTTGCATGCACCCAGGAATAAGGTGCATGTTGTAATTGCTATCACCATCTATGGAGAACAGTTTTCTCGAGACCACAAGTTACCGCCGGCATCCTTCTTTTAGAAGTCGCTTCACCCACATAATCTCCGACGCAGCTAAAATCGAGAGAATTATGTACCCCTTGGTCATATCCTTATCGTTCCACTCGCATCCGTTTTCCCGTTTCGATATATTCCAGATAATCGCCGCGGCCATCAAATGCGGCTGCGATTGCAATAGCCCATCCTATCGAACCGCCGACCATAGATTATCACTCGCAAGGCCACAGCTCTCCCGGGACTTCTCAAAAACATTCCCGGATATATTGACCTGTAGTCGTCACAGCCTTGTCGGCCTCGGGCTCAAGTTCCGGGACATCTCAACTCGTACTCAACGCTATTTCCTCCGCTGAGGCAGATTCCACCGTTTCCCCGGCTTGAATATTAATTTCGTTCAGCTTGAGAGACTTTGAATAATCGGGATAAGCTTGTTGAAAATCCCTATGAAGTCCGAAGCTACCTCCCCCCACTTCCCCCCTCAAGATGTTCCCAAAGCCCCAGTCATTGGACAGTACCAGGTTTACCATTAATCTCAAGGCTCTGTTGATTGCAAGTTTTCGGTAACCTGAGCAAATCGATGATATCCGGGCATTTCGAATAAGAAGGTTTAATTCAAATAGCATTCAAGGGAAGTGCTGTTCTCAAAGCCCTGTATCCGTCGGCTGTTAGCAATAGCATACCACAAAAGAGGAATGGGTTAAAAAGGAATGGGCAAGTATCTGCGGGCTCCAGCCTCACCGGGCGCTGATGAATTTTTGCATCGTTCTTGCGTTCATAACTACTACAGGTGGTAATTAGTTAGTATAAGAGCTCGCTATAGTTTGAGAGGTCGGAATGGAGCTGGAGACATTGCGTGTACACGTTCTATCACTCGGCGGAAGTCTAGAAGACTCAATGAACTTAACCAGCGATAAGAGCCGCGTCAAGAGTACACCATTAGCGTGAGAAATGAGCAAACTCCCGAAGCCACCTCCTTGAACGGCTATACTATCAAGAGCGGGCTCTCGTATAGGATCTATACCGATCTCGAAGCACTGTGAAAGCGGCGTGGGTCGACCAATGAAGTGCACACCAGACTCCGCTCTCCCGATTCTCCCGCTCTTTCCTAGGCCCCGATGACTGGATAATAACTGCGTACGAAGCACTCTCTTGAAGAGGTTTGGGATGAGGTTTACGAGTGGTTGTTGCTGAGTTGTCCGGTAAATGTGCTGTGAGGGTGTGAACATGGATGGATCCGGAACAGGCTGAGTAGTCTGACAGACTACTGGCTCTCAAAGGCGATGTTCAATTACGTTTGGACACCCATTCCACCGTTCATGGAGAGGAGTTCCTAAAGATACTATACATCAGTACTTCTCGTAAGAAGTTCCTATATCAAACGTCAATATCAATCACAAACGTCCCCGCGCCGTCTATGACGGAAGTACCAATGTACCTGAGTTGTGTATCTTATGCCTATGGATGGGCATCTACACTTCAAGTCAAACGAATCATTGAATTCTTCTTCAGACAACAAAGCAAAGAACAAAGTAAAGTACAGTAAGCCGATGAGGCCAATAGTTGCTTCGAAAAACAGTACGCTGAAACGCAAAAGACCAATAGCAAAAAATACAAAGCCGATAAACCCGCCTCTCAAAGCTGAAAAAGAAGTACAGGTAGGCAAGTATGTTAGGTATGTGTTTGAACGAACGCCTGCAAAACACCAAAAATTCTTGGCAAAAATACCGAAAATATGCAAACCATGACGAAATTCCCAACAAAATGAAATAATTTCCATCGCATCGTTACTTTGCCCTCTCCATTTTCAACTTTAAGCATCTGTAAAGTTGGGTAATTGAGTAAAGTGGTTGATGTGTGAGAATATTGACAGCGGGACAAAGGAGATAGGGGGTAATGAATGGTTTCGACAAATTCGAATTCGTCGATTTCGAAATCTGGTGGTCCTACGGCAAGTGCGATCGATCGTGTGGGTTGGATCCGTGTGGGTTGGATCCGATATCCTTCTCAACCCCCCCACGCAAACCCCGCACTTCTACCAGTCATTCCCACTCTCCACCCCCGTTCCCCATCATTCCCCCTCTCTCCCGATCTCGATCTCTATCACGATCCCGGTCTCTATCCCTGTCCCTTTCTTGTGGCCCAGATACCACGCCACCTTGTTGGTGTCCCGGGCTTCGGGTATCTCGAATGTTTCGTAGCTCCTGTATACGTCTCGCGCGGCTATCCATGAGCGCTCTCAACTCTCCGTAGCTTTCTTCAGCAATCTTTAGTGCAGCATCCCGAGCTCGAAGGGCATCGTCACGTTCGCGCTCCATCCGTAAGGCTCTTTCGAGAGCCCGGTCGCGCTCATCTTTTAGTCTCACTAAAGTGTGGTTAGATGGCAGGTTGATATCGTATTCTTGAAAAGCGGCTTGTAGGTCTGCGAGAAGAACCGCGATAGCGGTGGGGTTTGCGGTAGAATTAACGACAGGGGTTTGTGAGGAAGTCGGCGGGGAAGCGGGGGATTGGCGTTGTTGAAGCCTGGTGTTACTCTCGGGCGGGCCGGATTGCTGGCGAGGGTTATGTTGTGATTGTTGCTGGAGCTGATGCTGCTGTTGATGCTGCTGTAGTTGGCGCTGCTGTTGCTCGTGGTGCGAGGGAGGCATATTTCGATCGCCCCAAAAAGCCGATTCGCCAATTATTGGCTGAGTCGGCTGGAACTGGTTGTGTGAGAATATCGATGGAGTGTTGTATCCATTGGAGATCAACGACTGCTGTTGTCGCTTTGAGGTAGGAGAATCGGTAAGAATATCAGCATGGTGGTTGCGTTTTCTAGAGTCCTGCTGAGAGACACTCGGAGCGATGCTACTAGTACCACTTCCACCAGACCCGTTTGGTTCATCTGTAGTGCTAACACTCTGCGATCGATCATCCGCGGATGTTTGTGATGGTGGTTGAGAATGGCTACTCTGAGGGTGCTGCAGCCGGACCAAAAGGTCCGTCATATGTCAGTTGGCTGTTTATGTACCAACGTGCAACTTGCATTGTTTTTAAGGCAGCAAACGGAGTAAGTAGGGAAGGGATGGGGCAAATTCAGCCAGTGAAACCTACAGGACCTCGGATCACTCTTATCTTTCCCTCTCTCGCCAGTTGCAGTATTTCCCGTCTGCTTGCCGCGGTTTGCTTCCAAAAGTCTCGTAATCCATCGTGGCCTTCGAAGTATAGATCTTTGTCTTTATGCCGGAGGATGTTCTGAACGGAGAGACCAGGGATTTGAAAGTCGGCGTTTTCTGACGCAGAGCAGAGGAGTCAATACGGTTAATGATTCCAAGGTGTCATCGCGCAACGCAAATAGCAACAACAGCCATACAAGAACCGTTACAGGCATGGGGGCAAGCAGGTATAACTTGTGAACGGACGAACCAGACCAGGCTGACTGACACAGAACAGCTCCTGCGCTAAAGAAACTAAGAGATAGATACACTTTATATTGCAAGACAAGTTCAAATACTCACCGTAGAGTCTGAAAAACTCGCTTCTTATCTCGTTCGTCAAGGCTGCTCGGGCACCGTTGTTATGCGGGTCCACATTCGACTTACGGTTGATGGTGGTGGAATTGGTTGTTGTGGTGCTGGTAGCGGCTGTGCTGCCGCCATCGCCGCCGTCTCCGTCCTCTGTTCCTCCGCCCGGCGTTGACGATTGCCCAGCACCCTCCGCTCTTCCAGCCATAGTCCAAAGGCCTTGCTGAACTTGCTGCTGCCGCTCCTGGGAACTGGACATCGTAAAACTGACGCAGGGATCGAAAAACAATAATTTTGGTAGCGTCTGTAAGCCTCTGTGGACGTTCGGGGATGGTGACTGAGTTATGGTGGTTTAGTGTTTTACGATCAAGGCGAAAATCGACGATCGAGAGGGGTGTATATCGACACCAGGACGTTCGGAGGAGAGGGAATTAACTAAGGGCTACCCTGCACGCATGCAGCACAACCCACCCGCAAAACCAACACCACGCTGACCCACTGTACTGACCACATGCCGAAGAGTCGAAAAGTAATATGTGAATGTAGACCGCAATCTAAGGGTGATGACGATGGAATGTATTTTTTCATAGTACATGCTATACATGCGCCAGTCTTCATGGACACTAGTCGGAAGAATTGCACGCGATATGTGACAGATTTATGACGACAGCGCTGGAGGGGGAAGGTGGGTGGGGTCAACACAGCGCCTGTGGATTGCAATGTGGACTGGCGGTATACCGGAAAGAGCTACGATTGGCACTGCGCATCTGTCCAACGGCGTTCAGCCGCACCTCAAAATGCACAGAATTGTCTGGTTACGAGCTGCATAATTTTGAGATGCCAGCCAAAACGGAATCGATGTTTCTGGGAATCAACGTTCTTGCGTGTGGCCGCGATCATTGCACATCACTCGGCCGGCGGCGGGGCTTTTTCTTGGTGTGGTAGAGGTAAGGCTAAAGCTGCCTGTTGCAGTGGCCAAGAGACTGTTTTTTCTTCTTGTGCTGTACTCTACATACACCAGAAGAGCACTACCGAATCAGTCAATGAAGAAATCTGTCTTCTCTGATTCGAGATTTGCTACTGGAGAGAGATTGAAGTACGCGGACAGTTATAATTATAAGTTCTTCATTCACCAGATGCCAGGTTTAGACAACACCCTGGGGACTTCCACCGGCGAATGACGCCATCAAACTAAACATTCTTTTCCTTTGTGCTCCACGGATGAATGAGGCGGCCATTCCTGTGGCCGGGGCGGACAGTGAAAAAGAAAAAACCCGTACGTGTTGGTTTTTTTTCTGTGTGTGCCGGCCGGCCCAATTATGCCGCACATGTGGTCTTGTTCCGCTGAGCAGGTTTTCATCTCTTACGGACGCCGTATAAAACACCATTTCTGAGCCATCGACTTGTACCACAAATTCGCCGGTTCTTCGACCAGTCTAAGATCAACCATAGACATTTAGAATTCCGTGTTTTGGGGCCAGAGGTATATGTCACATCCTAGGACTGTCCGAGAGTGCTTTTCGGAAATCATTAATGCAAACAACCGTCGCCAGCGGAGTTACCATACTATTTACTCAGCTAGATTCAGTAACTAGCCTGTTTGGATTGCTCCAAGACCAGTACAACCAGGAAATCGTTGGAAGGCTGTTCAGGATTATCTCTAGTTGCCATCTATTGTGCTGGATCCGGAAATAGGAGACTAGATACCTTTGGCATATTCCAGGATTGAGGATTGAGGATTGAGGCCCACAGTTCATTCTTTTGGTAGCCACTGTATCACCTGTGGGAGGCCACGAAGGACGAGGAATCCATGGGTTCATTGGAGAGGTGCAGGAATTTTGACGCTATGACTGTTGAAAAATGAAATAAAGCAAGGAGCGGTTGCAAGTGTGGGTCCGGCCAGAACGGAATCAAAGTAGCTCTCTCTCTGGAGGATATCCCTCACTCTAACACCTTGTTTAAGTCTTCTGTGGCCATGGGGAGTGGAAATGAGCTTATATCTGAATGAGGCTCCACGTGCAAGTGAAATCGTGAGAATAGCGTCAAAGCGAGTGATAACCAATGATATTTGCAGGTAAGTTTTCAAATCTTCCTACCCTTTTCCATCTTCTGGGTAATGGTGTTGAGCTTTTAGGTATATATACGATGATTCTCATGTAGGATGTATTGCGAAGATTTAGGATCAGTATCAATATGCATCTCATCGTGGTAAGCGCGTAAATCTTTAGGCTAGCTGGCAGAGTTGGTCTTTCTTTCATGTTGCTTCACCGTTCGCTGACAATTGAGATATTCTCTCTGCTCCACCAGCAAGAACAAACACATATAGTGGAGAGAGGCGCCCAAAAGAAGTAACCAATACCAGCTCTAAAGGATCTGCGGCGTGTCCGTAACTCCTGAGACGCATGCTTACAGAAAATGACATCTACCTTGACCATCACCATCTGCTCTCGTTGGTGAGTTCTAGTCTAGTCTTCAAATAAGGGTATGATGCATTACTTTTACCTCGCTATAAGACTTTTGTATATACCTGTCAGCTTCGGTACACGAGAACAAAACAATCTCCCGCCGGTCTATCATCATGAAAGCCCTACAGACGGAACCAGACTAAAGCTGAAATTTTGTCCTGATCTTGTCCATGCTTCCTTTCCACTCAAACATAGTATCTTTCTTGACACCCCTCTCCACTCTCCGCAGCTTCATTGTGAACTTGGGCCCGATTTCCTGTAACCCCACTCTAATGCCCAGTCCCTCCATTCCCTTTCCGCCATCCGCAATAGTAGTATCTAGGCCAAACCCCACCTCCTTCTCCGTATCTCTTTTCTCCCTGAACACATACCGATGTCTTCGGAAAAAGATGAAATCACGCTGATTGTGCAGCGTAACCACTTGTCTACCCCGAAACTCTGGCTGCTGCGGGAACAACGACTGGAACAACCCTGCAGTTGTCTTGCCGAGGGGGGTCAAGAAGTTGTTGAGGATCAACTCGGGGATGTGGGTGGTTGGTCGGCCATGGCCACTAATGCGTTTAGCAGGGAGGTAGCTTGAGACCGAGAACCGGAAGGTAGGGCCCGCGGGGAGAACGATGACGGTCAGTGCATCTATGACCTTGCTCTCTACATTGGCAACAATCAGATGTGAATACGGTTTTCGCACTCCACCCGTCTCAGGATCAATCGTGGTGGGATTGGAGGCGACTTTTGCAATCTCGACGATACCAAGATCGTTGTGCCGCGGCACGTAGGTGGTGTTGGGAAATAGGTTGGCGAGCTCTTCTGCTTGGTTGTGGGTATGGTTGAAGCGCGAAGTAGTAAGAAGAATACGAGGAGGCCCCGTGGGAGGTCGATTAAGTGTTGGGAAGAGGATAGCTGTCTCCGCATCATCCGCCAATGTAGCTTGCTTCGCTTCATGCGCTTCTATTTCTTTCAAAGCTGCAGCTTCTTCAGACGCTTCCTCTTCTGCTACCGCCGTGGCCGCCACACCTTCCCCTGCTGCTGCCGCAGTATTGCTCTCATCCTGAGCGTCAGGATTCTGGTTCTGTCGCTTTGCACTGTCATCAGGTACTGCTCCGGGGATACGTTCGTCCCATAATCGCTTGCGCTCAATTGTATCGGGAAGGTTGGTCGCAAGACGGGCTTCTCGCAGGGAGGGGTCTTTAGATTCTGCTTTTTTCTGATCGAACTTTTCTTTACGTTTGGATGTTGCAAGGGCGGATTTTATGCGGATATTGTGGGCTTGTCTGTGGATCTTGTTAGGGATCCGGAAGGTCTTGTGGGTGTTTTGTGATGTCGAAGTCTTTTTTGTCTTCGCCATAGTTGCAGTGGTGTGTTGCAGTAAGTGGTGATGGTGGTGGTTGGTCGTGGTTGAATGTTACACAATAGAAAAAAGTCTGGGGTTAAACTAGACAAGTACTTGGGTGACCTTCTACCGTCGTTGCCGTTCATCCAATCTTTGTTTTCTGTTGACCGACCAAGCCTGCGCTTGTTTAGCAACACATCGACGCAGCGACGTGTCGCGCTGCCAACAGGAATTTCCCCATCTGACGACCAACCACGCTCTTCCTCCCAAAAGACCGGAACCTATGTTATCGCGACCCTCCTGCAGCTAGAGTAGATGCCCTCGTTCTTCGCCTTCCAACAGGGCTCAGATACCCGTTCGCTTCCTCCTCCTGATACCGACTCCCTGCGATACGGTCGCTTTCGCGCATTCTCTCCAGCCCGGAAGACAAGCGTTGGGAATCTTTTCTCCGTGTTTGCGGGAGAACTTGGGTCCAATCAGTGGGGGTTGACATCAACAGCAGGGTACGGCAGCATCAATATTGCCACGGGGCACGAGGGGGAGGAGGATGGTGAAGAGGAGGAGCCAGACGAGAGGTTTTGGTTGGACAGAATCTTGATTTCCCCCCGGCGAAGGATTGTGCTGAAGCTTGTGGGGTCATGGTACGCGCGTTGGGGGGTCCTTATGTGTCCGGCTGTTATTGTGAGCTTGGGTGGATCTTTGCTACTCGATGTACTGGTGCTGACAACGACTGATGGTCGATGATAGAGTATTGTGTGGTGTATGATTCCGTTTCCTACATCTCGACTCCCGACCGCCGATAACCCCAAAACCTTCCACCGCCGTGAAATCACTGTCAACTCAGAGTTCTCCCCATGGTCTCACCTCGGCGAAGCGATTAGGAATGTGTTCGACCTTTCCCTCCTTTGGGACGTTATATGTTCCTGGTTCCGCAGTCTCCGCGATTCTGTACCTGCATGGCCACCCGCTCCCGGTGACGGCACACCTAATACACCTACGGGGGGACCAGGACATGGCTCCTCTCAAGTTGCTATTAACTTCTGGTTCTTTCTGACTATATACTATGGATTCTACAATCTTGTGGGCTTGCTCTGGATAACGAAAATATTCAACATGTATTCTCTCAACTGGTGGCCTCCACAGCTAGGATTTCCAGTATGTACTCCCCGCCTGCTTGGTTGGACGGAAAGATAGCTAATTGCTGTTCAAGCCGACCTTTACTTTCTTTAGCTGTTTTCCGCTGGTAGTTGGAGCCGTTCTTTATTGCTACCTTCCAGAACCAATTATAACGCAGAATCTTACTTGGATTTTTCTTACTTTTGCTACAATGTGCACCCCCCTCATTATCGCATTCACCGTCCTCCTATTCGAACGCCGACATAACAACCTCGGCGTCTCCCGGGGGTTAACCGAGACCCAACTCCTCTTTTCCGCCCCCTCCCCCGCGCGCAGCAGATTCCTTAGTTCCAATCGGCGTTCACGGTTCCGGTGGCGCAGGGGGGGAGGGTGTTTCCAGCTCGCTCGGTCATACCGCCGCTTTTTGTGGTTCTGTTCGGCGCTGCTTCTGTCCCTGATTGGTTTCGTCCTTGGGGAGGCGTATGCAGAGCTGTACTTACGAACCTTGCCCCACAATTCACTTGATACGGTAGTATATGTTTACTCATGGGTGGCTACCATACACATCCTCGATGCTACCACGGGATGGATCTTGGGTGCAAAGGTTGGGAGTTATCCGCTTGGATGGGTGTTCAAGCTCTACTTTTCACTCACTTACCAGACCTACGTGCGAGCGCTATATGCGCGTCTCCGAAGTCCAAGCCAGTTCGCATACCTTCAACTCCTGTCAAGTTCTATTGTGATATTATGGAATCCTCTATCTATGACAGAGACCTTCCACCGAATGCTCGGGTGGTTGAAGGTCAACGGCCAAACCTATGATGAGCGGAAGAAGAACATTGGACGCTCTTTCTATGTTCGGGGTTTAGCGGAATGCGTATCAATGATTGCGTTCCTTGGATGGGTTGTGGTGCTACACTTTGGATGGAATAGTAGCGTTTATCCATATTTTTTTAACTTCCAAGACAAATCCGACCCATACACATTCGAGCTTACATTTTGGGCTTCCTTGGCAACTTGGGTTTGTGAGATTGTGGCAGGGTGGGTAGTGAGGAGAATCATGATGCAATGCTTCCAATTTGGAGTCACAGAGGAGGCGGTGAAGGATTTCGGAGCGTTCCCCGAGCTACTGCCAGCTTGCTTGTGAGTATTGTTCAATGCTTTTTCCAGCTTGAATTGATGTTGACTGGAGTGACAGGGCGGTTTCGTTGCACGTGCTGCAAAATATGCTGTTTTCAATTGTGAGGCTGCGGTTTTATTAGCTGTATAGAAAGCGATGTCTTATGTGCGATGACTTGTTATGATACGTGCATGTTCCTATGGCGTTTAGGGGTGGACGGATGTGGTCTCGTTTTGAATTATTCCGAGGATGAGTTAGATGTACCGATACTCGTACAATTTTAGGGATACCCAAGTTGGAGAGATGTAATTGGACTAAGAATCTACCATATTTGCGACATTGATAGTATATGTGGAGAATCGGGAGTTTCATAGTGCTAACGTGATAATTCATGATGACAGCATCACAAGTTGGCCTGCAATTTCTACTTTATGTATGGTTCACTTATGGTCGAAATTAATGAACGAAAGAGTAACCCCGCGAATTCGGAGGACGTTGCGCCTGGAGCCCACATGTACACGCCAGTTAACAGGAAATCAAATCATTCACTGTAAAGAGTAATGTCAACCAAAATCCCAAATTCACTTCGGCAATAGGGCGGCGGCCGGGGGAACTTTGAGCCTTCTGATAGTACTTGGACGGAAAATAATAAATCTTCCACGTCATCTGCTCGATTGGACAGACGTGTGTAGTACATCTTACTACCCCTCTTGTCTCTAGATATTTTTCATTTCAGCTGCTCCGTTGCATCTGATTACTGGCTCAGACTGACAATCGATGCTACGTGTACTTATATAGGTAGATGTTCCTACTAGTTAGTGCCATTACCGTGGGCATTTTTCAATGGGCTCTTGCACTGGTCCCCATTACTACCAGAGCCCCCCCCCCCCACTCAATCCACAATCTCAGCTCCATTATATCTCTACTTACACCTCTAGGTCCCGACAGATAGTGCTTTGAAGCACATATAATGTAAACAGGTTTTGTTTATATCTAGCGGGGTTGTGGCGCAGTGGTAGCGCGTTCGCTTTGCAGCCGTAATTTGCGAAAGGCCTAGGGTTCGATCCCCTACTGCTCCATTGCTTTTGTCCCCGCGTGATTGGGTTCCTTTTGGTTGTCGCTCTTGAACGATACCCGAAGTGGGGGGATGTGGAGATATCGGCTTTGCGATCATGAGGGGAGAGGTAACGGGATATGACGGAGCTGTTAATTGGAAGATTGCGTTTGTGAAGTTATTGTGTTTTGACATTGGGGTCAATATCTTGTTCTCTCGTTCCCAGTTTGTCTAGCCACGTGCTCGCAAGCTCGCACGCGGCTAGCATTTATTCCGCCACCACTGGGCACGAGAGAATATATCTTGTAACTCGAAAGATTACCGTTACTTTAAGTGAGATAGCCAAGTATTGTCTGAAATTCTTGAAAGTAAAGGAACATTTGGTTTAGGCTCCGCATGATCGGGTGATATACTCAGGCCTGACCCTGACTAACCCGGTTTGTGGGAATCTTGCGCAAGATGTGTGATCCAATTGATTGTATATATTGGTCCAAAAACTGCTTTGACGGTAGCAATTTGCACTACCGGTCACTCGATTCTGCAGGTTTTGACCATTGGGATATGGAGGTGAGAACCATGGGCATAGACTGATACAGAGAAAAGAGAAAAGAGAAAAGAGAAAAGGAGAGATACATGATACATGATACATGCAAGAGAGCCTTCGGGTATGCCTTTACCACCCTTTGCCACGCCACTATTGCCAATGAATATATAACAAACTAAAGGGAAGATTCAAGAGAGTTCAACCAACTCTAGTAAGTGCCTTAACGCAGGTAGATAAGCCATAACGTCAACATCCATATTATTTATTCTCACCACCTTATCACAACGTCAGGTAGATCTACTGTCTGCACGAATAATTGTTTGTGATCGTAGAAAACCTCCGATAGTGTGGACTCATCCCTTGAACTTTCTCTTGTGCCCAGTGTGGTGGCGGAATAAATTCAGCCGACCGTGTGAGCTTGCGAGCACGTAGCTAGGGAATGAGAGAACCTTGAACTCTCCAGGAGCTATGTCCCACGAACAGGAGCAACTGCTCTTTGATTGGTCATTTGTTTCTGTTGGATTTAGGTGGTAACCTCTCCGTCGTCACCTGTCATGCCCAGCTTCGCTTTCTTAAAGACGACGACTACACTACGGGGGGCTCGAATAAGTACATAAGCCTCAGATGGGTTTGAAGTGAGGCTATCATGTTTTATTAGGTTGCTGTGGTGCTGTTTCAATTTGCAGGCTGACATGTGGAAAACCAATTGGTTAGCAACACCGAAATGTAAGCCTGTCTGATTTGACAGCAGCACAAGTCTGGGAAGGTTGGTAGAGTTGACAGGCTTGCAGTAGTGTGTAATGCTAGCACAGTGGTTAGGTTAATAGGTTTAACAACCTGACATCAACCTGTTGGTAGTAGAGGGTGTTGCTGTGATGAGA